>Ga0187784_10003783_pt1 | contig 12242 bp, 14 predicted proteins | sample 1015_SJ02_MP15_2_FD_132964 | JGI IMG/M metagenome (GOLD analysis project Ga0187784, IMG submission 132964) | Tropical peat soil microbial communities from peatlands in Department of Meta, Colombia - 1015_SJ02_MP15_20_MG | ecosystem: Environmental > Terrestrial > Soil > Wetlands > Peat | place... | reverse complement strand
CAGAACACGCGCAACATGGCTTTATGGTACAAAGTAGAAAAGTTAACTAGGCTTCTGATCGGGAAGATATACGATCTTGTCGGTTCCGTCTCGACTTCTGCAGATTTGGCCCGACCGTTCCAGTTTCTTCAGGAACCTGCTCATCGTCGAAGGCCCAATATCCAGTTCTCCCTGCAGGTGACTCTGCTTGACTGGCCCCTTATCCTCCAGCAACAACTTTAGCTTAACCGTATCCGTCCTGAACTCGGCAACGTTAGAGGCACCACCTCCTGCCATCGACCACGTTTAGGGCGCGAGTCAGATGTCGTGGAACCAAGTTGCGAGCAGAGCTATGGCTGGGCTCACGAGCAATATTGCGCCTACGACGAGCATACTGAACGGCAGAACATCCACCATCTCAATCAAACCCTCAACCCGTAACGTATACCTGCATTTGCCATAACATCTGTGTAACCGGGGAGGGCATCTTTGGTTACAGTCACGATTCTTCACTTAGAATGCGCGGGTATCCAGCTGAGAATGAGGTATCGTGGAGAGTCGAGAGAGGTTGTTGCGATGACAAAGTCTCGTTATCCTCACGCTTGGCTGTCGGGTATTTTCGGTCCAAACAGGAGCCTTACGGGATCGTCCTGTGAAGGCCTTTGTCAGTCGGCGCGTGTTGTTTAATGGTTTGGGATTAGGTGTGTCGATTTTAGTTTGGATATGATTAGGTCTGCGCTTTGCGTTACCGTTAGTTGTTCCGTGTCCACTATGAGGTCTGGGTTTAATGGTTCTTCGTATGTGTCTTGGGGTCCGGTTAGGTCTTTGATTTGGCCGGTTGAGGCTTTCTTGTATAGGCCTTTAGGGTCGCGTTGGGCGCATGTTTCGACGGAGCATTTCACGTAAACTTCCAGGAAGTTCGTTGTCTCCTGCCTTGCGAAGTCTCGGATATTGCGGTAGGGGGAGATGAAGGCGGCTATTACTCCTACGCCGTTGCGGGATAGCAGTTTCGCGACGTAGACGACTCTGCGAAGATGTGTCTCCCTATCTTCACGGCTGAAGCCTAGGCCTTTGCTTAGGTTCTTTCGTATCTCATCTCCATCCAGCACCTCAATTGGGATGCCGGTTTTGCGAAGTCTGGGTTCGAGTTCGTTCGAAATGGTCGTCTTGCCGGAAGCCGGTAGGCCGGTCAACCAGATTACGAATCCGTTGTTCATTTAGCTCACTAAATCCAAGGCGTGCCCTCGCATGGTTTCTGGCACGTCGATTCCGACGGTCTTGAGTAGGGTGGGGGCCACGTCGAGAATCTTAACGTCAGGGATTCGGCCGATTCCTTTGGACTTGGGATTGTATAGTATGAAGATGCCGTGTTGCGAATGGACGGCGTCGTCGGGTCCAGTGTCGTTTTCGGATAGGTATAGGGTGTCGTGTCCTATGGTTCCGGCGGATCGCCAGTATAAGTCGTCTAGGTAGACCATAAGGTCCGGTGCGTCGCCAACACTGGTCGGATAGAGGTCTTTCGGGCGGTAGACCTTCGTCTCCATTCTCCGGCCTGTGGGGTCTTTGATTTCTTTTATCTTCTTCGCGAGCTGGTCTCGTTCTCGGTCAAGGTTTTTCGCGTCGATTACGCCTTGTGCTTCTCTTCCTTTGACGTTGAAGAATATGCGTGCGTAGTATCCGCCCCACGCCCAGGCCTGGGTTTGGCTCCAATCAATATCCACCTTCCCAAGCTCCGTGATTGTCTGCGGTCTGGATTTGAGGACTAGGTATCCTTCCTTGATCAGCCACTCGTTGAAGCAGAAGGCTCCACGCATTCCTTTCGCTCCGTGGTCCGAAACTACGAGGACGATGGTGTTGGGTGGGATGAGTGAGCGTAGTCGGCCTATGTGCTCGTCGATACGTTTGTAATATTCCAAGCCGACGTTCTCGTAGGGGTTGCCGGCCACATACTTCGGATGGTCCTTGTCGAAGAACTTCCAGAAAGCATGGTGAAGTCGATCTACTCCGATCTCGTTGAACATGAAGAAATCCCAGCTGCGGGTTGTGAGCAGGTGCTCTATGACTTGGAAGTGTTTCTCGGTCATCTCGTTCAGGTTCTTCAGCAACCCGTCACGGTCTTCGATTCGAAACTCAACATCGAACGGGTAGGGTCCAACCAGTTTCTCGACTTCTTGTTTCAAGGTTGGCGGATAAGTGTACTCGCGGTCGGCGTCGGGAGTTATGAAGCATGAGATCAGGTCTCCGTTGACGGGGGTTGGAGGGTATCCTGGTGGGACGCTTACGATACAGACCCGTTTGCCGTGTTTGGCTAGGATGTCCCAGATCTTCTCGCGTTTGACGGAGAGAGCGTTTGCTATGTAGCCTTCATTGTAGGAGGCGCCTTTCCTGTGTCTGAACCCGTAGATGCCCAGCTCTCCCGGCGTTGTGCTGGTACACATAACCATCCAGGCGGGGATTGTGATGGGGGGGTGGCAGCTCTCGAGTCGCCCATAAGCGCCCTCCTTCATGAGGCGATTGATGTTAGGGAGCTGGTCGCGGTACCTTTCAAAGACAAGTTCCGGGGCTGCACAATCTAAACCAATCACGAGTAGTTTAGTCACGAATTATCACTTGACGTATGTCGCTTTGACTTTGCAAGTGCATCAGCAACATGAGGTCTTATCAATTCTTTCGGTGTCCTGTTCAAAAGCGAAGGGTTCCAGTGTTCGAGATTCCAAGTGACGGAGACATCCATATCGATGGGTGTTAGTTTTCGTACCCTAGTTTTCGTAGTCGATCCTTGATTTTTTCCTCGTCGACTTCTGGCAAACCTGCGCTGATGCTTTCCGTGCCTTCAGTGGTAGGCTTAATTTTCTCCCCGTTTGCCGTAGTCAGCCAAGGTACCAAAGCCAATCGACCTAAGCGCATTCCGGGCCAATGACCGTACACCGGAAATGGATATAGAATTCCAAGCCTTTCTCCGAACAAATTGCCGTGATCCCCCGTGATGACAGAGATCCCCGGCAACTGCTTTACCATACTTTCGACGTGTGACAGAACTATCCTGAGGTTCTCTCGATAAAGGGAGTATCCCTGCTCTTTTGTCAACACCCCTCTCGCTATGAGGCCGTCTGTTGTCGTGGCGAATACGTGAGGAGGATAGCCCCTCTTGAGGTTTAGGACCTTGTCGGGATTCGCTCCGTCCCTAGCGAAACTGCTTATTCTTTTCAATGCCTGCCCGGTGTCGCCTTGCGGTCGTCCTACCAAGGGCGGGAAGTGGGGTTGCATAAAATGGATTATCAGTCTCTTGTCCGGGTATAGCCTACGAGCTTCCAAAGCGGTCCTCACTACCGGTTCGGGGGGGATTGTGAGTAAATTCTCGTCCCATCCATAATCCCACACCGAGTAGATCTTATGGAATATGTCTGGCAGCAGTAAATCAACAAACGGATTACTGGTTACGTACACAATATCGTCGAAGCTTTTCTTGTGGGGATGCTTGCGGAAGTTTTCTATCAGAAATTCAGCTGTTGCTGATCCTCTAGATATTCTTGATTCAAGTTTACCGTTTATTGAATTTAATTCCTCGAATGTGTCATATCTGCATGCGTCCAGTATTATCAGGTTGTCCCATGGCTGGTCGTAGACGTAAACTCCCTTGTTGGGCAGATTCCGCAAGACTACTCTGTAGACTCGATCAAATGCGTTGAAAACTTTCAAAGATTCGGCAAACCTACTAATGAAAACGACGCCGACTCTCAATTAACACGTACTTATGTGTTAGCTAACGGGGCTAAGGAAAAGGTTGTTCCATCGATTCATTCGACGAATGGGGCCTTGTGTTTTTTCAGTACGTCGGCGACCTCCGGTCTTATCAGTTCTTTTGGAGGGGCTTCGCCGGTGCTCAGTTTGCCCCTTAGCTTTGTGCCGCTGAAGTCGATTCTATATTGAGCTTCGTGTGGGCAGATCTTCTCATTCACGACGCTGTCACACTTCTGGCAGTAGAAGAATGAGGTAAAGAATAGGGGCACAATGCCGAGGTCTGGAAATTCGTCGAATATTTGTTGTGCAGCGTATGGCGGATAGTAGTTTCCTACGCCGGCATGATCTCTTCCAACGACAAAGTGCGTGCACCCGAAATTCTTCCTTATGATTGCATGGAAAATGGCTTCCCTCGGTCCGGCGTATCTCATTGCTGTTCTGAGAATCGCAAGCACCGTTCTATCCTTCAGATAGTAGTTATCTAGTAGCGTGGAGTATGCGTCGAGAATTACTTCGTCCTTGAAGTCTCCTTTCTTCTTCTTCCCTATGACGGGGTTGATGAACAAGCCATCTACAAAGGTCAGGGCCGTCTTCTGCACATATTCGTGCCCAATGTGGGGTATGTTCCTTGTCTGAAACCCCACAACGGTCCTCCAACCTTTCTCGTTGAAGAGGACCCTTGTCTCAACCGGCTTGAGGCGATATCGTTGGAACTCGTCGAATAGTGAGTCGATTAGGGTGATCTTTCCGCCTACTAGGTACTCTTTCATGGCGAATGTTTTCGCTACTCCGGGGTGGGCTTGGTCTGTTGTCCCGTAAATTTGCTCGGCTAGCTCCTTCCTGTTGTAGGTGTAGATTTGTTCGATGTCAAGCAGAGCGAATGGGAGGCGGGTGTTGTCGACTAGGGTGATTCTATCCCCTTCCTTCACTCCGTTCACATCCTCCTTCGACGCGTCTAGTAGGATCGGGATGGTCCAAACTTGGTCGTTCCGTAGGCGTTTGGTGTGGAGGACGGACTCGTAGTCGGCTTGGCAGAGGAAACCTTCCAGGGGGCTGAAGGCGCCGTGGGCTATGTTTTCAACGTCTCTGGCAAGGTCCTGGCTTATCTCCAGTTGCGTTAGCTTCGCGGCTTCATGTACAGTCTGATCGCGTTTCTCGAATGGGACGGTTCGTTCTACGAGTTTGCCGCCGTGCGGCGAAATCATGATTCTGTCACTTTCACAGGTAGCCGAGGGCTCGAAGCCTATCCTTGATCTTCTTCTCTTCATCCTCGGTGAACGATGCCTTGGAGCTTTCTTCTTCGCTGGCCAGTTTCTCTCTCACCACGAATGTGACGTAGTCTGAGACGGAGGCAAATTTGCTGCCTTTGATTCTAGCTTCCACGCGGTTGAATAGCGATTCAGGAAGTTCGACGGATCTACTGTTCGTCATCGTATTTTACCCCACATAACCTAATGCTCGTAATCGGTCGCGCACTCCTTTGCCGGGCTTCATTAAAATTGCTTCACGGATAAGGAATACGGCGAATTCGGTTACGCTCCGAAATCCAGTGCCTTCAATTGCTGTTCTTGCATTCTCATAAAGTTCAGCCGGAACACTCAGGGTAACGTACCCGTGTTTGTCCTGCGAGGCATGCTTCCTCTTAGCGTGATCGCGCACCATGTCCACCTTTCGAAGACACTTGTGTCTTCGTCTTTATTGGCTTTCGCTAGCTCCTCGTTGGAGAGTCGATCCAGCAGGAATTGTTTAGCACTTGCTCAACAATTACTTATCAGTTACCTGTCATTGATGCACAATGGTTTAGTAGGTGGTACTTAACGTATAGGCAGTTGGGGCGAAATCCGTGAACAAGAAACTTCTTGGGCTTCTAGTGGTAATCGTCGTAGTAGCTTCATTGATCGGTTACAACGAGTATCTAGTCTCTCAGGAATTGACTGGGACGATCAAGGTCTCAGGAGCGTTCGCCCTGTATCCCCTAATGGTCATTTGGGCGCAGCAGTACATGAAACTGAATCCCAAGGTAGTGATCGAGGTGTCGGCAGGGGGCGCAGGGAAGGGCATGTCAGATGCTCTCTCTGGGTTGGTTGACATAGGAATGATTTCGCGAAACATAACGGCACAAGAGGTGCAAGAGGGCGCATTTTACGTAGCAGTTTGTGAGGGCGCCGTAGTCGCGACCATAAGCGAGCAGAACCCAGTTCTCACGCAGATACTCTCAAAGGGTTTGACGAAACACATGTTCTACGAGATCTTCGTCGCGCAGAACGTCACAACATGGGGGCAGGTGGTGGGTAATGCTTCAATCACGCAACCTATTCACGTGTACACACGATCTGATGCTGCGGGCTCAGCAGATACGTGGGCTAAATTCCTCGGCAAGAAAGGTCAGGGTGATCTCAAAGGAGTTGGAGTGTACGGGGATCCGGGGTTGGTTCAGGCTATTCAAAGCGATCCCTTGGGGATAGGCTATAACAACCTCGCATACGCATACGATAACACCACGGGCCTTCAGGCGTCGGGAATATCGGTCGTGCCTATCGACTTCAAGAACAACGGACAAATTGGGAACTTCTATCAGAACAAGACGGCGCTGGTTCAGGCGATTCAGGACGGCCAATACCCCATGCCGCCCGCCACCCTCTACTATTTAGTGACGAAGAACCAGTTTACGGGCGTGGCGTTGGACTTCGTGAAATGGATACTGACCGATGGTCAATCCTATGTTCCAACGGCGGGCTACGTAGCACTGACGAGCGACGTCTTAAGCGCTCAAATGGCGAAACTTCAGAGTTGACGCGGACGAGCTTCGAATGGTAGGGCGCAAGACCAACGAGTTAATCGCTAGAAAGATCATGTTTGCGGTGACGCTGCTCACTGCACTACTCGCGCCGCTTATAGTTCTGGGCCTTGCTCAGAGATCTGAACTGATACTTGGGACAGTTTCGCTCCGTAATCTGATCTTCTCGGGCTCCTGGAATCCGGACGAAGGTGAGTTCGGATTTGCACCTTTCATTGCCGGAACACTTTGGGTAAGCGGTTTGGCGATGCTCTTGGCGATTCCTCCATCACTGTTGATGGCCATCTACCTAGCCGAATACGCGCAGAAACGGATGCGGAACATCATCAAACCGTTAGTGGATGTGCTGGCCGGAACTCCATCGGTGGTTTGTGGGTTGTGGGGTGTGCTGCTGATTGTCCCGTTCATTCGTGACTATCTGGCACCGTTGATGGGAGTATCGACGACAGGCTACTCGGTTCTGGCTGGGGGACTGGTTCTGTCGATAATGGTGTGTCCGATCATCGTGTCAATTACGGAGGAAGTGATTCGTGCGGTACCAATGGAGATTAGAGAGGCTTCGCTTGCTGTGGGGGCAACTCAATGGCAGACTGTTAAGCACGTTGTGGTGCGGAGGGCGTTTGGGGGGATAATCGCGGCGGTCATTCTTGGGTTTGGGCGAGCGTTCGGTGAGACTATGGCGGTGCTTATGGTTGTTGGGAACGTTCCTACTCTGCCTCGATCGATATTCGATCCGGCGTATCCGATTCCGGCGTTGATCGCGAACGACTACGGCGAAATGCTTTCAATTCCTTCTTATGAGTCGGCGCTGATGTTTGCATCCCTGCTTCTCATAATTGTCGTCTTCGCATTCAGCATCGCGGCTGCATTTCTCCTCAGAGGATTCAGAAAGAGGTATGGTCTTGAACAGGTTAATTGAAGAACGTCTATTCAAATTCCTAATGCAGATTTCAACCCTTCTGATCGTGGGCGGCCTACTCTCAATTGTCGTGGTCGTACTGGTGAAGGGCGCACCTTCGCTTACTGTACAGATGCTCACCGAGACCTCCAATGGAGGATATTACCTTGGGAAGAGGGGTGGGATCCTGAACGCAATCGTTGGTTCATTGGATCTGGCTGGGGGAGCAACGGTGCTAGCGATCGCGTTAAGCATTCCGACGGCAATGTACTTGAATGAATACGCCTCTCGGTCGCGTTTCGCGGGGTTCGTACGAAACTCTTTGGACTTATTGTGGAGCGTCCCATCGATAATCTACGGTGTCTTCGCATTCACCTTGATGGTCTATGTTGGGCTAGGTACTTCGCTGTTGGGAGGTATTGTTGCGTTGACAATGCTTGAGCTTCCTATAATGATTCGAGCAATGGACGAGGTGCTGCGTACGGTGCCTCAAAGGTTGAAGGAGGCCTCATACGCCTTAGGGGCTACTAAGTTGGAGACAGCGACGCGCACCGTGATTAGTCAAGCGCTCCCCGGTCTCATAACGGCCGTCTTACTGGCTTTGGGACGTGCGATGGGGGACGCGGCCTCCGTCCTTTTCACTGCTGGCTACACGGATAATCTTCCGATCTCGCTGTTCCAACCGGTGGCGTCACTTCCCTTGGCCGTGTTCTTCCAATTGCAGACGCCCTTTCCGGTAGTTCAGCAACGCGCCTACGCTTCCGGCTTCATACTTCTCGTCTTGATTCTGTCCTTAAGCGTCGGTTCTAGGTTGGCCGCTAAGAGATACGGTCGCTACACTGTAGGGTAGGTTGGGTTGGCATGGCGTTCATTCAGGAACCGGAAATTCAGATCGAACACCTCACCGTTAGCTACGACAACCGCGAGGTCTTGAGCGACATCACGGTCAACATTCCTAGGAATCGGGTGACCGCAATCGTGGGTCCGTCAGGCTGTGGAAAGACAACGCTTCTTAGGACCCTGAACAGGCTTATCGACGTAACCGACGGTGCGTCGGTCTCAGGGCGCGTCTTGTTCGACGGCAGGAATATTCTGGAGAAGAATGTTGATGTGAACGATCTTCGAAAAAGGGTTGGATTCATCGGTCAAACTCCGACTCCGCTTCCAATGTCCATTTACGAGAACATCGCCTACGGGCCGAGAGTACATGGGACGAACGACAAAGCTACGTTGAACACGATCGTTGAACGTTGCTTACGGACCGCGGGACTCTGGGATGAGCTTAGTGCAAGATTGTCGGAGCCTGCGTCAAAGCTTTCTGTCGGACAGCAGCAGCGGCTATGCCTTGGCAGGGCGTTGGCGGTAGAGCCGCGCGTTCTTCTCTGCGACGAGCCGACGTCGGCACTCGATCCCATCTCCTCAAAGCATATCGAAGATCAACTCTCCGTTCTGAAGAAGGACTATACGGTTGTTCTGGTGACGCATACGTTACGACAAGCAAAGAGGCTTGCCGATTACGCACTGTTCGTTTACTTTGGAAATCTCGTCGAGCACGGCCTTGCGGACGAGTTCTTTAACCGACCGACAGATCCGAGAACCAGGGCATACCTCGAAGGCGTCTTCAGTTGACTGCATTTTGGTTTTCTCAGCTCATGAGCCAAGTTGACGATCCAGTGTAGGTGTCATCGTTGCGGTTTCGCTACGATCGAGTCGAGTCGGGGTATGGCCTTGTTGGAACACTGATAGGTAGTAACAGGCCGATATTACCGAGTGTTATGTAGGTACACGTACTCTTCATCCCTGCCTTGACCTCTGTTTCGGGAAAGTTCTTCGGTTACTGTGAGATATGTCGTGAGATTACAGTCGTTAGACAGTGGCCTCTGGGCAAGATGTGCGATAAATGCAGAGAGGATATCGGTAGAATCCTGAAACCATTAAAGAGGATTGGAACTTGAAGGCAACTTCTCGAGATTCATGATCCTAGTGACCACTAACTCGACGGTTTGGTTTAATGCACGGGCGTGTCTTACTTCGTCTCGGTTGCTGGTTCGGCGGGGGTCTGCGCCGCGGCTGTGGTTTCGGGTACTTCGAGGGGTGCGGGTGGTGGGGTTGTTGCCATCGTGTATCCGATCCAGGCTGCGATTACTAGCACGCCTGCCACGGCTATGAATGCGGTTATCTGGAGAACCACTAGAGCGTAGGCGTATAGTAGCGCGGCGTAGACGATTATACCAACTACGCTGACCGCGAGTATGATGGCGCCGTAGGTTTGATCTTTACTCATTCTGCTGGTTCACCTCCAGTAAACCAAGGTACCAGATGTACCTCGTGTCGTAAGCCATTGGCTCAGTTGAACCGTGTTTGACGGGAGAGGTTGTCGTCGAGGGAGTCGCATCAGCAATCCTTGCCCTCCCTAATTCGGAGTACCCCGCGGCATGTTCAGGGTTTGCTCCAGCGCTCTGCGTTTGTTCTCCGCCATGGCGGAGTACCTGCGGAGTTCCTCGAATTCGGTTAGGAAGTGGCGGCCTTTCTCGGTGGCGATGTAAGCGGGTTGGTCACCTTCTAAACGTTGAATCAACTGGAAGTTCAAGAGCATGTCTAGGTAGCGTTGGAGGAGGTCGAAGCTCAAGTTGCCCTGGTACATGATTCGGGTTTTGCGTGAGCCGTTCTTGGTGATCTCGATTATATCCGCCGCAATCTCCAGCCGGTTCCGGTACTGCCTCTTCACCCTGTCGTTGATGATCACACCCACGGGTCTGCCTCCGCTCAATTCAGGAACCCTGCGGGTCACCTGAGGCCTGGTCTTCTAGAAAAGGAATTAGTGAAACGCTGTTCTAGAACATCCAACCATCAAATTGATTGTTAGACGATCATGAATTTTGCTTTAAGCTACATGCTCTATGGTCTTGAGGCGTCCTTGAGTCGTTTAGGAGTACGGTTTTCCGCCCGCAAGAATACGAATTATGTGCGTACATCTTCGCGATTTTTATCAGTCTTAAATACTGTGTCTGAGCAAAATTACCCGTGTTTCTGCTTGCAGTCTGATCAAATAGTAAACCGGCTCCACCCGATTCAACGATTGGGCGAGGTTTCAATTTATACAGGTACCCCTATGAGATCATAACGCGTCGAGCGACCAGTCAGTCTTCCTCACTCCTCATGAAAAACGTCTTGGAAGCAATCGTGATGGCTGACTTTCAATCATTAATCTCTCCGAGGGTCACGAGGATATGGAAGGAACTTTTCCTCTTAGCTTTCATCATTAGTGTGGGGGCCATCGCCATTCTAACATTCTACTATAGTAGAAGGCCGTCGCGTGAAACTTACGCCCTAAGTGGGGGGTCCGGGCAGCTTTGGTTAACGGTTATCGCGGTCAGCGCTTTGGGGGCATTTTTGATCTTCGCGTTTGATGAGCGGGAGGAGAAAGAGTGGAGACGTTGGCGGGCAAAGGCGAGGATGGCGGTGATGGATGGTTGATGGTGGAAATCTTCCAATTCACCCAATTCGTTTCTAATTCATCCAATTCACTGTAAGTAACAGGGAGGGGATTGTGCCGCTGTGGGAAAATTCAGATGCGTAAGTCTCAGCTATGCCTTCTGGCCTTCGGCTTGTTGCTTGCGGCGGGCGCCTTAGTGGTCGCAGGGGCCCATCCAGTTATGGCGCAGAGTTACGGGTGTTACTACAATAGTTACGGTCAGACGGTTTGCGGCTACTATTACCCCGGCTACGGCTACTATTACCCATACTATGGATACAGCGCGTCCGGCACGTACTGCACTTACTACTACCATCCATACGCCTACTCGAGTTGGTCTCCGTACTACTGGTACCATTACGGCTACTACTACACTTACCACTGCTAAACTGCGAAACCGGACCCCGGTAGGCAACACGTCTAACTTCATTCGACCCACTCTTTTTTCTTCCCTTTTTCAAGTCGTTCCGCGCACGTTGCGACCACGCTTCAGTGGCCTCAAGAGGCAAGTCGACAATCAAAATCGACGCATGCGCAGAGAGTTACTGATTAGGCGGGTCCTGCGGGGCTATTGGATGATGCCTGTTTCGGGATTGACTCTCTCGATTTGCTTGATATTGTGGCCTAGGAATATTCTTGTGGTCCAGGAGACGCTGGATCTCGACTCTAGTGTGGCGTAGTTCTTCCACTGGTTTACGGCGACTTCCAGGTTATCCGGTCTTCCGGTGGAGGGCTCCAACGCAATGTGGTAGTGGTCGAGGTATCCTCCCTGGTTAATCCAGATCAGAAGGTACGGTAAGATTTTCGCGTCGAATGAAAATCCGAGGGCCTCTCTTCTTGACTCGTTGAAGGCAGCACACCATGATTCTTTTAGGAGGTTGGTGTAGAGGTTTTCTCCTGTTCCCTCGTTGGGTTGCCCGATCCTGCTAAGGTCTACTCTTTTTCCGCTCTTGTCGTTGGTGAGTGGCCAGGGAATTTGGTCACCGTTTTTTCCTAGTCTGTCGGTGACTGCCATTCCTAGTTTGAGGTTGGTGACTTCTTTGGGCAGGATTATTCTGTAGTGTGGGTTTATGAGTAGCGTATTGTGGCCGCTGTAATGGTATTCAAGCTTCTGGGCTGAGAGACTTTCTAATTGATAATCGAGCTTGACTATTGGCTCATTCTTCGTTATGGTCAATGATTTCTTGATGGCGAGTGGATAAATCTTGCAGTTACGCTTCATTGTTACCGTGAGCGATCGAGAGTTCTTTTCGCTCCTCACCACGCGCCATGGTTCGGAGGCAACTTCCCCGTAGAAGGGCAGTTTCCACTCCTTGAACGTGCAGGCCTCACATGTTGGTACGCAATCGAAT
>Ga0187784_10003782_pt1 | contig 12243 bp, 13 predicted proteins | sample 1015_SJ02_MP15_2_FD_132964 | JGI IMG/M metagenome (GOLD analysis project Ga0187784, IMG submission 132964) | Tropical peat soil microbial communities from peatlands in Department of Meta, Colombia - 1015_SJ02_MP15_20_MG | ecosystem: Environmental > Terrestrial > Soil > Wetlands > Peat | place... | reverse complement strand
TTTTGTTCTTGTTTCTGGTTGCTTTTTTGAAGCGAAGCTTAAATCGTTTGCAAGTCGAATCGCAAATAATCGCAAATAATCGCGTAGTGGAATGATGTGACATTAATGGGAAAAGTAGGTTTCAAATCACCACTTTACACCAATAAAGTGACAAGCCGGCGCGAAAAGGAATTTTGCGTCGTTTATGTGTAAAGTTTTTGTTTAGTTTTGACAATGCATTTCGTAGCTAAGTCTCGCATTTGCTTGAACAAACTTACAAAAGTATTAGAGAAACGTTTATCAATTTCACATAACTGTTAATCAACATTACACAAAAGCTTGAAGAGAAGCATAAAAACGACAGAGTGATGAAAAATGGACTTACAAGACTTTTATTTCAAACTACCTTTGAAAACCGAGCCCATCATAGACGATACCACATTGCGTGATGGCATTCAAATGCCCGGCTTAGCAGCTGGACCGAAAGACTCAGCGAAAATAGCCCAGTTCCTATCAGAAATCGGCGTTGAACGCATCGAACTATTCCATTATCAAGAGCCTGACAAGAAAGCAGCAAAGCTTATCCAAGATTTAAATCTTGACTTGCGAGTCGCGGGGTGGTGCAGAGCTTTAAAAGAGGATGTTGACAGCGCCGTGGCATGCGGATTTAAAGAAGTCGGTATCTCTCACCCCGTCTCAGACTTACATTTTAAGGCTAAATGGCCTGAAAAAACCCGAGAGCAAATTTTATCCAACATCGTTAACGTAGTTGAATACGCAGCTAAAACCTACGGACTGAGAACTTTCGTTCACGGCGAAGACAGCACACGCGCAGACTGGAACTTTGAGAAAAAACTAATTAACGCTGTTGCAGACGCTGGCGCGGAATGTTACCGTATTTGCGATACAGTCGGCATCGGCTTGTCTGACCAAGCGGCGCCTTTACCCGGCGGTATACCAGCCAAAGTAATAGCCATAAAGAATCAAACCAGAATTAGCGCAATAGAAATTCATGCTCACGACGATTTTGGGAACGCTGTTGAAAACACGATGGCGGCGATAAAGGCAGCCTCAGGTATATGGGACAATGTTTATGCCAGCACCACTTTTCTTGGCATCGGCGAGCGCGCAGGAAACGCTGAAACCGAAAAAGTACTGTTGAACCTGTATCTGCATCATGATGTCAAAAAGTTTGACGGCAAAACCCAGAAACTAAAGCAAACCGCCGACTACATTGGCAGAGCAACCGGCTACGTAGTTCCGCCTAACAAAGCAATCGTTGGCGACTACGGTTTCTCGCATGAATCTGGGATTCACACGCACGGCGTCTTAGTTGACCCATGGACCTATGAACCTTACCCACCTGAACTGGTCGGTAACGAGCGCCGTTTAACGATTGGGAAGCAGTCGGGAAAAGGTGTGATCAAGCACAAAATCACAGAACTGGCTGGAAATGAGCCAGATGACCAAACAGTAGCAGTAGTAGTGGAAAGAGTAAAGGACATCTATGCTAATGGCAGAAGGGCCTCGTTGAAAGAGGAAGAATTCAAGAAAATCCTCCGCATACTACAAATTCTCCCATAAAACAGCCACTAAAATTCAATTGCTAATATTTTGTCTGAAAATCTAACAAAAACAAAAAAAGGCATTAGCTGCTTGGCTCGCACTTTTGGAGAAGCCGCTCCCAATGCTCATCAGTGAAACGTTGCATCTCAACGAGCACATGCTGGTTTTGCGGGGTAAACAGGTGCCTGAACCTGCCTTGGCCAGCAAGGTAATCTTTAACTGGCCTCTTCTTTTGCGGTGCCAATGCAATTAGTCTGCTTGGCGTTGAAAGCTGCCGTTTGCCGTTCATTGCTTCCCAAACCGGGAACACGCATGATTCCACTGCAAGCTTGGAGTACTCAATGCTTTTGGCTGGTTCACTACGCCAACCTCTTGGACAAGGAGCGAATATGTGCAAAAACGCTGGGCCTTCTACCTCTAAGCCTTTCCGCACTTTCGTCAGCATGTCTTTCCAGTAGTATGGTGTTGCAGTTGCCACGTATGGCATGTCATGAGCCAACATAATCTCATCAATCGGTTTTTTCTTCTCAACTTTACCTGGAATTGCTGAACCCGCTGGAGTAGTCGTTGTTGCTGCACCAGTCGGTGTTCCACCGCTACGTTGAATACCGGTGTTCATATAACCCTCGTTATCGTACAACACAAACAAGAAGTCATGTCCACGTTCAACGGCGCCAGACAAAGCTTGCAAGCCAATATCAAATGTTCCACCGTCTCCAGCTATCGCAATAACATCAATATGCTCTTTCACTTTGCCCTTCTTGCTCATGGCTTTCAATGCGGCGTCAATTCCAGAAGCATTCGCGGCGGCAGTCTCAAAAGCCGTATGCAACCATGGGACACCCCAAGATGTGTATGGGTAAATTGATGAGACTACTTCCATGCAGCCAGTTGCTTGAGTCACTATTGTAGGTCCGCGTGCAGCTTTCATTATCAAACGCAGCACTGTTGCTGGTCCGCACCCTGCACATGCCCGATGACCTGAAAGGAACAGTTCTGGCTGAGAAGCAATATCTTTGGCTGTAAATTTCCATTCTTGTGTTGTCAATTTTTTTTCCTCCAATTTACTCCCTTAACCCAAAATAATGAACGAGACTTTCAACGCGCCCAGTCCTTGCAATATTCGCAAGCTCTTCGAAGATTGTTCGCAGTTCACGTGGACTAGAATCTCTTCCGCCTAAACCGTAAATGTAGTTCACAATAAACGGATGCTTCTCATCATCGTAGAGCGCATGGCGAACTTCAGTGAAAACTGCACCCCCGAAACCGCCGAAACTCAAACTCTTATCCATAACCGCTATCGCGACAACGTTGCTTAAGGCTTTTCGAAGTTCTTCGACCGGGAGTGGCCTAAACGTACGAAGTCGTAGAAGCCCGGCTTTAAGCCCCTCTTGCCTGAGTTCATCAACAATTACTTTCAGTGTTCCAGAGGTTGAGCCGACACACACCACCGCTACTTCAGCGTCTTCAAGCTTGTATGCATCAATTAGGCCGTTGCCGTAGCTTCTGCCAGTGAATTTGGCATATTCAGTGTTAACCTCTCGTATTCGCTTTAACGCGTTCTTCATGCCTTCTTCCTGCTGGCGTTTAAACTCAAAATAATAGTTTTGAAAAGCAATTGGTCCCATAGTCATCGGATTATTTGGATCAAGCTTAAACGGCACTATTTTGCCTTCATGCGTAAGCACGTTGGGCAACTGGCGGTCTCCAACAAACCGCTTTACATCGTCTTCACATAATACATCGACGTTCTCCAACGTGTGACTTACCGTAAACCCGTCTAAACCAACAATAATCGGCAAAGACACGCCAACATCCTCAGCAATCTTAAACGCTTGAATAATAGAGTCATACGCCTCCTGTGAGTTTTCAACGTAAATATGAATCCATCCGCTATCTCGCTCAGCCATGCTGTCTGATTGGTCACCATGAATGTTTAGCGGCGAAGATAAGGCGCGGTTGGCGATAGCCATTACAACGGGCGCTCTAGAACCCGAGGTGACAAAAAGCATTTCATGCATCAACGCTAAGCCTGCGGAAGCGCTGGCAGTGAAAGTTCTTGCACCTGTAACTGAAGCGGCAAGACAAGCAGCCATGGCACTGTGCTCTGATTCTGTGCAAACGAATTCTGTTTGGATTTCTCCGTTGGCTACGTATTCGCTGAATTTTTCAACTATGATTGTTTGAGGCGTAATCGGGTAAGCTGCGACCACATCAACATTGCATTGTTTAACTGCGAAGGCAACTGCTTCGTCTCCGTTTAAAGGCACAGTTTCCTGTTTAACCTGTTTTTCCATGTTTTACTCCCCCTCTATTTTCATTGTTATCGCTTTAGTTGGGCACTCGTTTGCGCATATTCCGCAGCCTTTACAGATGCTAAAGTCAAACTCAATATCACTTATCTCTGGACGCCACTTTATCGCGCCGTCCGGACAAAACATCACGCAAGTTAAGCATCTTGTACATTTCTCGAGGTCTCGTATTGGGGTGTAAGTTTTCCAGTCGCCTGTCTTGAATTCAACGCTGGATTTTGAGCATACTCCAGCTATTGAGATTTCTTTCCAGCTTTTTTCTGGGCTCATTCTGTTTTTGCCTCCTCGTAGGCTTCCTTGATTATTGCGAAGTTTTTCTCTGCTAAGTCCGGTCTGAAGCGTCCCTTCAACGTTTTCTCTATGCCCTCTAAAGTGACTATTCCAGTTGCCTTAGCGACACATCCTAGTAACGCCGTGTTAGTTATTGGCGCTCCCAAAATTTTTATGGCAATTTCGGTTGCTGGAACTGTCCACACTTTACCTTTAGTCAAATTGAGCCTTTCTTTTATAGCAACTGGTTCCTCGGGGGAGTTAATGATTAGAATATCTTCGTCATCGTTTAATCCAGCTGTGACTGGAACTGATTTTAGCAGGGTGTTATCTAAAACAACAACAACGTCTGGGTCATAAATCGCGCAATGTAATCTTATTGGTTCAGTGCTTATTCTCGTGAAGGCAGTTACTGGCGCCCCCATTCGTTCAGGCCCAAATTCAGGGAATGATTGAATGTATTTGCCTTCGTCAAGGGCTGTTCTTGCCAACAGTTCGCTGGCTGTCCATGCACCTTGACCGCCTCTGCCGTGCCACCTAAACTCAATCATGCTTTTCAAATAATCATCCCGAAACGCGTTTTCTCATTAGATAGTAAAATACCTTGATATATTTTTCTAGTAAAACTATTAAATTTCCAATTTAATGTAAAAATCGAGCTTTTTAAAGTTGACAAAGTTACCCTTATAGTATGGTTAAAATCAATTAATTAAAATTTTTGGATTTAGAGAAGATTTAGAAAAGAACCCAGTAAGTTCTAGTCACCGTCCTTGAGGGAGAAGGCGAAAATAACTAAATCGTGCTGTCCAATCGTGTTATGAAAATTAAGATTGATGAACAGTATTTCCCCTATAATGTTTAGGTAGCAAATGTTATATTCAAATTGATGTAAGAAAAGTTTCCTATGCGCAAAATTGTTTTGGGGCTATTCGTCATCTTTGCGATATTCATCTTAACAATTCCGATTTTGCAATTACCCGTAATTGCCCAAAATACGCAGGCTGATTCTGCTCAAGAAACGGCACCAACAATGATAAACGGAGTGGTGTGTCATCAATTAAATGCTCAGCAAGCTCAAATATTAGTTGTCAACGGAGTTGGTTGGGTTAGTGCAGATGTATGTTTTGGTGGTTATGACGGAAGCAATTGGAATGATATCTACAATTTAGCTCAAACTTACCACTTAAAAGTTCTAGGTATATTGGATACTTGGACCATGAATTTTTCCACTTTTACTCTTCCCCAATGGTCACTTGCTGTTACACAAGCAGTAACTCAATATGGCAGTGGAATATCAGCTTGGGAAATATGGAATGAACCTTGCTTTGCTCAGAATTATTTGGGTGTATTTCAAGGATTGCCGTCACAATATGTAGAACTAATGAGCACTGCATATCCAATAATTAAATCAGCTTATCCGAATGCTACTGTATTAGGATTAGGCGGATTACCACTGTACACTAATACAGAAGGTCCATCTAATTCCACAACAGTTCAATATCCATCTAATTACACGTGGGTTAATTACTCGCAAAACTTTACACAAACCGTCGTTAATTTAGGCGGCATGATTTACTGTGATGCGATATCTTTACACGCTTATCCTTTCGGAAATTATTCTTTGCAATACGTTGGAAACGCATATGTAAGTTCTCTTGAAAATTATAGTGAAATTACGGGAAAGGCTGTGTGGATTACCGAAACTGGACAAGAATCTGTGGGTGAACCAACACCGATGTATAGTACAACGGAACAATCAAACTACATGATCGCAAGTTATCAACTCTTACGCAGTTTAGGTGTAAAGGCATACTTCTGGTACGAGCTCCAAGACAATAATAATTTCACTGATTACACGTTTGGTTTATATAACGTGAATGGAACTGCTAAATCTGCATTAGAGACGTATTTTAGCTTAGTGTCGACAACTCCGGCATCTTCATCAGTCCCAGAATTCCCAGCAGCTATTGATGTCTCAATAGTTCTCTTTATAGCCACAACTGGGATAGTGATCTACAAAAAGACGAAACAGGCTAATTAATCACTAAGGGCAATTGTCCAATAAAACTATTATGAAAAAAAGTCCCGTGTGGAGCTTCAAAAATAAGACTTCTAACAATATTACAGATGCGGTGACTATCGAGAAAAAGAAGATTGCAATGGGAAAGAATTTCTACTTGGATGTCGATTATTAATGTAATCTAATACAATTTAGATAATATAATGGAAAGAAGTCCTTACCAGAATGTCAAATTCAAATGAAGAACAGGTGGATAATTTACTTGGCGGAATTGCAATTATCCTAATTGGACTGCTTCTCAGTTCATCAGCTGTATGGGGATTAGTTGATAACGTCTATTCAATGAATGGTGGACTTACACCTGTAATGTTTATTATCTTAGGAATTGGATCGATTATTTTGGGTGCGTTAATATTCGTGCATAAACCTGAGGCGTAAGCAATTGAGGGCTTGGCCAAGAAAAAATAAGAGTTACCTCACTGGAGACATAGAACGATGAATTCGGCAATTAGAAGTATAAAGGCAATGTATCATTTATTCAAAGCATGGCTAGGTTTACCATACGTGTCTATGGGAATATTGGTACTGTTAGCCTTAACTTGGTTTAGCCAACCTCAAGATTTAATATTATCAGCTACGTTAATGTTCGCTTTTCCCGTTTCTTGGTTATGCAGGCTTCAATGCGAGCGAGAACAGAGATTTTACAAGAAGCTATGTATGAACAACAAAAGATGCAAACCAGCCCCAAGTCCAACAAAAATGCCGTCAGGCACAGCGAAAAGCTGCCCCACCTGCAACAAAACTATCTCTTCAGAATACAATTTCTGCCCTTACTGTGCGGCGAACCTTAGAGGGCAAAAGGTTGCAACAGCAATAGCTTAAGGAAATTCAGAAGCATAATTAAGATGGACTAAGCAAAATGAAATAACAACCAACAAAGCTCAATTTTCACTCATCCTAAAGCAAAATAGGTTCTCAAATAATGCGAGAATCTCCAACCGCACGCAATAAAGGTAGCAAGCGGGCAATAAAGTTATATTCGCGTCGCACTTTCTATGAAGAACATTCGAAGATTTTGAACGACGAAGGGCGAAGGGCTATGGCAGATGTAGTGTTGACTGCTGACAGAACTTTGATGAGCAACTATCATAACAACGAGTTCCTAGGGTTCGGTACGTGTGCCCCTCCAAACTTTATTCCAGAATGGCTCTACAGCTACCTTTTCTTTCCACCATTGAAAACAAAAAATGGCCATCCTCAACAAGCACCCTACGGATTGCGAAAAACTGAAGCCCAACTTTTAAAAGATGGCTTCAACGTTGAAACAGTAAGCCCAAAAAATCTAAGCCGCTACCTTCAGGATGCAAAAATACTCGGCATACACACAATGGACCCGTTTGGGTTAGGTCCAGCATCCACAACTTTAGCTTCTCTTTTCAAGAAGGAACCCTACCTTGCTAAGCATTTCCATGCATTGTTGAAAAATCCAGCCATTAAAAAAGCAAAGCAAAAAGGGTTGAAGGTTATTGTTGGTGGACCTGGCGCATGGCAGTTTCATTACCGAGAAGAAGCCGTTAAGGACTTAGGGATTGACTGCGTAGTTGAGGGGGAAGCGGAAAATGTTATTGGGAAACTTTTTAGGGCAGCAATTGAAGGTCAAGAAATCCCACGCCATTATGAAGTTGGAGTTGCCGAAGCACCCAGTTTAGAAGAGATCCCTGACATTGTTCAGCCTTCGGTTAACGGTTTGGTTGAGATTGGCAGAGGCTGCTGCAGAGGATGCCAATTTTGCAATGTCACCTTAAGGCCGTTAAGATGGTATCCAATTGAAAAGATTAACCGTGAATTAAGCGTTAACATTGATGCAGGCAACACTGGTGTATGTCTCCACTCCGAAGACGTGATGCTTTACGGTTCAAAAAACACCATTCCTAACGAAGAGAAACTCGTGGAACTGCATGAATTAGTGACAAAAAGAGCCACCGACGTAAGCTGGAGCCACTGTTCCTTAGCTGCTGTCGCATCAAACCCTAAGCTTCTTTCAAAATTGTCTGAACTTATATTGCAGAATCAAACTTGGTGGGGAGCAGAAATAGGCATTGAAACTGGGTCACCAGAGATAGCGAAGAAGATTATGCCTGCGAAGGCTCATCCGTTCAGCGCTGACAACTGGCATGATGTTGTTGTGGAGGGTTTGGGTGTGATGCATGACAACATGCTTGCTCCTGCCTGCACTTTGATTGTCGGATTGCCTGATGAGAAGGAATCAGACATCCTTAAAACTATGGATTTAATCGACGACGTAAAAGATATGCGATGCCTAATCGTGCCGTTATTCTTTGTTCCGCTCGGCAAACTGACAAGTAAAGACTGGTTCACAGATACCAAACTCAATGAACTCCACAAGAAACTTTTGATTCAATGTGCGGAACGCGACTTCCGCTGGGTTGACAACCTGATTGATTTGTCATTCGCAGACAAATGGTACCAGCACATAACGAAAGAGTTCTACAAAGGTTTCTCAGCACTAGCAAAGTACAAGGTGCGCCAGATAGAGTAAAACGGGCTCAAAATCTACAACAATTGATATAAATTAATCAAGAATTTGTTTTAGCAAGAGTTATATCAGCAATAGCCACCTAAAGACTTGATGAACAAGCCATGACCGACGCGCCTCTTTGTCCTTCATGCTATGTAGAAATGAAACCGAAATGCAACAGTCAAAAACAATTACTTTACTACCAATGCCCCAAATGCGGAGAATGCATTCTACTTACCCACTCGGGACATTAACCCAGCTATGTTTATTAGTTATTCTTAAAACCTCGTCACGTGTTGCTCAGAATGCAACAACCCTTGGCATCAAGTACGTTTTGAATTAAGAAGATTTGTTTATTATCCTTTTTCAACGGACAAGGTTATGCTTAAATACTATATTGAAACTCAAAAGTGCATAGGCATAGTGATGTGCCGTCGTGGCTCAGCCCGGTAGAGCGGCTGGCTGTTAACCAGTCGGTCAAAGGTCCGAATCCTTTCGACGGCGCCACTCCCGCTTCCACAAAATACTGTTTTTTTGGTTCAATTCAAAACCTCACGCCTAACCAGTTCCTTCAGTTGTTCGGCTAAACAATGACAGTTGATGCGTCTGTGCCTGCTCGTCAGTTTGTATTATGTTCCCTCTTACTAAGGCGTTGCTTCCGCCGCTGACAATTTAGCTTCAGGATTGTCATGTCTATATCGAGATTTAATTCCAGAATACGATGCCACGAGCGAGGTTCAAACGTTGTTGACGTAAGCGGAAGCTTTATTAGCAATATCGATTATTCGATATATCGATTAAACGATATAAATAGTGATAAAATGAACGAAAAAATTAATCATCCCGACTCCCGAAATAATAAGAAGACCAGAAAGAAGAAAATTATCGGATTTATCGCAAGCCCACACAAGGAAGGCAATACCGCCTGGATAGTAAACAAAATACTCGAAGGCGCGAAAATGCAGGACGCCGAAACACAAGCCTGGTATTTTAGTGACCTTGATATTGAACCGTGCCGGGGCTGTTTGGGCTGCCACAAGGGCGATCGGGGTTGTGTTATCAACGACGACATGCAGAAACTCTATGGCTCTATTGAGCGCGCTGATGTCATTGTTTTGGGCTCGCCGATTTACATGGGGCAGATGAGTGCCCAGGCCAAGATATTCACCGACAGGTTGTTTGCCCAAATCTCTCCAAGGTTCTCTCCGCATTACAAAGAACGTAAAGTGAAAAAAAAGCTCATTCTTACCTTTAATCAGGGTAATCCCGATACCAGCATGTTCCAACAATATATTGATTACACAAAACACATTTTTGAAATCCTGGAATTTGATGTTAACGTGGTACCTGTCGTTGCAGGTTTGAGAAATGGACCAGCGCATGAAAGAAAAGACCTCGACATTACCTTGAAGGCTGTCGGTTCATCGTCAGTATCGGAACCTCGAAAAGATTTCCGGAATAGTAAGGAGTAAAAAAGATGGAACAACATAGACGCCACCATGGTTATGAGCATCACCGCAGACGCGGTAGCCTCAGAATATGGGTGTTCTCGATACTTCGACAGGCACCGAAAAACGGCTACGAAATAATGAACCAAATAGAGTCAGCAAGTCAGGGACACTGGCGACCATCCCCAGGTTCAATCTATCCTCTCCTAGATGAACTCCAAAGAGAAGCAAGCGTTTGCAAACGTGAGGACGGACGATATGAAATCACCGAAAAGGGCAAAAAAGAATTCGAGTGGCCATACAGAATGCACATAAGGCAACCCAAAACTGTAGAAGGTACCGTAGAAGAAATGAACATCTGCCTCGCCTATCTTGAAGACCTAAAACGCATTGATCCCTCCAAGATCACCGCAAACATCGGTAAACTCAAAATAGTTAGAGACCGACTAACAGCTCTGGTCGACAAAAGCTAATTTCTCAAAAGCTATCCTTATCGGCCGTCAGTCAGCATTCAAACGGAACCATCATTTCCATTGTTCAATCTCTCGTCGTAATGCACAACTACACGTATCTTTTCTGGAAGCTATGCACGAGGTAATTGGCACTCTGTTCGAACGCGAGCTATTCAAGATATAAATGACCGCCATGCCTGCTAAACTTTCTTAATCCCTTTTTCAGGCGCTTCCTTTCTTCCATCTGCAGTTGCAGGTGACTTAGCATTGAGAGCCTATCATAGGCCGCTTTAAGTTGAAAATCAGCGCAAATATTTTTTCCCAGACTATTTACGAAAGCATTTTTTCTCTTTTAATTAGTCTGCTTGACAGAATCAAGAGCACAATTGACGACGCGCCAACTACGCCGGCAATAAGGAGTTCAATTAAGACAGCGGTAAAAAAAGGTAAAATAAGCGCAATCAAGAAAGTGAGAGCGATAATCGGCGAGCCGAGCGTATAAGCAAGAGGAGTATTTGCGCCTACTCTCTGCTTTAGCAATGAGCTGAAATCAACCATAGCGACTGTAACGAAAGAAACGACCGAGAAACCTAAAGCGGCAGTGACAGCTAACATCACTAAACTTAAAATGAAGGTAATTATTTTTCCCGTAACCACGCCCACTGCAACATTGACGGCGAATTCGTAAATAAAAATAGTAAGCGCCAAGAAGAACGCGGCTTTTAAGTAGCGCTTAAAAATGTCACCTTGATTCCAACCAAGCGAAAGCAAGTACTCCAAAACGCCGTTGTTTTTGTCGTAAACGTACAGCAAAATAAGAGGGAATGAGGAGAGAAGGATTCCCTCCGAATTAAGAGAAACAGAAAGGAGCGCGACTTGGCCGTTTATAAGGACATGCCCATTTAAGGTTAAAAGTTTGCTTGCGTTAAACAACACGACTCCGGCAGAAGCAATAACAATAGCCATTACAAATTGTATTCTGCTTAAACTGATGCTTCGCTTAGCAAAAATCAAAGCACTATTAGGCAAGTTGCTGTGACTCCTTTTGTTTTTTTCCGACGTTTATATTAGGTGTCTCGAAAAGTTCTTGCAATGGATTGTCTAGCTTGCACATTTCAGTTACCAAGACACCATTTTCGACCAGCTTTTTCAGAGCGAGCCCTGCTTCCTCAGGGCTGGATACATTCAAAACAAAATATTCGCCTTCATATTGGGCATCAACAATCTTAGAAATATCCGTTGAAGCTTTGATACCTACTCGGTACTGCTTAGGTCTAACGTTTGAAATCTTATCAAACAATGTTACCGAACCGTTTTTGATTAAAATCAGGTAAGTTCCAATGTCCGTTGCTTCATAGAGGTTATGTGAAGAGTACAGAACCATTTTGTCCTTACCTATTTTTAGAATAATATCTCGAATTTCCTTTGAAACCGCTGGGTCTAAATTCGCAGTAGGTTCATCCAGCAAGTATAAATCTCGTTCCTGCAGAAACACCTTTGCGATTGCAGCTCTCTTTTTTTGTCCTTGCGAAAGGTCAGAAAATCTCTTGTTCTTCAGTTGGCCAAGGTCCAGAAGATCAATTGCCTTGTCGGGAGATCCGCCCTCTATATCAGAGTAAAACTTGAGCGCATTATACACAGTCATCTCTTCAGGCAT
>Ga0187784_10003781_pt1 | contig 12244 bp, 8 predicted proteins | sample 1015_SJ02_MP15_2_FD_132964 | JGI IMG/M metagenome (GOLD analysis project Ga0187784, IMG submission 132964) | Tropical peat soil microbial communities from peatlands in Department of Meta, Colombia - 1015_SJ02_MP15_20_MG | ecosystem: Environmental > Terrestrial > Soil > Wetlands > Peat | place... | reverse complement strand
GAACGCCAACTGCGCGAATCGGCTTGGCTGCGGAATCGCGTAGGAATACAGGATCGAAGAACTGCCCAGTGGAAAGGTTCCAGATAAGGTCACGGTATGAATTCCATCGGGGTTCGAGACGTCGTTGAATGGTTGAAGATCCACTTTGGAGCCCGCCGCGCTGGTAGTGATTTTGTTGACAAACGCCGCGTAGGAAGTTTCCGGCGAAACTTTCAAGACTGCCGGCGCGCCTTCCTTCTCCCCCGGCGAAACAATCAAGTCCACAAGGTTATCGTTGATGGAAACCGGCGAGATCACTACATTCGTTCCTCCCTCGCGCTCGCCTTCGGGGAACAATGACGCGTCAACCAATACGCGACCCTGAGCTCGTTTCACTCCATGCGCCGCCACCTGCGCGGCCAACTCACGAACTACAAGCAGCGGGTCTCCGGGAACAGCTCGTGTATCCGGGCTTCCGTCATACGAATGGTCCTGATTTTCGAAAGCAAGAGTGCCGTCCGGCTGGATGCGTCCGGAAAGATTTGGGTCGCCACTGGCGACAAGAATCAAATCGCCCTTCAAGGTGCCGTCCGGCGAAATGGGGCCGAGGCCAAAGACCCGCGTGTGGAACTTAAACTCCCGGCCGATAAGTTCGAGTGCGGTTCCCTCCGTCAGCAACTTTGTGGTCGAGCCAGGGGTGAAAAGTTGCTGCCCCCTGAGGTCGAAGAGCACTTTGTCTTCATCGAGTGAGTAAACTTCGACCCCAAAGTTCGCATGCTTGTATTCCGGGCGGCTCGTGATTTCTCGAATTCGCGACGCCAGAGCGGAATCCTTTTGCGCCGGTGTTGCGGCCGGCCAAATAAGCGCTGCCGATACAAAAATGAGCAGGAGAGCCAGAACGAGGAAAATCTTTTTGTGATTAGAGGGTTTCATGGGCGCCAAGAAATGTACCTGAGTTCCTGCGCGCCGAGAAGATTCTTTCCTTACCCGGATTTCGTAATCATCCAGGCACTACCCTCAAAAGGAGATCAAAAGGGAGGGAGAAAGGAAAAACCTAAGCGTCGTACCAACGGAAGCCCAGACGTTGCTCACGATCGGCTTCCTTGAGCAAGGCCAGTGTGCGTCCACGCCTGTAATTAGCGCAGGCGACCAACATGACATCGAGGAACGCAATCGGGGCCACGTAGGAGGCCCCGAATGACGGACTGCGGACAGATGCGAGAAAACATTCGTCGGCAAATCGCGCGATCGGAGAGACAAATGTGTCTGTGACGCCCACACAGTAGGCGCCGCGGGACTTGGCTTCCTGCAAACCCTCAACCGTCTGGCGCAAGCCGCGGCCAAAACTCAGGGCGAAAACCAGGTCACCGCAGCTGCAGTTGCGCGAGAGGTGCGCGACGCGACCCGTCGTAGTCGCCGTGAGCACGGTTAGGCCCAGCATCGCGAGGTGGTATTCAAAATACGCAACCAGGGTGGCAGCCAGGTCACCGCCTATCAGGAGAATCCGGGCGGACTTGTACATTCTCCGCGCCAGGCTCTCGACGCGTTTGTATTCGAGGCTGTTGCGCAGCGCCTGGAGATTTCGGTTTTCCTGTTCGAGCGACTCGCGGACGTGCGCAGGGATGCTGCTGTCCCGTCCCGAGCTGGCCTGCATCATCTCAAACGACGTTGCATGGGCAATCGAGAGCTCGTGCAAAAATTTTTGAAATTCCCGGTAGCCGGGAAACCCCATTGCGCGGACGATGCGCACTGTTGTGGCCGGGTCGGATTTCAGCCGCTTGGCCATGCCGCGAACGCTTATTAGAACAAATTCGCGCGGACTTTCCAGCACCGGTCGGATGATTTCCTGCCGCTTCAGGCTCAGTTTTCCGATCAATTCCGCGAGAGTAACTCGCGGAGGAGTGTGCGAATTTCGCCCAAGTTTCGTCATGGAGCCGAGAGCATTGACCAGCACGATGCGGTTGTCAAGCGCGGAGCTTCACCCTTCCGTCAATCCTCGTGAGGCTTTCACAGATTCCGGCGGTCTATTCTCAACGCACAGAATCCAGAATCCTGATTGACTTCTTCGCTTGCAGCTTTTGTAATGAATTGCTCCACACCTATGCTCGCATTTTCTTCATTTCACTCGTGAACGCGCCCGCGGAGGCTGCGAACCCGCACGGCGGAGCCAAGCGCTTTGCCTTTTGGGTCGCACTGGGGATTTTTCTCAGCCGCATTGCGGGCCTTATCCGCGACCGGGTTTTCGCCCATTACTTTGGAAATTCCGACGCAGCCGACGCATTCCGGGCCGCGTTCAAGATCCCGAACCTTCTCCAAAACTTATTCGGTGAAGGCGTCCTTTCCGCGTCCTTCATTCCCGTCTATGCGGGCTTGTTGGGCCGCAAAGATGAAGAAGAAGCGCGCCACGTGGCCGGCGCTGTCGCATCACTGCTCGCATTGAGTACGTCGGTTCTCGTCCTGATTGGCATGCTCGCGACGCCGTACCTGATTGATGCCATCGCGCCGGGGTTTACAGGCGAAAAGCGCGATTTGACCATTCGTCTGGTACGTATTCTTTTTCCCGGCGCGGGCTTGCTGGTTATTTCGGCTTGGTGCCTCGGCGTGCTCAATAGCCATCGGCGATTCTTCCTCTCCTACTCCGTCTCCGTCGCGTGGAACGCGGCGATGATTGCAACGATGTGGGGATTCGGGGGGCGCTACGCGCAATATCCGCTCGCCGAGTATCTGGCGTGGGGATCAGTGGCCGGAAGCGCGCTGCAGGTCGCAGTGCAACTTCCTGCCGTACTCAAACTGCTGCGGGGGCTGCACCTCTCGCTGAAGTTTGCAAACGAAAACGTCCGGACCGTGGTGAATAATTTTGTTCCGGTATTTTTCAGCCGCGGCGTAGTGCAAATCAGCGCGTATATCGATTCCCTGCTGGCGAGTTTGCTGCCGACAGGCGCAGTCGCCGGACTGGCTTATGCGCAAACTTTGTACTTACTGCCGGTAAGTCTCTTCGGCATGTCTGTTTCCGCGGCCGAATTGCCCGCCATGTCGAGCGCCGTCGGGGCGGAGAAGGACGTGGCGGACGCGCTGCGTGGACGACTGAATTCCGGGCTTCGGCAGATTGCGTTTTTCGTGTTGCCGTCAGTCGTTGCCTTTCTTGCCCTGGGCGACGTAATCGTCGGCGCGATTTATCAAACAGGGCAATTCCGCCACAAAGATGTGGTGTATGTGTGGGGAATCCTGGCCGGTGCCACAGTCGGGCTTCTAGCATCCACTCTGGGCCGTCTCTATTCTTCGACTTACTACGCGATGCGCGATACACGAACGCCGCTGCGGTTCTCCATCATCCGCGTGGTTCTCACAACCGTGCTCGGTTACCTTTGCGCGATTCCTCTGCCTCCGATGCTCGGATTTGAACCGCGATGGGGTGTGGCCGGCCTGACGATCTCCGCCGGAATTTCGTCGTGGGTTGAATTCGCGCTTTTGAGGCGCACATTGAACCATCGAATCGGGCATACGGGTCTCCCTCCTGAATACCTCGCGAAGCTGTGGGCAGCGGCTTTAGCCGCAGCAGCGGTCGCCTGGAGCTTGCGCCACTTCTTCCCGCATCACTCGCCCATTTTGCTGGCCATAATCGTTTTGGGCCCCTACGGCATAGTCTATTTCGGAGCGACGTGGGCCCTCGGGCTCGAGGAGGCTCACGCGCTATTCGGGAGACTGCTCAGGAAATACTCGCGCGCCTGAGAACTGCCGGCCCACCGGCCGGCATTTCGGGCGAGTCGCCTCCTAGGATTCGCCTATCCCATGATGTTCGGCCATGCAACGCTTGAAATCAGGGAGGCTAATACCCTCGCGAGTGGGTGTCCCGTCAGGTGCGGCTCGCAAATACTGGGCCGGCCACGAAATTGGAAAACCCAATTCATTGGCAACGTGGAGGGGCCAATAAGGCTGTCGTAGGAATTCCCGGGCGAGCAAGACCACATCCGCCTTTTCTTCTCGCAGGATGGCATCGGCTTGAGAGGCCTTCGTAATCAACCCGACGGCGCCTGTCAAAATACCGGTCTCTTCCCGGATTCTTTCAGCGAACGGCACTTGATACCCGCTTTGCATCGGAATTTTTGCTCCCGCTGCCAGGCCTCCCGAGGAGCAATCAATCACGTCAACTCCGAGCTGGCCCACAAGTTGTGCGAGCCGGACCGATTGATCGAGATCCCATCCTCCTTCGATCCAGTCCGTGGCGGAAATTCGCAGGAAAAGCGGCGCATTCTCCGGCCACACGCGCCGGATGGCGGAAACAACTTCGCACACAATCCGCGTACGATTTTCAAAGGAGCCGCCATAGCGATCCGTCCGCCGGTTCGAAAGCGGCGAAAGAAATTCATGAAGCAGATACCCATGCGCCGAATGAATTTCGATGATCCCGAAGCCTGCCTTACACGCCCGTGTCGCCGCCGCGGCGAACGCACTCACAATTTCGCGAATTCCGCGTTCATCTAGCGCCGATGGTTGGGGATAGCCTTCCGAAAAAGGAATCGCGCTCGGCGCAAGCGGTGTCCATCCACCCCGCGACGGCGGAACCATCCCCGAGCCTTCCCACGGGCGGACCGTGCTGCCCTTCCGCCCCGCGTGCGCAAGCTGGATCCCGGGAATGGCGCCCTGCCCGCGAATGAATCGTGTAATGCGCGCCAAAGGGTCCACGTGTTCATCCTTCCAGATTCCCAGGTCCTGCGGGCTGATCCGGCCCTCGGGAGTTACCGCGCAGGCCTCCGTGAAGACCACCGCGGCCCCTCCTACGGCGCGGCTTCCGAGGTGCACCAAATGCCAGTCTGTGGCAAAGCCGTCCGTGCTCGAATACTCGCACATGGGAGAAACTATGATGCGGTTGCGAAGTGTTACATCACGAATTGCAAGCTCCTCAAACAGGTGCATCAAGATGCTCCTCGGACAGATTCACACAGATTCCAATTTTCTGGTGGATTCGACTTTTTAATCGTCCCGCTTCCGAACTCTTGATTAGATGAAATCTTTTCGATGAAAGTCGCTGTGATGGAGCAACGCTCGATTATGGCTTCATGTTGATCGGGCAGCCCTACCCTGTCTGAGTGATGGGTGGCGAGGCCCAGCCGGCCTCGAACGGCTAAAACTTGAAGACAACTCCGCCGAATGCTTTGGGACTGAATTGATACGTGCCGAAATATCTGGTGGCCAGCATCTCCGCTCCCATGCGCAAGGCCCAGCGTGTGTGCCGTATGTTGATATCGCCCCCGCCGCCGGCTGTATAGGCGAACGCGTCCTGGGCGCCGAACGAAGTCTGTGGCGTAAAGTGCGAGTAGCCAAACATCACATGGCCCCACAGCTCGATTCCCCGCGGGCCTTCCCACCGGAATCGCGGGCCACCTCCGCCGAAGAGCAGCCACCCATCGTAGGAAAACTGCGACGTGTGGGTGGCAGCGAATTCTCCGTCCAATCCAAACCAGTTGAGGAAGTAATACACCATCGAATAGTTGAACCCGTTGGTGTCCAACTGCGTGTGCGGCACCTGGTAGAACCGGGTAAATGTGTACCCAAAATACGCCTGCCAGTTGTAATTCACGAAGACGCCCTGGACGCCTTGCGGTGGGTCTGCCGCAGGGGTAGCGGGTGAAGCGTTCCCTGCCGGCCCGGGCGGAGTGGAAATTGGCATGCCGGGCATGATCCCCAGTGGCGCGGACGCCGCTGCTGCTCCCGAACCCGGCACGAGCGAAAAATATGGCGTCGCCATCAGGCGAGCATAGGCCGGATTCTCCGGCATCGAGCTTTCCGGCGCCACGGGTTCCTGCGCCGCCGCTGCGAAAGCAAACGTCAACACCAATCCCCAAGCGAACATCAGATGACGCATCGCCTATCTCCCCCAGAGGGTTCGCACGTCCCTGCGCCCATAATTTGACTGAGACGGGGCAATCTGTCTACCCAAAAACAACACGGTTGTGGGAAACGATAGTAAAAAACCAGTGGTGGCAGAGGCGGCTTACCTTGCAGAAACTCGCGATAAATGATTCCCTGCCCAAAGGCCACAGCTATGCCCAAGGCAAGACAGCGCCGGGCGCAAGAATTTCGAATTGAGTCTGTCCCGCCGTCTATTTCATCTCCGGATGCTTCAGATGCCATTCCGTTGAGTTTTGGTAAGCTCTTGCGACCAGCAGCATCTCCGCATCGCCATAGAGCTTGCCGATGAATGTAAGACTCGTGGGATGCCCCTTCTCATCAAAGCCGGTCGGAACAGCGGTGGAGGGCTGGCCGGTGAGATTCGTAACAGCATTGTTCAACGTGGCGACAGGGTTGGGCGTGTAATCGGCGTAGTCGAAAGGAAGGACGTATACATCGACGTCTTCCATGATTTTTGCCATTTCGCGCATAAGCAGCGCCCGTTCGCGGTTCGCATTCAAATAGTCCGCAGCCGGAAGCAGCCGGAGGGAATTTTGAGCGGCGACGCGGTCCTGCCGCACAAGATCGGCCGTCTCCGTCTCGATCGGATCGCGCAGCGCGGCATTGGCTTCGCCATACATGATCATGTCGAAAGGTACGCGTGCGTGCTCGGGCGTTTCCACTTCGATGAGATTGAATCCCAGGCTCCTGATTTTCGCGAGCGCGGCGGCATCGTTGCCATCCACCTGGGGAGTTAGCTTCGTGTTCGAGAAGGCAGCCTTCAGGTATCCGACGCGTAGCTTGCTCGCATCCGCGTTCGCGTCCCAATTGAATGGGACGTCCTGGACGGCCAGGTCGCGATCGTCGGGCCCCTGAATGGCGTTCAGGACGACGGCACAATCCTCCACGCTGCGGCACATCGGTCCGGTCTTGTCGAGGCTCCAGCTAAGAGTCATCACACCATAGCGGCTCACACGGCCGTAGCTTGGACGAAATCCCGTGACGCCGCAAATGGCGGAAGGAGCGACAATCGAGCCGCCGGTTTCCGTCCCGACCGAAAAGCCGACCAAACCGCCCGCAGTCGCCGAACCCGGGCCGGCGGATGAGCCCTGAGAGCCCATCGAGTAGTCCCAGGGATTCTTTGTCTGGCCCCCGAACCAGATATCGTCGAGTGCAAGTTCGCCGGTCGTGAGCTTGGCGACGAGCACGGCGCCGGCGTCCTTCAGCCGGGAAACGACGGTCGCGTCGCGATCAATGATTCGATTCTTGAATGGCGCGGCGCCCCAAGTGGTTGGATAGCCCTTCACGGACGCGAGGTCCTTTATGCCGTACGGAATCCCGTGAAGCGGTCCACGGTACCGTCCTGCGGCAATTTCCGAATCTGCCCCGCGCGCCTGGCGCATGGCCAGGTCTTCGGTGACGGTGACGACGCACAGCAGCTTCGGGTTGTAGCGCTTTATGCGCGCAAGATACATCTCCGTCAGCTCGACGGAACTCACTTGCCGCGTGCGGACCAACTCGGCGAGCTGGGTCACTTGCCAAAAGGCAACGTCCTCGAGATTCCGCGGGCGGGTGACGTGCGGCACCGCGCTCATTCGAAATTCGCGCTTCACACGATCAATTTTCATGCCGGGAACAACGGGATTAAAGTAGAGCGGCGGCGCGACGCTGTTGTCGATTTGTAATTTTCGGAGCTGCTCGTAGCGAGGGAGCTGTTTATTCACCCCGGCGAGCATGGCGTCGAGCTGGGCATCCTTGAAGGTCAGTCCCGCCACCGCGGCCGCCTCTCGTAGCATTTCCTTCGTGATGGCGGGCGGATTCTGCTGTTGAGCTTTGCTCCAGAGAACACCGGGGAAGAGCGTCGAACCAAGCCCTATGGCCGAAAAATACCCGAGGAAGGCGCGGCGGTCATTTAAAGCAGTTTTGTGTGATGCGGACATCTCTATTTTGATCTCCAGTCGCTGGCAACGCCCGCCGGAGTATAGCAAAGGGCAGCGAGGGGAAGCGCGAAACTAAAACCCTAGGCGCTTAACGCTTTTTCTCGGGAGGTTGTTCCTTGAGAGTGGGATTTTTTGCTTGTTCTTCTTGCCTGCGCAGCTCCGCGTAGTAGGCGGGGCGGCTGTGGCGGAGATGGTCGGCGGAAGCTTTGCCGGTGATCCACGAGCGGTCCATCGGATAGACATCGGGGTCAAAGATGACCGTGTACATATGCCAGATGAGGATGGCGAATGTGGCGAGGATGGCTTCGTAGTAATGGAGGGCAGTCGCGGCGTCGGAGACCCACTTCGGGAAATAACGCAGTGCAAGGTTGTTGAACCAGAGAATGAATCCCGTCAAAGCCATGACCGCCGTTCCCCACATGTAGGCCAGATATTCGATTTTTTCTACATAACTGAATTTGCCGAACGTCGGGCGCGTATCCGAGAAGCTGAGGTTATAGAGAAACATACCAACCATGTCGTGCATGTCCTGGATGCCCGGAACGATGAAACGCAGCATAGCGCGATCGCGGCGAACGAGAATCAGATGTGCGAAATGGTAGGCGACAGAAGATAGAAGCACCACCGCGGCAACCCGGTGCACCAACCCGCGAAAAGCGAATTTGCCCTCCCACAACAGCAGCGGCTGAGCCCACCACGACTCCGGAAACTTCAAAGCAAAGCCCGTAAAGACGAGCACCGGAAAACTTACGACCGTCAGCCAGTGTGCGATGCGGAAATTCAAGTTCATCCGCATCACTTCTTCGCCGGAATCCACCTGCCGACGGCGGCTGAAAAATTTCCTCAGTAAATCCAGCAGATGGTGGAGCAGCATGAATCCGATGGCAAAGGGAATGAGGATCCAATACGTCCAGCGAATGAATCGCACGACAGGATGTTCGGAGCGCGATTCGGAGACGATATGAATGGGGCCGATGGCGAAATTTTTGCCCGCGCCGGGATGGCAAGCGCCGCAGGTGCGTGCGAGATTGGCGGGGTTGACGGTGGAACGCGGATCGCTCGAGGGAAAAATATTGTGAGCGCCGTGGCAGGAGGCGCAATTGGCGATGGTCTGGCCCCCGGAGCGGAGCTCGAGGCCATGGAAACTGCCGGCGAAGCTGGGCACGCGGTCGGCAGGAAGATTGTAACGCGCGTTCAGACGCTCATCGTCGTGGCACCGCCCGCACGTGGAGCCGGAAAGTCGCGCCGGGTTCACTGGCGATGCGGGATTCGTCGGCGCGAGAATGGTGTGTTCGCCATGGCAATCCGTGCAGACGGGAGCGGCGCGGGCGCCATGCGCGACGGCTTGGCCGTGCACGCTCTCGTCGTAAACCTTCTTGATTTCCGTGTGGCAAGCTCCACATGTGGCCGGGACATTCCAGTGGTTGATTTTCGATCGCGGATCGCGCGCGGGATAAATAGCGTGACTCGCGTGACAATCCGAGCAGGAAGCCGCGGCCTGATTCCCGGTGGCAATGGCGCGCGCATGCACGCTCATCCGGTAGGCTTCGACGGGGTGAGCGAACGGAATTTCATGCTTGGCGAGAAAATCCGGATTCGAGTGGCAGTCGCCGCACGTGACCGGCAGATTTCTCTTGGCGACACGCGATTCGGGATCTTGCGCCGACACGATTTTGTGTGCGGGGCCGTGGCAGGCGAGACAGGTCGGCGCCTGCGAATCGCCATCTTTCGCGGCTTTCGCGTGGATGCTCGAAAGGAAATCCTTCACCTCCTCCGCGTGACAGGACTTACAGGCTTGCAGCGCGACGGACGCCGCAGGCTGTGCATAATGCGCGGCACCATGGCAGCTTGAGCATGCCTGCGGCCCGAGCGCGTCGTGAACGCTCTTGACAATGTCGTGAGCGGGCTCTTCGTGGCAAGTGGAACAATTTACCCTGGCAATTTTTGCAGGATGCGGAAATTCCTTGATGTCCGCGTGGCAGCTGGTGCAAGGAACATCCGCGTGAACGCTCGCTTTGTGCTTGGCCGGGTCCACAAAAACGCTGCGACCCTTTTCCGATTTCAAGTCCGGCTGGCTATGGCAGGTGAGGCAATCGGCGTCCGGGTCCGGCGCAGATGATTTCTGCGCCTGCGCCACGGCGGGCGGAGAGAAATGAACCAGTGCCAGAGCGAGAAGCGCGAACGTCCGTGTGCGAGGAGGCATGGCCATGGCGATCCGGGTTCCGTGCGGCATCGGCGGCGGCTATTTCACTCCCAAGTCGGCTAATACTTTCGGATTTTGCTCCTCCATGGCAAGAACCGTGTGGCAAGTGTCGCAATCATTGGGAATCGTGCGCCCGTCCGCAGTGGAGTGGCTGCCGTCGTGGCAGCGAAAACAGCCCGGAAAATCCTGATGGCCGAGATTATTGGGATAGGTGCCCCAGGTGACCTTCATTTCAGGGAAAATATTCCGCAAGTAGATGGCCTGCACTTGGTCCACGGCAACGGAGAGTAGCGCGTTCTTAGTTCGGAAGATATCCGGGTAAGACGCGCGGTAAAATTCGTCGAGCTGAGCGGCGATTTTTTGTTCCGCTGTATCGCGGTCCGGATAATCCACGCGTAGTACTTCGACAGCCTTCTTCTTGATAAAGGGCAGATCGGGGCTGATTCGTCCTTCCGACATGGCCCGGTCCACTGCGGCCTCGGGCAACTGGTAAATATGCGTGGGGCGGTTGTGGCAATCCATGCAGTCCATGGTGCGGTGTTCGCCGGTCTTCAGTTGTTCAGCCGTGGGTTTAGTATCTGTTGAAGTGTAAACGTCTTCCTTTCCGGAATCATCGAGGTAAGTGATCTGGGCAATCACCTGCCGCTGCCGGTCGGTCGAAACGTACTCGATTCTGGACTTCACATCGAGGTGGCGTCCGTGAATGCCAACGGCACCTTGCCACGTCCGCCCCCCGACTTTGAGGAGGAGCACGGTAGTAAGCGCTGTGTTCTTCTCGTCGTCCGAGTATTTCTTGAGTACGAGGAATTTGTCGCCGGTGAACATTTGAGGCCAGTGGCACTGCTCGCAAGTTTCTCGCGCCGGTCGAAGCTGCTTCACGGGCGAAGGAATCGGCCTTTCGTAGGTGTGAAACGTGACCGCGAATACCTGACGTACGCCGGAAAGTTTCGAACGCACGAACCAGCCGGCGCCCGGCCCGATGTGGCAACCGACGCATTCGACACGCTGGTGCGGAGAATTGCTGTAGGCGGTGAACTCAGGCTGCATGACTGTGTGGCATGTCTCCCCGCAGAATTGAGGCGTATCCATATAGGCCACGCCGCGGTAGGAAGCGAAGCTGAAAATCAGGATATTGAGGAGTGTCAGCCCGCTGGTCCAAAAAAAAGCGTGCCGGAGCGTCGGCACTGCGAAATCCACTTTCGGATAAACCTCCGGGAGCTCGCCGGCGGCAATCAGTTGATGCCGGCGCAAGAGCACGCCGATGGGAATGAGGATCAAGCCGAACACAAAAATGCTCGGCATAATGAGGAATAGGATCAGCCCGACATAGGGATGAATCGTCCCGCCAATGAACGCTTCAAAAAACCAGAAACCGAGCAGGGTGAGAGCCGTGCTGGTAGCGATAACGGCGCCCGTCAGGGTAAGCGCGTTCGTGCCGAGATAGACAGCAGGACGAAGGGATTGGCCTATGCGGTCGCGGAGGCTCATAAGTGAAGGGGGTGAAAAGCTGCATGAGACGCGAACCCTCCTTGCAGCCTTTCACTCCATGGGTCTTGCAAAGCGCTACTTTTTCTTTGCCAATTCCCGCATGAAGGCGACCAATTGTTTGATCTGGTCGTCCGTCAGCTTGCCCTTATAAGCCGGCATCTTGTTCTTGCCGTTGGCGGTGATATCGAACAATTGGGCGTCGGTTTGTTTCTGGACGTCTTCAGAGCGCAGGTCGCGGAGCTTCATGGACTTGCCCATGGATGTGTCGCCGCTTCCGTCCGCTCCGTGGCAGACGGCGCATTTCGATTTGTAAAGCGCCGCGCCGTCATTCTGTGCGCGAAGCGGTGGTGCAGTAAGAGCCATAACGCCAGCCAATAGAAGCGCGGCCGCAGCCGCGCAAACCAAGGCTCGTGTCATTTTTCCTCCTCAGGAAGACCGAAAGTCACCAATTAAAAGGTTCTTTGTCGGACTGCAGCGCTCGCCTACTTCTTCTTGGCGAGGTCGCGGATCGTCGCGACAACCGCCTTAATCTGGTCGTCCGTCAGCTTGCCTTTGTAGGAAGGCATCTTGCCTTTCCCGTTCGTGATGATGCCCGTCAAGTCCGCGTCCGGTTGCTTCTGGACGTCGGCGGAGCGCAGATCGCGGAGCTTGAGGCTCTTGCCCATGGACGTGTCGCCGCTGCCATCGGCGCCGTGGCAGGCGGCGCATTTGGCCTTGAAGGTGGCTGGGCCGTCACCCTGGGCGT
>Ga0187784_10003780_pt1 | contig 12244 bp, 11 predicted proteins | sample 1015_SJ02_MP15_2_FD_132964 | JGI IMG/M metagenome (GOLD analysis project Ga0187784, IMG submission 132964) | Tropical peat soil microbial communities from peatlands in Department of Meta, Colombia - 1015_SJ02_MP15_20_MG | ecosystem: Environmental > Terrestrial > Soil > Wetlands > Peat | place... | reverse complement strand
GGCCGCTATCGCGAAAGCCTGGAAACGCCAAAACCCATCACGCCCGGCGAGCCTCTTGTCTACCATTGGACGCTGCCCAACGCCAACCACGTCTTCCTCTCCGGCCATCGCCTGATGGTGCAGGTTCAATCCGCGTGGTTCCCGCTATACGACCGCAACCCGCAAACCTTCGTGCCCAACATTTTCTGGGCGAAGCCCGAGGACTATCGAAAAGCGACGCAGCGCGTCTATCACACGCCGGAAAACGCGAGCTTCATCGAGCTGCCGCTTGTGTCGACCCTGTAGCGCAGGGCCACGCCTTGTTTGCGGGGACCTGCGGCTTTTTGACCAATGAGCGTTCACAAGATGCTTAGCAGCCGTCTGCGCTCAAGGGCCGCCGCCCCGGCACCCCATCGCCACGGCAGACACCAGGATGTATACTGACTTCGCGGATAGGTTACCTATGAGCCATCATTTCCGATTTCCCACGTCTCTCGTCTCAGTAGCGCTTCTCTGCGCCTCATTCTCACTCGCCCAAAACGGCCCCAACAATCTTTCCAAAAGACTCATTGCCGATTACGGCTATTGGAGCCGCACTCAGACCCCTCCCTACAGTGCGGCCCAGATTCCCTTCAAGAAGCTGACCCACATCAATCATGCAGGCGTCAGCTTCAACGCCAACGGCAGCCTGAGCGTTCCCGATGGCTTCCTCGAACCCGAGCTCATCAGCAAAGCGCATGCCGCCGGCGTCAAAGTGCTTCTGCTGCTCGGTGGCGATTTCACGGGCATGGAGACCACTGTCGGCAGCATCAGCGCCCTCGTCGCCAACCTCCAAGCTTTCGAGGCCGAGCATGGCTATGACGGTGTCGACATCGACTGGGAATATCCCAGCAGCACTCTCGATGAGACCACTTTCTTCAACCTGATGAGTGCGCTCCGCGAAGCTTTCCCCTCTCCCCGTTACTTCCTCTCCGCCGACGTGGCGCCCTGGGGAGGGACCGGATACGATTTCCCGCAAGTCACACCCGTCGTCGACTTCTTCAACATCATGACCTACGACTGCGCCGGCCCCTGGACCGATGACGGGCAGCTCAACTCGCCCATCTTCCCCGATCCCACAAATCCCGAACCCTACGAGTGCGAGCCCGGCGGGAGCGTCAAAGAAGCCCTCGACATCTATGTGCAGTCCGGTGTCCCGGTGGCCAAGATCAACATCGGCACGCCTTTCTACGGCTACTTCTACCAGAACGTCAGCGCGCTGTTCGGGCCGTGCACGAACTGCGAAAACACGGTTCTATCGGAAAACTACGGCACTTTCATCAAGCAGCGCATCAACGCCAAGGGCTGGCAAACCTTCTACGACCTGTATTCCCTGGTGCCCTACATGCTCCGCGCCGACGGCAAACCCGGCTACATCACCTACGACGATTCCTTCTCCACGTATTACCGCGTCTGGTATTCGCTCTGGCAGCGCGGCACCGGAGGAACGTTTATGTGGTCGCTCGATGCCGACTACGACGGCACCACGCAGGACCTGCTCAACGCGATGTATAGCGCCACGCTCGCCGGCGCAGGCTCGGCCGCGCCAATGGTTCCCTGAGCGGCGGGGCGATCGCCTTCTAAAAAACAGCACGCCTACCCCTTGTGGCAACCTCCCCGGCCGCCGTATGATACCATTCCGTCCATTTGGAGGAATCTGAACATGAGGACCCTTCTGGTTGCCCTGTTATTGGTCGGCGTAGCGCTCGCCCAGCGCCATAAGCCGAACATCAATACCGAAACGCCCGAGGGCCAGGCGCTGCAGCAGATCGGCCAGGAATCCGACGACGCCAAGAAGCTGGCCGCGTGCGAGAAGTTCACTCAGGACTACCCCAAAAGCGAAAACCTGGCCTGGGTCTACTCGCAGATGGTGCCGCTCTATACCAAGGCCAACCAGCCCGATAAAGCCATCGATACCGGCGACAAGCTGATCGCGCTCGATCCCGGCGACCTCGATGCCGCGCTCGCCACGCTGAAGGCCTCCGAAGCCAAGAAAGATCCCGATCTGGTGAAGAAGTGGTCTAACACCACAGCTGAGATCGCAAAGAAGGAGCTTGCCGCCAAGAAGCCGGAAGACGAGGAAGACGACGATTGGAAAAAGCACCTCGACTACGTCAAACAGGTGGATAACTATTCCGAATACGCCATCGATGCCGCAGCTTTGCAGGCCACCGATCCCGGTAAAAAGATCGATCTCATTGGAGCTCTTTTTGACCGCAATCCGCAGAGCCAGTACATGGCGCAGCTCATGCCCGCGGCCGCGCAGGCGCTCAATCAGTTGAACGACGCCGACCGCTCCATCGCCTTCTCTGAAAAAATCCTGGCCAAAGACCCGAACAACGACGACATGCTGCTCATGGCGATCAATGGATACAGCACCAAGGGGAAGGAGCCGGACAAGGTCATTTCCTATTCCGCCAAGCTGGCAGATGTCGTCAGCACCAAGCCCAAGCCTGACGGCGTGAGCGATGCCGACTGGGAGAATCGCAAGAAGTTCATGGGCGGACTCGCGCACTATTTTGCCGGTAAAGCATACTATGCGCAAAAGAAGTGGGGGCCTACCGATAAGGAAATGCGCGCTGCACTCCCGGACGTGGAGAGCAACGCGACGCTAAAACCCGAAGTGCTGTTTTACCTCGGCGATTCCAACTATCACCTGGAAAACGCCGCCGAGGCGCTGAAGTATTTTCAGGCGTGCGCTGCTATCAAGAGCCGATTCCAGGCCCAGGCCGCCAAGAACGTCACCGTCATCAAGAGCCAGTACCGCGCAGTGAAGTGATCATCACCTGTAGGGGCCGGGCACGTGTCCGGCCCGATTTCCTCACCCCGGAACCCTAGGACCCGCGCTTTGCCGTAAATTCCGCTGCCGGGCCTTCGCCGCCTTCGCGCTCGCGCGTGAACTTAATCTCGTCGCCGGAGATTTTGCCCTTATAGATGAACTTCACCGTGTTTCCACCGAAATCCAGCGTCTGTGTGAAGGAAATGTTGTCGCCATCGATCTTGCCGTCGGCGATCGGGTTATCGCCGCCGCGGCCGCTGACTGTGCCGGTGAGGCTGCCGCCATCTGCCTTTAAGTTAAAGGTGACTTCGCGCGTTTGGCCCTGGCGGCCGGGCACCTGAGCCACCCATTTGCCACTCACATCTGCCGCGAAAGCAGCCACTGCCGCCAGCAGCAAGAGAACAATCATGCAGCTGAAACGTGATTTTGTCATGGCTGTAAGGTACCACACGGACGAAAAATGTTACACTCTCCCCTGTTCGTGGCGTCTTTTCAACTGTGGGAGACCGTGATGAATTTTACGCGGCGTACAGCCTTATCGGCCGTGGCGATCGTAGCAATCGCGCCGATTGGCCTGTCGCAGTATTACCCCCGTTTGGGAAAGGCCGCTCCAGGCGCTGTAGGCGATGAGCCATTGGCGACCTTCACCGGCGCTGTTCAGGACATCGACAAGAAGATTCTGCGCATCAAGAGCGAAGATGCCAACACTTTGCAGTTCGTTTGTGACCACAAGACACAGTATTTTGATGGAACGAAGAAGATAAAGGCCGCCGACATCAAACCTGGCGACCACGTTTCCGTCGAAAGTAAGCGTTTCCGGGACGGCGAGCTGGAAGCCATCCACGTGCGGCTGGAGCACCCAAAAACAGAAAACGCCGGGCCGTCCAAACCATCCTGACGCCCCGGCGTTGGTATCTGGTCCGTAGGGGCCGGGCACGTGCCCGGCCTTGCTTACTAGCTGTTGTCCCGGCGCTTTAGCGTGGGCCGCTCATCCTGATCGGCCGGCGCCTTCTTGTCATCGTCGCTGTCGATTGGTCCGCTGCCCGGACTGCGCCGCAAAGTCGGCCGGTTGGGGTCGTCCTTCTTATCGATGCGCCGATGGTTGTGCAGCATCTCCAGGCGCGCCTTGACGTCGTTGAACTCGGAAGTGTTCACGACGTACTCGGGCTTCGCCTTCAAGATGGTCGCAATGTTCTTTTGCGCGGCTACAATGCGGTCGTCAGTCGGAGGATGAGTCGAGAACACCTTCGACACGGTTCCAGGCTTCCGTTTCTCCAGCGTCTGGATCTTCTCGAAGAAGTCCACGAAAGCCGTCGGATCGTAGCCCGTCTTGTACATGTATTCAAGACCGAGCAAGTCCGCTTCGGATTCAAACCCGCGCGAGAACTTCAAGAAGCCAAGAGGAATGGCCATGTTAGCACCCTGCATGACGGCGTAACCCGTCCAGCCATAGGGGATGGCGATAGACGCGGCGATCATGGCGATCTGCGCGATCTCGCCGCGAGTCGCTTGCTTGGTACCATGCCGGCAGGCCACGTGCGCGATCTCGTGCGCCATTACGCCCGCCAACTCCGCCTCGTTATCGGCCTTCAGGATGAGGCCCGAGTTTACGAAGAAGAAGCCGCCGGGGAGCGCGAAGGCATTCACTTCTTCGGTATCGAGCACTTTGATCGTGAACGGAACCTTGGCGTCGGAGTTGCGCACCAGGTTCTGGCCGATGCGATTGACATACTCCGCAACCACCGGGTCGTCCACCAGTTTGGCCTGCTTCTCAACCTCCTGCGCCAGCTGCTTGCCGATCGCAATCTCCTTCTCGATCGAGAAGAAGTTTACTCCCTTGCCGACGTCACGATTGCCGATTTCATCCGGGTCTTTTTCCTTGTTATCCGCAAACGAAATCGGGACCAGGAGCACCGCCGCCAGAGCGCACGCGCACAAACGCCTCATTGGAATGCCTCCCCTACAGTACATTGTAAGCCTGGACGCACTTGTCGATGTACCTATATTGATAACGGTGGCGGAGCCGGGCCGGTTTCTCCCGTAAGTGAATTATTTACAACAGGTCTTCCCGCCGCTGGAGGGTCGGACGGTCGTCGTCATCCTTCGTGTTTTCAGTGCCCTCGATCTTGCCACTGGCTGGCGCACGTTTCAGGGTAGGCTTCGAGGGGTCGGAATCACGCTTCTGCTCCCGGTGCATGGCGATCAGGCGTTCCCGCATTTCATTGAATTCAGACGTGTTGACCACATATTCCGGCTTCGGCGGCAGAATCTCGTTAATGTTCTTTTGGGCCATGCGGATGCGATCCTCGGTCATCGGGTGGGTGGAGAAGACCTTTGCCACTGCGCCGGGCTTGGTCCTTTGAAGCGATTCTATCCGTTCGAAAATGTCGATCGACGCATTCGGGTCATACCCCGCCTTGTACATGTACTCGAGTCCCAGCATATCGGCTTCGCTCTCGAACCCGCGGGAAAAGCTGAGAAATGCCATTGGTATGCCAAGTCCGGCACCCTGCCGGACGGCGTAGCCCGTCCACCCGCCCAGGAAGATCAGCGGAATGGTAGCCAGGTTCGCGATTTGCTCCCTCGTCTGCTGGCGGGTAGTATGCCGCGCCGCGGAGTGGGCTATCTCGTGGGCCACCGCGCCTGCCAACTCCGCTTCGGTTTGCGCCAGGCGGATCAGGCCGGAATTTACAAAAATGAAGCCGCCGGGGAGAGTAAAGGCATTGACAGAGTCTGAATCGATGATTCTAAAGGTGATGGGCATCTTGGCATCGGAATTTCGCGCCAGATTCTGCCCCACACGGTTCAGGTACTCGCCCAAGATGGGGTCATCGACCATTTTGGACTGCTTTTCGACTTCGGCTGCAAGTTGCTTACCCATCGCCATTTCCTGCTCGATGGAGTAAAAGTTGATGCCGCCCGCGACGTCACGGTCACCGATTTCGTCCGGATCTTTTTTCTTATCACCCGCAAAACAGAGGCTTGCAAACAAAGGAATTAGGGTGAGCGGAAGGAGCCGCTTGCGCATAGAGCCTCCTGTGTCAGGCTAGCATACGTGCCAGGTGGAGCGGCGGTTACAGCGACTTTTCACAATCGTTCGAGTTTTGGCAAGATATATGTGTCTATCCCTCAGTATGCGGTGGTATATCGTTATTCTGTTTTCCGCTTCCTTCGCCTTTGCCCAGGAGAGGCTTGATATTTTGAACGCGGCCAGCCAGATCGAAACCGGCACGGCGGCTCCGGGTTCGATGCTGTCGATTCAACTGGTCCCGCAGATCGGCGAACCGTTTCCAACCCTGGAACTGACATCGCTGAATGTGACCATCCTTCCGAACGGGGCGAACTACGCGGAGGAATGCCAGATCGTTCCAGCGAGCGGGAATCTTGCCCAGTTCCTGAACCCGCTTCAGGTTCAGGTGGTGTTGCCTTCGACACTCCCGTTAGGGCCGGCGCAGTTGATGCTGTACCATAGCGGGCTGACCGTGACGGCGCCGATCTCCATCGTCGCATCGAGTCTTGGGCTGTTCCCGTCAAGCGCCGGCTTTGCGATTCAGCAGATGGGTAGCGGTCAGGTGCAGGGGCCGAATCAGCTCACGCACCCGGCGCAGCCGGGGGATACGGTAACACTTTGGGGAACGGGACTGGGTTCGGCCACGCAGGTCACGGTGCTGCTGGGGGGTAAACCGGTTGCCGCATCTTCCGCCGGACCGGTGCCGGGAAAGCCGGGAGTGGACCAGATCCAGTTCGTGGTTCCGGATGACCCAGACATTCCTAACGACTGCTACGTGGCCGTGCAGGCGCAAGCGGCAGGCGTAACCAGCAACACGATTCCGATTTCGAAAACGAGCGATGGCAGCGCTTGCCAGAGCACGCTGGGCTTGACGGCTGCGGACTTGGCTACGCTTGATGGGGGAGGGACGGTGGGCCTCGCGCAGTTGACGCTGGGGGCTACCGTGGGTGCGCCGTTGACGCGGTTGGGAGAGTTCTTATTGGGGCCGTTTCCGGCTGCCCCCTCGCCGGCTTTTGCACGGATCGAATCCGCAAACTTCACCGCGTTGGGAGAGAACGCGGCAGGCGTTGCGGTAATCTCGGGCACCGTGGTGGCGGATGATGCATTCTTCGGCTGCGCTGCTGCATCGTCTAGTCCGCTGGCGGCCGAGCTCTTTGGTATCTTGGGCAACGCGTACGATTTTGGAAGCCTGGTCACGCTCCAAGGTTCCGGCGGAACCTTGAACCTCACTTCGCCGGTCCCGGGCGGGATTCTCTTCGACGGCCAGCAAACCAGTCCGACGGTTTCCGACCCGAGCCAGCTTGCTCCGCCGCTGTTCGCGCCCGGGAATGCGACGTTTTCGGGGAAGGGTGGAACCGGTTCCCAGGGATCAGCGGTCGCGGCGCCGTTTTCCGTGCCGCTGACCCTGCCCGCGGAAATCATGGCCACCAACTTCAGCGCTCTGCAAACCATCAACCGGCAGCAAGACCTGACGCTGACGTGGGATCCCACGGGCTTCGGGGAGCGAGATGTTCTGACGGTCGCGGTGAGTAATACGGGACGGCCAGTGGTTTCGGAGTTCTTTGTCGAGACAGGAATTCCGGTAACCATTTGCAAGGTTGCGGCCACGAGCGGCCAAGCGACGATCCCGGCGGCGATGCTTCAGGCTCTCGCGCCGAGCACAGCAGGCGGCGCGCCAACGGCTTCTATTCATCTCTCGGCCGCACCGAGATCCGGCGCCACGCAGACGTTCTCGCTGCCACTGGCAGATGGAAGCTCGCTCGACGGGGTGCTGAAGTTTGGTTCTTCGGAAAACTGGCCGGTCACGGTGGAGTAATTTGCTGCACTCAAGCGAATGGATGCCGCCAGCGTAGGCCCGGAAAACGGCTATAATCCCGACCGGCAGTGATCCACTCACTTCCGGATTCAATCGCCAGGGCGGCGAGGTAGGCGTCGGACACGAGATTTCCTTTCGTTTTCACTGTACGGCATAGCTAACTTTCACACTGAACAGCTCGCGGCCTGCGACTGCTCAGTACGACATCGGCTCCAATAGTGCGATCGATGTCAGGGAGCCGGTTGGACTGGCACGCAGTCCCAAGCCAGAAAGCGTCATACCGCTTGTCAGTGTGAACGTGATGGTGCCGGCACGATTGGCAGTCTCGGGAAACTGGGCTGCTAACATGAAGGCCGTATGACCACACGACGGTAAATCAAAAGTCCCGGCCGCAAATTCCACTCCGGTCTGGTCCTTGATTGATACGGTCCCCTGGTCTGCCATAAAGCCACAGGTATTTTCGTCTGCATTGACGAGCGCGACACCATACGAATACCCCTTTGTGTTGTCAAAGGCCAGGATCAGGCTCGTGGATAGTTCCGACTCCGCATTCACCGAGACCTCCTGCCCTGTTGGAGCATAGCGGTAGATGGCAAAACCAGCGATGTCTCCAGTGTCGGATGGTATGGTATCGAGGTAGCACCAGCCTTGGTTTGTAATGAGCGAGGTTCCTGACGTTGACACCTCAACCGATCCGTTACCAGCAAGCGAGCCGTTTAGACCTGATGACGTTCCAATTCCTGCCCATGAAAAGGGGTTCGGGTTTCCGTCGTCGCCGTAGCAATTCAGAGAGAAAGAATTAGAGGTTGGGCGCAGATTCACGATGGTGATAAGCGTGACCCAACCGCCCCCATCAGCGACTTGAGAAAGTACGGTGTCGCCGAAGGAAGTTGAAGTACTGAGCAAGGGCTTGACACGATGCGGGAGCTTGGCAGCGGCGGAAGTTCGGGAAATCTGTTGGGGGAATGCTGCCATCACTGACAGCGCGCAGATTGCGAAAAGACAAAAGAGCTGTTTCATACCCCTTTCTCCGCGTATACTATACTGCGCGCTGGAGCCGGCGGACAGGGGGTACAGGGGTCAGATCCCTTTGCGCCAGTCTTTGTCGCTGTGGCTTTTGAGCTGCATGGTCAAGGAGCCGTCGGCGTTTAGCGGCTGGGCGCAGGCCCAGCGGATGGGGTGGCGGACGCCGGCTCTGGATTCGATTTCGGCGCGCAGGATGACTTTGCGGCCGTCCCTGCCGGGCGGTAAAAGAAATGACGCCTGGCGGACTTTGCCGGCGTGGGGATGGCCGGCGTCGAGCGAGCCGCTCTGGCGGAAACTGCCGTCTTGGCTTTCTACTGTGACGCGTAGCACGCCGGGGATTCCGGCGACACCGTCGTTGGCGAAGCCGACGATCAATTCGGCGGTGCCGTAGCGTTTTCGCTGCCAGATCCACGACGGGCGGACGCGATAGCCGAGGCGGCGCTGCATGGCGCGGAAGCCGTTCGGATAGCGGTCGTTGTAGTGCGCGAGATTATCGGCTTCGGTCCACAATGACCAGTAGTTCGAGCCGATATCGAGCACGTGCATCATGCAGTTTTCGCGCAGGTTGACGCCAGCCGCATCCACTTCGATGGTATTGACGTTGTAGTCGCGATTTTCGCCGTCTTCGAGGATGGTCGCGAGCCACGGCGGGCGGTTCGACAGTTCCTCGATCTGGACCGGCTCTTCGACCAGAATACTGTCGGAGCGCAGCCAGCAGCCGGCGCGCACGGCCATATCGACCACTTCGCGATTGCCGACGTTGCTGATGTCGGGCTGCGTGTTGGCGGCGATGGGCGTGCGCTTCCAGGTTTCGACCTGGAGTTTCGTCATGTTGACGAAAGTGCGCTCGGCGGTGCGGTAATCGGGGAAGGGATTGGGCAGGTCGTTGGTGTGTCCTTCGCCCCAGAAGCCGTACTGCATGAGGTCCATCCACTCGACCAGCGGGTTTGAGTCGAATTCAGCGGCCATCAGCTCATTCAGCTCGCGAAAGGCTTTTTGAAATTCGGGATGGTCGTAGCGCGGCTCGACGGCATCGAATTGGTGGCCGTCCTCGATGAGCTTGCCGATTTTGATGAGGGGCACGCGGTCGTGAAGGAAATCGGGCAGTGCGAGCTGTTTGGGCTGGAAGACGGTGTTGGAGAGCTGCACGCGAAAGCCGACGCGCAGGCCGCGCTGTTTCGCGGCGTCGAAGGTGAGCTTCCAGATGGGGTGCAAATTGAGGCGGCCGGGCGTGCTTTGCACGTTGCGCCAGTCGCAGCGGATGTAGAGGACGTCGACGAAAGGCAGGGACGAGAGCTTGTCCACGTGCTGCTCGAGTGTTTCTTTGCCGGCGCGGGCGGCGAGCGAAGGACCGCTTTCTTCCCAGGTGTAGCCGACGAGACCGAGGCCCCAGTTGCGGATGTGCTGATCGGAAGGCGTGGTAGCGGCAATGGTGAACCAGCCTTCATCCTGCTCGATGCCGAAGGGGCCCTGGTTGAGGCGATCGGGCACGGCGGGACCGGGGCCGAAATCGTAGCCATCCCAGCGATGAGATGGGACGTCGGCGAGGGCGACAGCAGGGAAGGCGGAGAGGAGGGTGCGGCGGGAGAGGGGCATGGTGTGATTGTAGCGGGTGGATCCAGGCGGTTGTAGGCAGTAATCAGATCCAACTTGGCGGTCTTTTCAAGACGAATCCCGAGGATGTGGTGATCTCGTCGGGCAGCTGGGAAGAACTCAGTCTACCCTTTCCAATGACGAAGCTGGCGTGGGCCAACTTTTCGAGCTCCGTGGAGCGACGGCCTGGCGGGAACGCTACCACAACCTGCTTTTGCGGAAATAAGGCCTTGATGCGACGTATTGCCGGGCAGAGGTCGCTATCGGCGCTGATCAGTAGGGCCGTATCAAAGCGGTCTTGGAATGCATCCGCAAGCATTTCGACCGCGATGTTGACATCGGTCATCTTTTCGCTGGGCACCAGGTCGGTTCTACCGCAGTTCTGGCAAAACCTGGGTGTCTCTTGAAATTTCCCGTAATGGGCGCGAAACTCGCCCTGCGGGATTGTAGATAGCGCGTCCAGGTATATGGCCTGCCGCTGCTGCTTAGCCGAGGGGCCAGAGATACGCGACGTGAAGTATTTCGTCATGGAAAGCGACTGGTTTGGCTTCAGAAGCGCAATGGAGAGTTTCTTGAGATCAAGCCAGAGATACCGCCGCAGACCCCTGTCGCGCAGTCCAAAGTACAGATTGAACCCGTCTATGTACGATATGACGCGTACTTCTTTAGGCATACCTGGTACATTGACTCCAACGGCATTTTTGGGTACGATCATAGTTCTACAGCCCCCAGGTGAGTAGCCTGGGTCCGACGCCCCGGCCTCGGTCGGGGCGTTTCTCTTTTCGGCCTGCCAAACGTATCTGCTCTGAACTAATTCGGTACGAACTCAGGTCACTGTTTCTCTCTCGGTTTCCTCGCAACGGCCGTAACCTGTCTGGACGGCGACGACTTGCTCTCAACGACTTCTGTGGCTGTGCGCTGTGCTCCAGATGGAGTGTCGAGATCCAAACCCAGCGCCGCGGACGTCGCATCAGAGGCGCGCGCAATATCCGACATCCTCGGCATCGGCGGTAATGGCCCTCGTGCCCCGTACTCAATGTCGCCGTTTGCACCCCGTTGCGTGCTACCGACTCTCCTAAGAATCGAGTGGAGGACGGCCATGGGATTGGTGTAGCCTTCTATGCTGATTCCCATTCTGTTGAGGTAATCCCGGACATCTTGAGCAGTCATCCACGAGTGCGTTCGCTCGAGGATCATGCGGCACATTTCTGTGATGCCCACGTCGCCTAGGTCCTGGCCGGGGGTTTCTTCCAGGAGCGGCAGGAGGGCTTTAAGAGATGCCTCAAGATGCTGACGCCTTTGGCCGATCCAATTAAGCCTGTCCGAGAGCATCTGGCTCTCCCGGGCGAGGTCCTCTAACTCCTGTTTGGCGGCTTCGTACGATTGCCTGTGCGGATTCTTGTAAATGAATGCCACATAAGGATAGTAGCACAATGCCTAAGAATTTGTAATAGATGCATAAAAATAATTATGCAATATGCAAATCCCCGGGTGTACAGGACGTCTCCAGCCGTAAAATGTCGCTGCCAGCGCCAGTCGTGAATCGACGGAGGTCGTGTTGCGGGGTGTGTGACAGACGCTTGGGTTGTCTTGCTGCAGTCCTCGGGCATGGGCCTCGGGGCGCATTTCGGACGATCTGAGAGTTTCGGTCGTGAAGCAGAATTCAGTGTCAATTGAATTTGCGGGCTTGAGACGACGCCGCGTGCGACTTGCTGAGTAAAAAGACGTCGCGAATAAAGGTTGACAAATGACCGACGGTCAGTCAACATGGGTTCATGGCGGCCGCAATCCTGCAACCACCCGTGAACCTTTCGCTGCCGTATCTGCTGCTGCAGCGGCCGGCGCTGCGCGGCTTCCTCATCGTTCGTGCGATCGACGAGCTGAACGCGCAAATGCTGAACGTGGCCATTGCCTGGTACGTCTATGCGGCGACTCACAGCGCGATGAGTCTCGCGTATATCGGGCTGGCGCGATTCCTGCCCAATATCGGCATGGTCTTGAT
>Ga0187784_10003779_pt1 | contig 12246 bp, 12 predicted proteins | sample 1015_SJ02_MP15_2_FD_132964 | JGI IMG/M metagenome (GOLD analysis project Ga0187784, IMG submission 132964) | Tropical peat soil microbial communities from peatlands in Department of Meta, Colombia - 1015_SJ02_MP15_20_MG | ecosystem: Environmental > Terrestrial > Soil > Wetlands > Peat | place... | reverse complement strand
TACCGGCGCCGAGGCACACCATGCTTCGAGCCGCCGGTCTTTCGCGAAAGCGGAGAGAGTTGCGGAGGGAAAATGAAGGATCGGCGGAACGATGGGAACTATCAGGCGGCCTATCACAGGCCGCTCAGGCGGGCGCAATTCGATGCTCGCAGCTCCGGAAATCTCAAGGCGCCAGCGCGGTTCCGAGAATGCCGGGGCAAATCGCCAAGCGGGTGCTCTTGGCGCCGTTTGTCGTACGGGAGGGAGAGCGTGAGCGGAAGGTCTCGAAGTTCGAGGCGATGCCTACGCAGGCTGTCAAAGGCGCCATCAGCAACAACATCCGCAATCTGCGGTCCGTACTCGGGCTGCCATGCGGTGGCAGCCCTTGAACCGGCCAGAGAGCTGGTCCGCCGGAGCTTCGTAAGCCGGGACCTGATGCGCGGGCATCGCGGAGCCCGAACGTAAACGAGGTAGGCCCAGATTGCTCGGCGGAGTTGAAATGGAGGAAGCGGGAAAATGAAAAACGAGGACGTGGATGAGAGCTACGAGGTGGGCTATCGTAAGCCGCCCAGGCATACGCAGTTCAAGCCCGGTTGCTCAGGAAATCCCAAGGGGCGCCCGCGCGGGTCGGAGAATGCCGGCGCCATTGTCAAGCGCGTGCTGTTCGCGCCGCTGGTAGTGTCGGAAGCCGGGCGCCGCCGGAAGATCAGCAAATTTGAAGCGATGATGACGCGGGCCGTTAACAGCGCAATCAAGGGCGACTTCCGTATGCTCGGCCTCCTGCTCGACCTGCCCTGGGTAGCAAGCGAGTTGGCCCAGCCTAACTTGGCCCGACCACTAAGTGCGATGGAAGCTCTTCAAAGAGCCCGAGAACTTGTCATGGGTATGTGAGAATAGCTCTACTTAGCCGCGGAGGACTAGAAGCTCGGCTTCAAGCCTCGCGCGCGATTTGAAGAGCGAGCGCAGCGAGTACGCCAGCAACTTCAGCCACTCAGCCATGCGCCGCGAACGTACCTGATTCCATGCGTTCTGTCATACAGATCGAATTTTCGGTAACGACAGGGCGTTCAGGCCGATTGATGCTCATCGAATGCTCATCGAGTCCCCGAGCAAGATACCTATTCGTCTGGCTCAGTTTCCGGAGCGCATTGACTTCGATTCGTTCAATCTCTGCCGGCTCAAGGCCGAAGTGTTTAGCGATCTCCAGCAGGCTGCAGCCAACTTCGTGGTCGATTCCGAATCGCATCTTTAGAATTTTTTCCCAGCGAGGCGTAAGGGTCGCCAGAAACTTACGCATCACTTCGCGCGATGCCTCGGAATCCTCGATAGGCAAAAACTGATCGTTCTCCAGTCTGACACATATCTTCAATCGAGATGCCAGAGTCCGAGCGCTCCACATTTGCGCGGCTTTTTGCGCATCGGCATCTCGATACCTGCGGATTTCCTTGCGAGCGGCTTCAAGCGAGGGAAACTGAACGAAGCCTCCCCCAGATGGCGGTCTCGGCGTTTTCACTACCCAATACGGAGAATCGAGTACCCGTTCGTCGGCCCACTCCAGCTGCCGCAGGCCCAATGCCTCAGCAATCCCGGAGCAATCCATACAGTTGCCATGAGTGCCAGTTCTCTTCGGCCTGCGACCGACCAGCCACACTAAAGACCGGTACGCAAGGTTCTTGATAGCGCCTATGCTCGGGATCCTTCTCGCAGCACGGCGCGAATCGTGGTTACACTCCGGGATGCGGCAGAAATCGCACAATAGAACTAACCTGCGACGGTCGTTCCGCCAAAGAATGTGCTTCATGCTCTCGGTATTCTCTTCAGCCGAAATAGCCACATCGAACGCCTAATATGTTCACGCGCTACGCGCGGCGGTTCGCACCCTTATACTCAGCCCTTGGCCGGGAGATGATCGTCGCAGCGATGTGCAATAGAACGCCGTAGCAACGACCCCCGTTCAAGCGAATAGCGGCAGGGGTCGTCAAGTTTGTCACACGCGCTGCCGCTGCGAAATGGAGAAAAATGAAGCCTGGCTCGATTCCGAGCTTCATTTGACGGCCCGGCCGGTCTCGCCGCTCGCGCGCACCCTGCTACGAAATTCCTGATAGCGTGATCTGAAGTCTTCGGTACCGGGAGCAAGGGCGACGGCCCTAGCGTAAGCCTTATCCGCCTGGGGGTAGTTGAATGCTCCTTCTTCAGCCGCGCCGAGATAGTAGAACGCCTGCGCAGAGGAAGGATCGATTTGAGTCGCTTTGCGCATATATAGAGCGGCCTTCTCGAAATTGCGAGAGTCCAGGCAGAACTGGCCTATGCGCAGAGCGGTATCAAGATCAGGTCGGATCGAAAGCGCGGCTACCAGCGAAGATTCGGCCATCATCGGATTTCCGTTGCTCTGCGCTGCCTGCGCCAGCGCCATCCACAGCGGATATGGATCGGTACCCTGCTCGGCAGCTTGCGAGATGATCTGTTCTGCCTGACCGAGATCGTTTCTGGGCGCGAGCACGAGCGTGATCAGGTCTTCATATGGCCTCGGGTCGTCGCGGGTGTTCTGCGCTGCTTTTCGTAACGCGCTTTCCGCCGCGTTCAGTTGCTTGGCTCGCGCAAATGCGGTTCCGGCCGCAAGCAAGTAGTCCGTGCGCTTTTGCTCTTCAGGCTCTGACTGAGCTGCATTTACCAACAGTGATCCCTCGTCCGCGAAACGGCTTTGTGCGTTGTAAAATTGGCCCAAGCCGCTGACCGCACCATCGTACCCGCGCGCAACCGCCTGCTTGAAGCCAAGCTCTATGGCATTTTTCTCAGCCGCCGGAAGAGAAGGAATTGATTGCGCGGCCAGGTATCCGTGAGTGGCGGGATCGGGCGAAAACAGGACCGAAAGCCTGATCTGCTCGAGTGCTTCCGGTTTTCTGCCGGCGCAGGAGAGATCTTTGGCATAAAGGTCTCGCGCCGCGGCGTTTGTCGGATCAAGCCATAGTGAAATATGCAGTTCCTGCAGCCGGCGCGCCGAACAATCGTCGAGCAGTACTGCAAACGCCAGGTGTGAATACCACTCGGAAGGGTAGGTCAACAGCAAAGCGCGCGCTGCGGGTAGCGTGCCCGGAGCCTTCAGATCATAAGGATATGGGACGGAGCCCTGGCTGAGGACGCCGGAGAGCAGAGCAAAGGCCCCTGTGCCTGCGCATACCGCCGTCACGCGGACGCGCGGGAGACTTGTTGCCTGAGGCTCGGGCTCGTTTTTCTTCGCAGCGAGGCGCAGCGACAACCCCAGCAGGATCGTGAGCAGGAAAGCATTGGCGGGGATCTGGAGATCGAAGTCGAAAATCTCTTCTATTGCTATTGCAACAACTCCGGATGTCAGTGCGGCGAGCAGCGGCAATGTTTCAGAATCGACGGAAGCAATGCCGCGTCGCAGTACCACCGCTACCCGGTAGATGAACAGAATCAAAAGTCCGAATCCAATCAGGCCGGTGTCTGTCATCAACTCGAGATAGTCATTGTGCGGCTGACGAAGGTAGAAGGACGTCCTGGGCGGGCTTTGATATCTGGAAAAGATCGAAGGCCATCCCCCGAAACCAATGCCGAACAGAGGAAAATCCCGAACGATCCAGATCCCGTCTTTCCATGCAGGGAGACGACCGGCCAGGTCGTGGCCCTGACCTGCGGTTTGAGCAAGACGGGCGCCGACTCCGGTGCCGGCCTCAGGGCCTACCAACAACAGAGCGAACGCAAGGACAACTGAAAGTGCAGCAAATGAATACCAGATCGGCCCGACACGGAAAGGCCGGGGAAGACGGAGCGCGAGCTTATTGAATTGACCGGAGGCAAGAACGAAAAATAAGCACGTCCCTGCGGTCAATCCAACCCAGCCGCTTCTCGAGAGGCTCAGGAGAACTCCAGCGAAGATCACCAAAGCACTCAGCGCGCTCAGGGCGCGCAGCGAGGCTGACGATTTTCCCCGTGTCGAGCGCATCGGAAAAAGTGCACTGGCGATTGTCAGCGGAAAAATCATCGTCAGGTAAGCGGCGAAGTGGTCCGGATTGACGAATGGCCCCATCGCACGCGGCGCGGTCGGTGCCAGTGGCGCTCCCCAGTCCAGCGGAACAAAGAACCACAGGATCTTTCCGTTCCAGAAAGATCGTTCCAGCAGCCCGATTACCGCGACGAGAAGGCCTGTCAAGACAATCGCGGCGACGATGAAGCGGAAGGGGAAAAACGCAGAGTCGTGGAGGGGACTGAAGGGGTAGGACAGAAGGAGAGCAAAGAGAAAAACGCATGCCACCAAGCACAGGAAACCGCTCCAGGTGAGCGACGGCGCGATCGCGAGTGATCGCCAGGGTGACGAAAGCAGCTTTTCGCTAAACTGGCTGACAAACCTTGGAGCCGTCCACGCTGCTGCCGGGGGCTTGGCGGACTTCTCGTCCGAAGCAGGACCGGTGGAATGGCTGGGTGCTCGCGGAATGGAAGCCAGGTCGGCGTATGGGGCGGCCTTCGGCCACCCAGGAAGACTTTCTGCATAGAGCCGGTAGGTTGCAGGAGAGAGCCGACTCAGGACTGACGGAGGTATCGGAAAAAGCTCGAAGAGGACCAGCCCGACAAACAAGCCAAGGGGCGCTACGATTGATCGCAGCCCGACGAGTCCATCTCCCCCCTGCGGCGAGCGGACATCGTTACCAAGCCATAGCTTCGCTGCCCAAGCGACGGCGAGAAACGAGATGCCCACCTCGCTTGTCGAGTACGCCCAAGGATGCACCGAGCCGAAGGCAAGAGGAGTAAGAATTATGAGAGCAAGCAGGATTGCGAGAACTATCTGCTCCGGCCACCGGAAATCAAAGGACCATCTCATGCCTGCGCCAACGAGAACCTCTCCAGACTAGACCGGCAGCCCGGGGAGCGCAAGCTCTTACTCGCGAGGAGACCCCGGCGGTATGGGCGTAGGAGCCGGAACCGGAGTAACTATGGGCCTAGGAGCCGGAGTAGGCGTCATTTTACCGTCGGCCAGCCTCACGGGCTGCGAAGTCGCCGAGCTTCCGGCGGCAGTCTGCAGCGTCACGGTCGGATTGGTCGCGCGAGGACCCAGCGCGCCCCAGGCTCCCGAGGAAATTCCCAGCCCCACTCCCACAACCGCCAAGTACGCAAGGTTTTTCATCTAACCCTCCTTCGCAACGCCTGTTTGGACCCCGTGGCAGAACTCAGAGGCACGGTTACGAGTCGAGCCGCCAGCGCATAGGTAACCCGAAACCCGTGCCCACACTTACGGCCAAAAAATGTCCCTCTTTCGATTCCAGGTCTGCCGATTCACCGAAAGCCACTCGGGGCTGACGCTAGTCCTCAAGAAGGCCGCGCGTTCCGGGGAACATCCGTGGCCTCTCCCGTCAGCCTCTCCATTCTTCAGCGACGCACTAGCGGCTGGATGGAAGTCTGCGCGGGCGGATCCACAATCGGGGTCTGGGTGTTGAAGAACAGGTTGCCGAAGCCGACTTGATTACCGCTGGCGCTACTAAGTTCGAGCCCTACCGGCGCTCCATTGATTACATTCTGGCCGATGAAGTTATTCACGCCGCGAATATTGATACCGAACTCGGCGCTGTTGAAGACATTGTTCTCGTCCACCTCATTTTGTTGATTGGTGAATGAACCGATCACTTGGATGCCATCGAGAACCTGGCTCGCGTAAACGGTGTTTGCCTCTACCGTTCCGCCCGCGACCTCGTCGAGCAAAATGGGGACGTTCGACACGCCGACCACGTTCTCTTCGACCCTAAGACTCGTACTACCGCAACCACCGGGGCCCGGACCAAAACCGGGGGCAGGACCGAAGCCCTTATGCCCCCCTTGACTGTCGGTACTGGCAACCAGAATGTCGGTTGCGCCATATATGCAATTCCCCACCCCCACTGTGCAGGCGCTGTATACGTTGTTGACGACCGTGTTCTGCTGGACTTGGCCAACCGCCTCGAAGGCCAGCTGGATGGCGTTCTGCAGGATCGGATCAGGGCCGTTGCCAGTAACAACGTTGCCTTGGATTTCTGCTGTGAGTGGGAAATCGTTTACGGTGATACCCTGCTCGCTATAGTCCAGAACGGCGTTGCTGATGATCTCAACCTGTTCGGCGTTTGTCGAGTTGCTCTGCGCGAATATAGCAAAGCCGCTATTGCAGCTGCCATTATTGTTTACACCAGGATTGGTATGCTGCACTTGGTTGCCATAGGCTTCGCCGGCTGCGTTCTGATACAAAATGCCGACCACGTTCCCGCTAGGGCTGCCGAGCGCCCCGGTGGCGCAGGCGTCCACAGTGTTCCCGCTGCTATCGATCGTGAAATTCGTAAGGTTGATGTTCGCCGCATTCTCGGCCACGACAACCGCCGCGATGGGCTGCCCAGTATCCACGTCGCTCGCATTCGCCACCAGTAAGGCGCCAGGCATTATGATCGCCTGCCCCGGAGGGAAGCTTCCCGGAGGGAACTGTAAAGGACTCCAATTCCGAATCACTCCCGTGCTGGGTCCGTAAACGTTGAGCTGCTTGCCGTTTATGACCACCTGCTCGGGATAGGTTCCCGGGCAGACCTCAATCGTATCTCCACTCATAGCGGCATTGACGGCGGCCTGGATTGTAGCCTCGTTCCTATGTTGGTTTATCGCGTTTTGGATGTCACTGTACGGAGAACCGGGTCCGGCACCAGGACACACTGTCCAGGTGCTGGGCGACGACCAGGAACTGGCCCGCGCTGCCGAGGCGAGACTCATGGAGCCGAAGAGGGCCGCTGCCAGGGCTAGGCCACGCCCAAGGGCCGTGCTTCCTGCAATGCGCCTCCAAGACCGGGACTGCAATTTCTTGTTGGGCTTCACCGTACCTTACCTCCTGCGCCATCCAGGGCGCTCAAATATTAGCCTGTTCGTATAAAAGTCGAATCTGCTGCTGCTTCATGAGGGCAAAGTCCAGCCAGCTGGATGCTCCGAGGCCCCTGCTGATCGCCGGACTAGTAAATCTACAAGGAATGCAAACCGGGTGTACTGACAAATTGTAGTGAATATCACACATTGGAAGATTGCGATGCCATTTGGGATACTCAAATTGAGCTTAACACGAATCATGTCTAGAGGATTCACATGCCATATAATATCGCTCTGTATAGTTACTTCACGGCATCGGTATTGTTCAAAAGAAGGCCCGCCCCACCATCCCTGACATGCTGCTTGTCACCGTTCGCGGGACCGGGTCGGCGGGCCTGAGCGGGCACCTGGACTTCGTCGTAGCCGATGGAAAATCGTCTGATACCAATTTTTGCTTCGCGGCAGCGGGCCAGGATTTCGCTCAAACGGGCTTCATCACAGCCCTCGCGCGGGGCCAATACCAGCTCGTCGAATTCCGAGTGTTTGGGGAGGGCCTCTAATTCTTGGACCTTCAGAATCGGCAGCCCGGCAAGCAGGTAGCCTCCCGGTGTTCGTTCATCGTCGTCCACGAAACCTACGACTCGCAGCCCGAGCGACGGGTCGGACCGGATGTGTTCCATGGCAAGGCAGGCCGAGGCGCCGGTCCCGAATATGAGTGCCCGGTGCTCGCTGGTGCGCTGGTTTGTGAACGCGCGATCCACGACCCTGAATGCGAGCCGCGAGCCCAGTACCCAGGTCATCAGGACGTAATCGTCTATCACCAGGACGCCGACGCTCGGATTGCCCCACCCGCAAATTGCCCATGCCGTGAACCATGCGGCGGCCGACGCGAAAACCAAGACCCGCAGCATAACGAGAAAATCTTCGGTTCCACCATAGCGATAGCTCCGGCGGTAGAGTCCTCCAAGAACGAAACAACCGACCTGAATCGCAGGTATTATGAGTATCAGGAAGCTGGGAGCCCCGGCGTAGCCTTCGGCAAGCGAGGCGCTGAAGTACGCAACCGCCGCGAAAATCAGATCAGCAATGATACTGACCCTTCGCCGTAGACTCGGGTCGAGATCCAGCATCGGTAGCAAAAGGCCTCTTTTCAGGACGCGAAACTCCTCGTAGCGCAACTGCGCCAGCGCAACCGCGCCAATCACTGCCACCGCCAGCAACGTGGCCAGATGGTCAATCGGTCTGCCGTGGATGAAATATAAAGCCGCGCCGCAGAGCGTGGCGCTGACCGCGTATAGCAACAAGACCGCGGAAAGTCCGCTGAAACCCAGCGCGACCAGCCGATGATGTATATGCTCCTCATCGGCCGCGAAGATCGCGGGCCGCGACAAGATATAGCGGTAGCGGCCTTCGTTTCCGTTCGGAAGTCCAACCCGTATTACTTTCAGGAATCGCCGGATCACGGTCACCGTAATCTCAGTCAGGGGCAGGCCGAGCGCGAGTATTGGAACAATGATTGCTTCGGACACCGCTGCCTTGTACGCGCTCTCGATGCCCAGAACGGCAATCAGAAACCCCAGAAGAAGGCTTCCCGAATCGCCGAGAAAGATCTTCGCGGGCGTGAAGTTGTATCGCAGAAAGCCGGCCAGTACGCCGCAGAAGACCGCCAGGAAGGCCACCGAGTTTTCATGGCGGTACCCTGAGACGAACAGCAAGGTCGTGCCTACTATCAAGCAGGTGCCGGTCGCCAGACCGTCCAAGCCGTCGACCATGTTGACCGCGTTGACCACCGCTACCACCCAGAAAACCGTCAGCGGCGGTGCGAGCCATCCCAGCCTCAGCCCGAATACGGCATCGATTTGATATCCCGCGGCGACGGTGATGATTCCCGCAAGAATCTCGGCCGCCAGCTTACTTCTCGGTGACAGTGAGAAGGCGTCGTCGAAGACTCCCACTGCAGTAATTGCGGTGGCTGCAACTGCCAGTGCCACACAGCGCCAGCCGTTCTCCACGGAGAAAACTGCGGTGCCAGCAAGCAAGCTCCCGATTCCCAAGCTTAGGCCGAGAGAGACATAGACCGCCACGCCGCCGAGCCGCGGCGTCGGCGTTGAATGAACTCTGCGGCCCCCGGGCATGTCCACCACACGTATCCGCAGGGCGAACCGCCGCACTGCGGGCGTTATTGCCACCGATGACAACAGTCCCAGTAGGAATAGAATGCCGTAGGTCACGAGCGCGTCAGGAAATCCACTCGCTAAAACCATACTCGCAAGCACCAGATTCAGACAGTACCGATGTTACGTCAGGAGAACTGTTCCGGAAGCAGTCAGGCCCGAATCAAAGACAAATCGGGTCCTGGCAAGACTATCTATAACCTGCAAGAGATTTCGCGTACTACACGAAACGCTGCACACAAGCCGCATCGAGCGATTACCCTATCCAATTGTCTATTGCATCGGAGCGGCCAAATGCCAACGCGTCATCAGCTCGGCCAGACCCTCTTCCGTTCTGACCTGCGGTCTCCAACCAAAGATCCGCTCGGCCTGGCTATAGTCAGCCAGAGTATGCCGGGCATCCCCTACGCGAGGGCCCAGATGCACCGTAGTGCCCCCGATGATTTCGGCGAGCCGATTCACGCTAACATTGCGGCCCTGCCCAACGTTCAGCGCTCGTCCATCGGCCACCTGGCAATCCATCGCCAGGACATTCGCGCGGACCACGTCGCGTACGTGCGTGAAGTCGCGGGTCTGTTCGCCGTCGCCGAATATCGTGAGCGGTTTGCCCGCTAGGCGGGCGCGAAGAAACACGCTGATAACGGTGACGTACGCCCCTTCAGTCGCCATCCGCGGACCAAAGACGTTGAAGTAACGGAGTGTGAGAGCCTGCATTCCGTAGAGCTTGTGAAACAGCCTGGTATATTGTTCGCCGGCAAATTTTTGCAGCGCATACGGATTCATAGGATTTGGCGGCATGTCCTCTCGAAGAGGCAACTCGGCCTGGTCGCCATAAACCGACGACGATCCGGAGTAGACTACCCGCCGGACACCTGCATCTCGCGCGGCGACCAGGACGTTGAGGGTGCCCAACACGTTTACGATGTGAGTCTCGATCGGTTTCTCAATCGACAACGGAACGCGGGGTAGTGCGGCCAGATGGTAAACTGTATCGACGCCGTCGAAAGCGGGCCGAATAGAATTCGCGTCCCGAATGTCGGCCTCGATCAATTGGGCGGCGCCATTGACCTGATCACGCCGCCCCGTGGAGAAATTGTCTATAGTACGCACCCGCAAGCCGAGGTCCACTAAGCCATCCACCAAGTTCGATCCGATGAAGCCCGCGCCGCCAGTCACCAGAATCAGCCTGCCACCGCGGGCAGACGCGATTGTCCCATTATACATAGACTTTGCCCTAGCCTATGCCAGCAATACCTTGTCTGCTGACTCTCTACACGCTGCAGTAGCATTGCGAGTATCTATCAGCAGCCTTGCGTGCCGCACGACAAATGGATAGTCGATCGCGCTGTGATCGGTCACGATAACCACTGCATCCGCCTTTTCGAGCGCTTCGGCCGAAAGCTCGCACGAGCGCATTCCGCGAGTGAGATGCCGTGAGCGCAGGACTGGTACGTGGGGATCGTGATAGCTGACCCGCGCCAGCTTTGATTCCAATATTTTGATCATGCTGAGAGCCGGCGATTCGCGGACGTCGTCGATGTCGCGCTTGTATGCCACGCCGAGAAGCAGGATCTCGGAGTCTTTGAGGGTCTTGCCGTGTAGATTCAGCGCATCTGAAAGCCGTTCAATGACATATGCCGGCATGCTGGAGTTTATTTCACCTGCCAATTCGATGAAGCGCGTGGAAAATCCATATTGCCGCGCCTTCCACGATAGATAAAACGGATCGATCGGGATGCAGTGCCCGCCCAGGCCAGGACCCGGATGGAAAGCCGTGAAACCAAATGGCTTCGTGGCGGCTGCGGTGACTACCTCCCAGACGTCGATTTCCATCCTCTGGAAAAGCAGCTTGAGCTCGTTGATCAACGCGATATTAACGCAGCGGTAGATGTTTTCTAGCAGCTTGACAGACTCAGCCACACGCGCGGATGATACCGGCACCACACGCTCGACTACCTCGCCGTAGGCCGAGCATGCCACCGCTTGGCAGTTGGTGGTTACGCCTCCGACGACTTTCCACCGACAGGCTCTTTCTCCGGTGGCCTTCGGATCGCTGAAAGGCCACTGGCCGTGCGTTTTCTGCATATAGGCGGATTTTTCTCCACATTGGAGACTCGGGTGCGGAGGGGGTGGGATTCGAACCCACGAGGGACTTTCATCCCTGCCGGTTTTCAAGACCGGTGCCTTCAACCGCTCGGCCACCCCTCCTCCCTTATTCTTCAAGCATTTATCGCATTGTCCGGCGCGGTGCGACCGTCTGAGTGCCCACTCAGTGCCCGGTTTCCCCACTTCCGGGCGCAGCGCTAAGGCTGCCCAGGATGACCCGGCTCAGCCGGGCAACTGCGCCGCTGTCCACGGTCTTGAACCAGTGGCTGTAAATCCGCAGCGTGATGGCAGGGCTCGCGTGCCTGAGCAGCGGTTGAACCTCAGTGACCGCGGCGCCGCCCATGATAAGCGCGCTCGCGAAGCTGTGCCGCAGCGAGTGCATGTTCACGCGGCGTAAGCCTGCACGGCGCAGCGCCGGCCACAAGCCATAGCGCAGGGCGTTGGAGCGGGGTAGCGGGCGGCCATCAGCGGCCGGAAACACCAGCTCCTCAGCCGTCGGCGGGCACTCAAGCTTCCAGGCGCAGCGCGACCACTAAATTCGGCCGGCAGCGGAATCTTGCGCAGCCCGGCCCTGGTCTTGGGCGGATAATAGCGCGGACGGACCTCTTCACCCGCGACGCGCGCCCAGGAGACCGTGCGCCGGATGTAGACACACGCTGGCCCCTCCTTGGGCGTCTCAAGGTCGCCCCAGCGCAGCGCCAACAGCTCCCCGGAACGCGCGCCGGTGAGCGCCGCGGTCATCAACAACGCCCGGTACAGACCGGGCGCCGCCGCACTGAGCAGCGCGCGGATTTCGTCGGGACTCAGTGGAGTTGACCCGCCCGTGAAAGCAGCAAGTCAAGCGGACAAAGTTTTTTCCTGCGACTTTTTTGCCAGCCTCGGTCCAGGACTCCTCAACCTTTTTCGTCCCAGCCTCAGAACTGGTTAAAGGCTGGGACGGGGTCAACCGGGGTCAGGCGCCCCATGCAACCTACACTAGCAGTCGTCACTAGGTATTATTCAAGCCTAATAACGCTTCTTTCTGTTCGGACAAGCTTACCCAATGGAGTTCGGGCGCCTGATCGTGCGGCATCAGAATTTCTTCTCGCCGCCTATCACTATGGCATCAACCCTGGAAGGCGGCCTTTTCGATGTCCATGCTGGTGTGGCGGTCCTCCTGAGC
>Ga0187784_10003778_pt1 | contig 12247 bp, 10 predicted proteins | sample 1015_SJ02_MP15_2_FD_132964 | JGI IMG/M metagenome (GOLD analysis project Ga0187784, IMG submission 132964) | Tropical peat soil microbial communities from peatlands in Department of Meta, Colombia - 1015_SJ02_MP15_20_MG | ecosystem: Environmental > Terrestrial > Soil > Wetlands > Peat | place... | reverse complement strand
GTCGCACCGGCGACGCGCCTTTCTTAAGGCGCTGTCGAGCCAGGCAAAGCGGTCGTGGAAGCGGCTGGTCACCAACTTACAGCCCTTCGCCGGCGGCCCAAGTGAAGCCGACCAAATCTGAGCAAATAGTTCTGAAACGAATTTAACTCCGCAACGCCGAAGACTCGTGCCGGGCGCGCTACAGCGCCGAGTCGCCCGCGCCGATTCACCCAGTCGCCGGATTGGCATGGCCCTTATTATCGGGCACGTCGTTGAGCTTCCGATTGCCCTCGGTCGCCGCGGCCTGGGACTGCGGGCGGCTCACCTTTGAGCGCGGCGTATCGCCGATCGTGTCCTCCCGTTGTGACGATCCCTCGAACCGCGCATTCTCCTCAATCGCCAGCGATCGATGAAAAATATCGCCCTCGACGATCGCGGTACTATTCAATTTAACGCGGCTGGCATGGATGGTCCCCTTGACGCGGCCGCCGATGGTCAATTCATCGGCGATGATGTCGCCTTCCACGTGTGCGCCATCGGAGATCAGAACGGTCGAGGCGCGCAGCTCGCCTTCGACGCGCCCGAAAATGTTCACGGTTCCCTCGCCGGCAATTTTGCCGATAATGGTCATGCCGGAGCTGATCGAGGAGATCTCGTCCGTCGGTTCCGACGTCGAAGAGTGTGTAAGCGCCAGGCGTTGGAATGGCTGCACCGGCGCCGGGACTTGATCGTTATCAGCCGAGTTGCCTTTGATTTTTCCGAACATGTCGCATTCCTTCTCTTGCATGTGCTGCTGGAAATTCGAATTTATCAGATGGCGTAGTAGACGCGGTGGAAGCGGTGGCCAAGATGGCTGAGCACTTCGCGCGCGGTCGTTTTGGCCGCTGCCGCGAGATCGTCGATGCCGAACTCCGCACCGATAAGCGTAACCATTTCGCCGTAGCGCGCGGCCGTCGGATCTGGAAGATCAGTGACATCGATCGGCAGCAGATCCATCGACGGGCGCCCCGCGACCGGACAGCGGTGACCGCCAACCATCGCCTGCAGCTTGTTGTCGGCAGTATTTCCCGATCGCGGATAACCGTCGGCGTATCCGACTGAAACCAACGCCAGCCGCGTGCGCCGCTTTGCAGTCCAGCCGATGTTATCGGCGACGGTTTCCCCTACCGCCAGGCTGCGGACCTGAACGATGCGCGCCCGCAGCTCCACCACCGGAAGCATCGGATTGGCAACGCCGGGCGTTGGATTAACGCCGTAAAGCGCCGCGCCTGCGCGCACGAGATCGAAATGGGTCTTCGGGCCGAAGAAGATGCCGGCCGAATTGGCCAGTGACGCGGGGACGCCGTCGTAGAGCCGGCGCAAATCGCGAAATACGCCGATCTGACGATCGTTCAGGGGATGATCGGGTTTTTCCGCGTTATCGAGACGGCTCATCAGGAGTGTGATGCCGTGGCCGAGCGATTGAACCCTGGGCGCAAACGCCGCTGCTTCTTCCATCGAAAGACCGAGCTTGCCTTCGCCAGTGTCGACGTTCAGCGCGCAACCGCCCGTCCATTGCCGCGACGCGACGAAAACATCCCATTCGGCCATCTCGATGGAACTGTTGATGACGGGCCGCGCATTGACTTCCGCGAAGGCCGGCCCGGTTCCGGAGTACAGCCCATTGAGAACATAAATGGTCGAGTTTGGCGCAACCGCGCGAACGCGTTTGGCTTCCGGAAGATTGGAGACGAAAAAAGTCCTGCAGCCGGATTTGGCCAGCGCCCCCGCGATCGGATCGATGCCGCAGCCGTAGGCGTTACCCTTGACCACCCCGGCGCATTCAGCCTCGGTGCGCTTCGCCAGCGCTTCCCAATTAAATGCGATAGCCGTCAAATTGATTTTCAAAACGCCGCAGGCTTCCGCTTCCGCAGGCCCGTCGAGTGTAACGCACGCCGCAAGCCCTTTATTGTTAACTACAAGCCTGCCCCCTCTATTGATGATCTTTCCCTCGACTGAACCTTCGACGACGACATTCGCACCCGGCTCGATTGTCAAACTGCCTAGGAGATTGCCACGAACGTGTAAGAAACAGTTCTTTTGAACGATGGTGTCGTTGAGGACCGAGCCGTGGATATCCGACGAGGTGCTGACCAGCAGCGGCCCCTCCTCGGCTTTTTGTGCTGAAAGCATTGCGGCGGTCGACGCGATTGGCTGGGTTCCCCACTGACCCGCGAGGAAAAATACTTGCGCGTTTCGGGCCGCCCCGCAAGACAGGCGATGCTAAATACCCAGCACTCACAGAGACGCCATGACGGCTCGATGACGAGGAATATCGACGACGAAGAGCGTGCGACGGGCACATGACCTGAAACAACGACGTCACCTGCTCGCCGTACCATCTGCACAAAGATAATCTGACGCAAAACGAGTGGAAGACGTCGTCGTTACGCCGTGGCCTGTCGGGCATGCGCCTCATTGTTGGGCTGGCCGTTGACCTTGGCGTTGCCCTCGATCGTCATGACTTGGGCTTCGGGCTGGGGCTGGGGTTCGGGTTGGGGCTGGGGCTGAACCGGTAGGCGGCTGACCCGGATGCTCGACGGCTTGTCGACGACATTTTCCTCGCGCCGTGACGATCCCTCGAACCGCGCATTCTCCTCAATCGAAAGCGATCGATGGAAGATATCGCCCTCGACAATCGCGGTACTGTCCAGCTTGACGCGGTTGGCATGGATAGTGCCCTTGACGCGGCCGCCGATCGTCACTTCGTCGGCGACGACGTCGCCCACCACGTGGGCGCCATCAGCGACCATGACGGTCGAGGCGTGGAGCTCGCCTTCGACGCGACCAAAAATCTTCACGGTCCCGTCGCCAACAATTTTGCCGACGATCGTCAAGCCGGAACTGATGCAAGAGATCGATTCCGGGGTGTCTGGCGCCGCCGAGTACGCCGCAGCCATGCGTTGCAGGTGCTGCACCGGCGCCGGATTTCTATTCTTATCGGCCGGGCTCTTTTTATCCATTCCGAACATGGCACTCTCCTTGAGATGCATGTGCTGTGGGAAACTCGAATTTTTCACAAGGCGTAATATTTCACAAGGCGTAATAGATGCGGTGGAAGCCGCAACCAAGGTGGCTGAGCACCTCGCACCCGGCGATTTGGCTGCCGTCGCGAGATCGTCAATGCCGATCTCCGCGCCAATAAGCGTGGCCATTTCGCCGTAGCGCGCGACCGTCGGGTCCGCAAGACGAGGCAACGGTGGCGCCCCCGGTAATCACAGTGATTTTTGCTTGTGACACTGCGATGAAGCCCACCCGGCGATTACCGGATGCCCGCCGTTCCCGGGCTGCTTAAATCGTTATGAGATCGCTTAAATCGTTATCAGGCCGCGTTTTCCCTGGGCGGCCGGCGAAGCCCGGCGCCACTTCGGCCATCAAGCGCGCCATCTCGTCCTTGACCTGATTGTGCGGTTTGAGGCCGACATTGAAATATAGGATCACTTCATCGCAGCCGGCGGCGTTGAGCTCGATCGAAGGTTTTGAAAGCGATCCGACATAGGTCGGCAGCGGGCGCTGGATCGGCCGCATTACTCGCCGCCGCCGGGGCGAGCGCCCACCGTGCCCTGCGGGCGAATGTCGCTTTTCTTTGCGTGGCTTGTGCCGTAGCTTTCGCGCGCTGGCGCGGCAATACAGCGCCGGAATGCGCCACACCACAAGACGGCGCCATAGAAAAACTTTGCGGGGGGACCGATGGCCGGCGAGGCAGAGGTTCAAGTTTCACAATTCCTCGACCGGCACGGGCTCGGTTCATTCCAGGTCAAACTGGTCGTCTGGTCGATCCTGATCTCGCTGATCGACGGCTACGACATCGCCGCCATCGCCTTTGCCGCGCCGCACCTGATCGCGGACTGGCACGTGGCGCCGAAGGCGCTCGGCCTGGTGCTCAGCGCCAGCAATATCGGCATCTTGTTCGGGTCGCAGATTTTCGGCTGGATCGGCGACACCTACGGCCGCAAGACGGCGCTGATCGCGGCGAACCTGCTGTTCGGCGTATTCACGTTCGCGGCCGCTTATTCGACCGATCTCACCCAACTGTCGTGGCTCCGTCTCATCGCCGGGCTCGGCATCGGCGGCGTCATTCCGAACGCGGTCGCGATCAACGCCGAGTCGGCGCCGCGTAACTTAAGGGCGACGCTGGCGATCATCGCGGTCGGCACGGTGCCGCTGGGCGGTGCGCTTGCCGGTTTCGCCAGCGCGGCATTGGTTCCGCACTATGGCTGGCAAATCCTGTTCGAGATTGGCGGCATCGTGCCGGTGATCATCGCGCTCGCCGCCGTCATCGGACTTCCCGAATCGATCAAATACATGGCGCTGCACGAGAGCCAGCGGCCCAAAATGGAAGCGCTCATCGCCACGATTCGGCCCGGCTTCAAGGTGCCGCCCAATGCCCGGTTCGTCATCGAAGACGAACACCAATTCCCAACCTCAAATCCGGTCTACCTGTTCCGCAATGGCCTGGCCGTGATCACGCCGCTGACCTGGCTGATGTTCGCCTTCAACCTGATGGGCTACTTTTTTCTGATCAGCTGGACGCCGACGCTGATGACGGCTGCCCACGCGACGCCCGCGGTTGCGGCGCTTTCCGGCGCCGCGCTGCAGGTCGGCGGCACGGTTGGCGCGCTGACGCTGTGCTGGTGGCTGCAGCGCCACCGCTTTCTCGCTATCGCCATCATGTTCGTCATCGCCGTCCCGGTCGTGGGTTCGATCGGCTTTGCCGGGTTGACCTCGCCGGCCGCCTTGTTGACGGCGACCTTCTTCGCCGGCGTGCTTGTGCTCGGCATCCAATCCGGCATCAATGTCGTCGGCGCTCTGATCTATCCGACATCGTTGCGCGCCGCCGGCTCCGGCTGGCAGCTCGGCATCGGCCGGCTCGGTGCCATCCTCGGCCCGTTCCTGGGCGCGCTGTTCGTCGGCCTGCCGGTCGAGCAGCTCTACCTGTGGTCGGCGCTGCCGTTCGCGGGCGGCGCGGTAGTGAGCTTCCTCATCTACGTGCTGAACAAAGCCCGGCTGAAGGCGCGCCCGGAATTGGCGAAGGCGCAGTAGAAATTCACCTCTCCCCGCTACGCGGGGAGAGGTGAACTAAAACGGCTCATACCCCTTTAGCGCCGGGATCACCTTCGCGCCGAACAGTTCTATCGAGCGCATCAGCGCATCCTCCGGCAGGTCGGCGAAATTGAACTCGCCCATGAAGACGTTGAACACACCAGCTTCCGCGGCGGCGTGGATTTTAGCCGCGACCGTTTCCGGCGAGCCGATGAACACGAGGTCCTGCTGGTAGAGGTAATCGGCGTCGAACAGATGCTGCATGATTTCCGACGCGCCGGGCTCGCCGCGGCCGATGAACATTTTGGCGTGCTCGCGGGCGCGGTCTTCGAATTTTTCGCCCAGCTTCGGCGGCGCCAGAAAGCCTTCATAGGCGCGGCTGGCGCGAGACAGCGCGGTGTGAAGCGCCTTCTCATCCGTCTCGTCGACATAGACGATCGTGCAATAGGCGATGTTCGGCCTGTGCACGTGGCCCGCCGCCTTCCAGTCCGCCAAGAATTTGCCATAGCGCGGCGCGGCGTCGGCGCGCGGATAGACCAGAAAATAGCCGGGACTGACGGCGTTTTTGGCGCAGAATTCGAGCGTCTGCGGATCGCGGCTCATCATCCACAGCGGCGGATGCGGGCGCTGCGCGGGCTTGACCGAAATCTCGGCGTTATCGGTATGGAATTCCTGGCCGTGAAAAGAAAACGGCTGCGCATCGCCGAACGCCGCGCGCAAGTAATCGACGAATTCGAGCGTCGGCGGTTTGCGCTGCCCATAATCCAGACCGAAAGGCCGGAAATAATCCGCATTGATGCCGGGCACCAGGCCAAGCTCCATGCGGCCGCCGAGCATCTGATCGACGATGGCGATTTCCTCGGCGAGCCGCAGCGGATGATAGAGCGGCACGATGTAGCCCATCGGCCCGATGCGCAGGCGCTTGGTGCGCGCGCCGGCGCCGACCGCATAAAGGCTCGGCGACGACATCCAGCTCTCGTCGGGACGGAAATGATGCTCGACGCAGAACGAATAATCGAAGTCGAGCTCATCGCACGCTTGCAGCTCGCGCCACAACTGTTCGTAGCGCTGATGCGGCGTCATGCCGGGCTTGGCCCAGATGTGGGAAAAATGGGCGAATTTCATGGCATCCCGGCGTTTGGATTTCGGCGTGGTGCGCGGAGCGGTACGAGTTTCGGACTTGGCGATTGATTTTATTAATAAACCTGCGCGGGTTTGCCAATCTAGTCGGGATTCTACGGGAAACCTCGCTGCGGCGGGCGCGTGCATGCCCGAAGTGCCAGAGGCCATGGCGAAGTGGGCGGAGAACCTCTTCACTATGCTGGCTGTGCTAGCTGTCTTTGTGGCGCTTTGATAGCGTCGCTGCGGACGCCGCGACAACGCTCGTCGACCTCAATGTGATGCCCTGAAGGAGTGCGCGATGAATTTTCTCAAATTGAGCGTGACCGCGATCATGATACTGGTTTTGTGCGTACCTGCTGCAGTGGCCGAAGACATGGGCGTGACGAAATCGCCGCTGCCGGGCTGCACTGGGGAGGGCGTCGTCAAGACGCCGGAATCGTCCGTCGAGGAACCCGGCGATATCGGCAAGCGGGCGCATACGAATATCAAGATTTTTGTCCCGCCTTGTCCCTCGCAGTCGGAAGTCCACCCGGGTGCCGGAAGTTCCGGCGAGGCGCCAACACCAGATGCGTCGCCGCCGCGTTGAGATCGGCACAGGGCAACCAGCCAGCGAAACCCAAAAGACAAGCGCCGCATCGCACGCGCGATGCGGCGCCTGCTTGGCAGAATGATCGCTGCGCTTTACTTTCCGCCGGTCGTGTACGGTGCGCCGACGCCGCTGCAAAAGTCGTAGCCGGTGGCAGCCCAGATGGAGACGTACTCGCTGGCGTCAGAGTTACCGACACCGGGGCCGCAATAGCCTTGCTTCACGTCGTACCAGTCGGCTGCGTAGGCGGATGAACTGGCGAGATCGGTATAGACCAGGGTAAGTTCGGCCGCCGTGTTCGCCTTGAAACTGCCCGCCTTATTGATGATCGCGGCCACCGACGGCGTCGCCACGCTCGTGCCGCCGAAAATCCACCAAGGCCCGGAGCCGCACGCGGTTGCCGAACAATAGACCCAAACGCCGGTCTCCGGGTTGGCGTCAGCGCTGATGTCCGGGACGCCGCGTTGGCTGCCGACGCTCGAAGGCTGATAGGACGGACGGGAGATGTAGGTGCTCGATCCGCCCCCCGCCTCGTCCCAGGTGGCCAGGCCGATGAGTGAGCCGCTGGAATTGCGCGAAAAGCTAATGCCGCCGACACATACGACGTAGGTGGAGACACATGGGTAGACGGTACCAGGAGCATCGCCGGACGCAGCGAAATAGACCACGGTGCTGGTAGTGAAATTGGTGTCGTACGACGTCTCAGTGCTGAACTCGGAGGTGGCCCAGCTATTCGATACCTCGCCGCCGCCCGCTGCTGCGACCAGCGCGCTGGCCTTGTCTTCCGCCACCATGAGATTAGCGAGCGAGTTCGAGGCTGCTTCCACCAAGTAAATCGTGGCCGAAGGTGCAAGCGCATGCGCCATCTCGACGTCGAGCGCGATCTCTCCCGACCAGCCGCTATTGTTCGCCGGCGCCGTCGTCTGGTTGCAACTCGCAACCGTGGTGCCGCAGTACCAGATGATGAAATTCGAAGTCGTGATAGCCGGCAGCCCGAATTTCGTGCTGTAAGCGGTGAGGTCTGCCCTGACGGTCGGGTCGTTGTAGGCGTCCACGATGCCAATCGCTTTGCTGCCACCTGTGTCGTTGGTGGTGAACGTGTCCGTATTGCAGCCGCTTGCCGGCGTCACCAGATCGTAACCACATGCAAGCGAGGCCGGAGTTTCAAAGTAATAGCCGGAATAGGGCGGCGTATTCTTCGGCGTCACTGGTCCACTAGGCAACACGGCCGGGACGAAGATCTTGATATTGGTATGCGCCCGCAAGCCGAGATCTTCAGGGCGACTTAGGCTCGATGCCGGAGTGAGGATGGTGCCATTCGCGGCGTCCCGAATTTGAGCACCCTGGTTGACGAACTGCTGGATCAGTGCACTCCGAGCGGTACTTTGCGCCAGCGCGGGATTTGCGCAACACAATGCAAATGCCGCGATAACGTGTGCATGTCTGATTTTCATGGAGTTATTCTCCTTCTAATGGCTATGACGCACCAAACATCTTCGCGTACGCTATCGATCAGAGACTACTCCACTTTCATTCGAGACTATTTGATTGTGCGTATTCAACTGGGATTCTTCGGATGGCTCCGAATCTTTACATAAAGATTCGCGCTTTTATCGCCTTCCTGCAAGACAAAAGCGAGTATCGTCGTTTGGCAGCACGAAACCCGGTCAAGAGCTTGATCTGGCTATTTTCTCTGGATTTGGGACGTACTCCTCCTGCAGCGCGCTGTGTTCCAGATCACCCAACTGAGTGAATGAACACGAAAAGTGGATGATAGCAGGTGGTACGCACTCATAATGGCGATTCCATACGCTGTTCTCCTGTTCGCCGCGGGTCGGGCTCACGCTCGAATCAATGTCGAGCACGATGCCCCCGGGGTGGCCGGCGGCCGGGTATGAGGTCGTCGCACTGGCCGGACAAGTTGGCACGAGCAAAGAGGTTTTCGAGTACCGTTGGCCGCTGCGTCTCGAAACGGCCCATCTGGCTCGGCGAGGCTGCACGACCCTGAGTCGCTTTGCCGCCGACAATCGATGCGGGCGCTGCAGAGATCAGTCCGTGATCCGGGGCATGTGGGTTGAAACACTTTGGGTGGGAGTCCAGCACACACAAGAACTTCACGGCGCTGCGACCAGCCAAGCGCGCGAAGCGGCTAGCCAAGCAGAATGTTGTCCATCAGCGCGCTCAAGAAGAACACCAGCCACAGCGCCGGACAGAGGAAAGCGCCGAACGGTACGCGCGTGGTCCGATCGATCGCCTGGCTGCGCAGTCGCGCCAGAACGACGGCAACGAGCGCCGCGGTCGACGCCAGACCGAGCCATAGCGGTATCGCCGCGAGCGCGAGCCAAGCGCCGCCGACGGCGGCGAGCTTGACGTCGCCGAGCCCCAGCCCTTCCTCGCTCCTGATCCGCGCATAACCCCAGCGCACCACAGCGAGGACAAAGGCCACCCCGGCGGCCCGCCCCATCGCAGTGCCGAACGCATACCACGGTTCCGGCGGATCAAGCACCGGGGCAAATGCAAGGCCGAGCAGCAGGGCCCCGATTGTGATCCTGTCCGGCAGCAGCAAGGTCCGGGCATCCACGTCGGCGCCGGCGATCATCAACGTTCCCAGCGTGGTCGACGCCACGGCGCTCGTCCACGGCAGCGCGACCGCCGAGATCAGTGCGATCAGAAATCCGCCGCCGAGATAAAGCGCCGGGTTCGGGCGCAGCTGCAGCTCCGAAGCGACCGTCACTTCGCTATGCTCACCGCCTTGCGGTCGCCGATCACCGGGGCGGTATGGCGCATGAGGTCCAATTTCTCTCGGAATTCCTCGGCTACGCTCTGCGCGTCGTTGCCGTTGCGAATAAGCTTTGGCCTGATGAAAATGATGATCTCGGTGCGTTGCTTGTTGGTCGACGTATTGCCGAACAGGGTGCCGAGGAACTGGATATTTTGGAGAACCGGGATTCCTGACTTCGTGCTCTGGTCCTGATCGCTGATGAGACCGCCGAGCAGGACGGTCTGGCTGCTGCTGACCGCCACCGTAGTGTGGATGCGCCGGTCCGAGATTGTCGGCGTCAGCGTCTGCTGATTCGGGTTGACGACGTTGGAGACCTCCTGATCGATCTCCAGCTGAATCGTGCCGTTCGGATGCACGTGCGGCAGAACCTTGAGGATCACGCCCGTGTTCTGCATCGAGATGGTGTTGACGACCGGAGTGGCCGAGCTGGCCAGTATTGTCGCCGAACTGGTCGTGATCGGAACCTGGTCGCCCACCTCCAGAAGAGCTGGTTGATTGTCGAGCACCACGATGGACGGCGCGGAAAGCACCCTGACATTGGTCAAGGTGGCGAGCGCACTGATGATTGCGCTAGGGTTGGTTTGGGATCCAAGAAGCAGGTTGGCGCCGGGTACGACCTGCGACAGGAGGGACGTGGCTACGGTCGTCGCTGCGGTCGTGGCTGCGTTGGTGGTCGTGCTGGCAGTTGTGGCGGCGGGTGCCGGCGCGGCGTTGAACAGCCCGACGGAGCCAGTGGAGCCTTGTTGAAGGAAATACTGAACGCCGTACTGCAGCTGGTCCGTCAAATCTACCTCGGCGACCGTCGCCTCGATCGCGACCTGCAGCTTGGGACGGTCGATCTGCTGCAGCGCCCGCTCGATGATCCGGTAATCCTCCACATTGGAGTAAACCACGACCGCATTGTTGGGGACGTCGGCCGAGATGCGCACGTTCGGCAGCATCCCGCGGGCAATGCTCCTTGCGGTCGCGCCCGCGGATCCGGACTCCGTGTCCGAACCTCTCTTGTCCGAGAAAGATTCGAAAGCCCCTGCGAACTGGATGCCGCTCGAGGTCTGGGCCGTCGCGCCGCCGGTGCCCATGCCGCCGCCGCTCGGCGAGGGCGCTGCAGTGCTAGCCCCAGCCCCATTGCCGGCGCCGAAGCTGCCGCTGCCTAACGAGTCAAGCCGAGACTGACTCGTGCTCGCGCCGGGCGCGATCTGATCATGCGGGGTTTCGCCGGCCTGCGAGCCGGCTGGTCCGGCGAAAATGTCATTGAGGATTGCAACGGTCTGCTTGGCATCGCCGTATTTCAAATGGTACGTGCGCAAGGCGGTTCCGGCGCTGTCCGAACGATCGAGGCGCTCGATCCAGCGGGTTGCCTGGTCCAGCACCTTCGGGCTCGCGGCAACCGCCATCACTGCGTTCATGCGCGAGACCGGTTGAAACCGGATGACCCCTTCTCCCCGGCCACCTTCGACGTTCTCAAAGATCGGCTGCAGTTCGCGGATCATCTGCTCCGGCGTGGTGGCGCTGAGCGGGTAGACCCCGACGGACTGATTGTCCAGCCACTTGACGTCGAATGATCCGATCATGTCGAGCGCCGCCTCGCGCTCGGCGGTGGTGCCCTGGATCATGATGAGATTGCCCGCGGCATCGGCCCGCAAAGCGCCGGAGCGGGACAGGAAGTTCTCCGCCAGCTTGGCCATCGTTACTGCCGATATGTAGCGAAGCGGCACCACCGCGACGCCGTATCCCGGCTCTCCGGTTCCAACGGCAACGGTTCCGCTGCCGCTGGTCTCGCTGAGCGGGACGATCTTGAGAATATTGCCGTCGCGCACTACTGCGGCATTCGCTGTACGCAAGGCGCTTTCAAACACCGCAAGCACATCCTTGCGCGATATCGGCCCAACCGATGCCAACGTCACCGTGCCCTGAACCCGTGGGTCGATCAGGTAATTGAGGCCAAGGACGTCGCCAAGGACCGATTTCGCGACCGCCTGAATATCGGCGTTCTCGAAATTGAGCTCGACACCGTAGGCGCGCACGGCCGCACCGGGATCGTTCGACGCCAGCCGGTCGCCGGCGCCGCGAATGCGGGAGTCGGCAACCGGCGACTCGCGTTCCTCGCCGTGATATATCCACGGCCCGGACGCTTCCGTCATCGAGCCGGTCTGACCGCCGGTGTGGTCACTACGATCATTGGCATTGGCATCGCTGGTCGGGCGAGCGCGCAAATTCGCGTTGCTAATGAAATCGAACTGATTCGGCGGCAGAGTCGCATCGAGCCCGTTCTCGATCGTGTTGCAGCCGGCTACGACACAAAATAGTGTCACCGCGGCGCCAAGTTTCGTCGGCGACCTCAGCCATGCAAACCTGTTCAGTTGCACAGCACCCTCGTCTGTCGCTGATTCGCAAGTTCACAATCAAGACACCAAGACCGCAGGCTGCGCAAGAGGCGTAACGCGGACACCAGGGCGGCGAGGTCAGGCTAGTACCCGGAATCATCATTCCGCACAGGTCAAGATGCGACTAAGTGATTCATCCGACTCTCGAATTCTTCGCCCGCGCGAATCACATTTCGATGAAAGTGGGTACTAGTGCGATTTTCGACTTGATTGAAAGATCAGGGTTCTTCCACGGGGCCGAGCGAACTGATTCCTTTGCGCCTTCCGATTCGGGAGCGGCCAATTATGACGACATCTTCGATTGCGGCGAAG
>Ga0187784_10003777_pt1 | contig 12247 bp, 10 predicted proteins | sample 1015_SJ02_MP15_2_FD_132964 | JGI IMG/M metagenome (GOLD analysis project Ga0187784, IMG submission 132964) | Tropical peat soil microbial communities from peatlands in Department of Meta, Colombia - 1015_SJ02_MP15_20_MG | ecosystem: Environmental > Terrestrial > Soil > Wetlands > Peat | place... | reverse complement strand
TGGCGAACCTCACACTGGTGCTCGGCGGCGCCCGCTCAGGCAAGAGCCGCTATGCCGAGCGTCTGATCTGTGCATTGCCGCCGCCTTGGGCCTACGTCGCCACTGCGCAGGCGGGCGACGATGAAATGGCTGCGCGCATAAACGCCCATCAGGCGCGCCGCGGCTCGCCCTGGCAAACAATCGAGGCGCCGCGCCATCTTCAAGCGGCGCTTGCGGGTTGCGGCGCCATGCCGGCGTTGGTCGACTGCCTCACGCTGTGGCTGTCGAATCTGCTGCTCGCGGACGCCGATATCGAAAAGGAGATCGCAGGGCTGGAAAGCGCGCTGGCGGCGGCCGCCGCGCCGGTCGTGCTGGTCGCCAACGAGGTGGGCGCCGGGATCGTGCCAGAGCATCCGCTCGGCCGGCAGTTCCGCGACTTGCAGGGTATCCTCAACCAGCGCGTGGCCGCACGCGCGGACAACGTCATCCTCATGGTCGCGGGCCTGCCGCTCGTCGTCAAAGGTTTCGCAGAGAAGGCTTCATGACGCGAACAATCGATGAAGCCGAAGCCGAACGCCATCGTGCGAAGATGGTGAAACGCAAGGCCGTGCAGGATGCCGAGGTCGCCGGCAAGACCGTCGAGAAGGGCTTGCTGATCGTGCATACCGGCGCCGGCAAGGGAAAATCGACGGCGGCGTTCGGCCTTGCGTTGCGCATGCTGGGCCGCGGCCGGCGTGTCGGCGTGGTGCAGTTCATCAAAGGCGCGTGGCATTCCGCCGAGCGCGACGCGCTGGCGCGCTTCGGCGATCAGGTATCCTGGCACACGATGGGCGAAGGCTTCACCTGGGAGACGCAGGACCGCGCGCGTGACGTCGCGGCAGCCGAGCGCGCCTGGGCGCGAGCGCGCGAACTGATGGACGATCCGAGCTTCGCGCTCGTCGTTCTCGACGAGATCAACATTGCGCTGCGTTACGATTACCTCGATCTTGCCTCCGTCGTCGCCACGCTCGCCGCGCGCCGGGTGGGTCTGCATATCGTCGTCACCGGGCGCAACGCCAAGCCGGAGATGATCGCCGCCGCCGATCTCGTCACCGAGATGACGCTGATCAAGCATCACTTCGCCGCCGGCGTAAAAGCGCAAGCGGGCATCGAGTTCTGACGCATGCCGTCGCGCGCGCTGATGTTTCAGGGCACCGGTTCCGACGTGGGCAAATCCCTGATCGTCGCCGGTCTTGCCCGCGCCTATGCCAGGCGCGGGCTCGCGGTGCGGCCGTTCAAGCCGCAGAACATGTCCAACAACGCGGCGGTGACCGCCGACGGCGGCGAGATCGGTCGCGCGCAGGCCTTGCAGGCGCGCGCCGCCGGCATGCCGCCGAGCGTTCACATGAATCCGGTGTTGCTGAAGCCGCAAAGCGAGATCGGTGCGCAGATTGTGGTGCAGGGCCGCGTTTACGGCGCCGCCAAAGCGGCCGCCTACCAGCACATCAAGCGTGATCTTCTCCCTTACGTCCTCGACAGCTACACGCAGCTGCGGCGCGAAGCCGACATCGTGCTTGTCGAAGGCGCCGGCAGTGCCGCCGAGGTCAATCTGCGGGACAATGACATCGCCAATATGGGATTTGCCCGCGCCGCCGACGTGCCGGTCGTGCTGATCGGCGATATCGAGCGCGGCGGCGTGATCGCGAGCCTTGTCGGCACCAAGGCGGTGCTCCCACCTGCCGACGCCGCGCTTATCCGCGGCTTCATCGTCAACAAATTTCGCGGCGATGCCACGCTGTTTGCCGCGGCGATGACGCGAATCGCGCAGGCGACCGGGTGGGACGCGCTCGGCCTCGTTCCGCACTTTGCCGATGCGCGCCTGTTGCCGGCGGAAGATGTGCTCGCACTGGAGCAAAGCCGCGCCGCCAAGCCGGGGCGGCGCGTGCGCATCGCGGTGCCGCTCCTGCCGCATGTTGCCAATTTCGACGATCTCGATCCGCTCGATGCCGAACCGGAAGTTGAACTCGTGCGCGTGCGGCCCGGTTCGGCACTTCCCGGCGATGCCGATCTCATCATCCTGCCCGGCGCGAAGGCGACGATCGCCGACCTCGTGGCGCTGCGCGCGGCCGGATTCGACGTCGACATCGCCGCGCATCGCCGCCGCGGCGGAATGATTCTCGGCCTCTGCGGCGGATTCCAGATGCTCGGATGTACGGTCGCCGATCCCGAGGGGATCGAAGGTCCGCCCGCTACGGCCGAGGGCCTCGGCCTCCTCGATGTGACAACGACGCTGGTGGCGGAGAAACGCCTGGAGCCGGTGTCCGGCATAACCGCGGACGGCGCGCCGTTTACGGGATACGAGATGCATATGGGCGTCACGCAGGGGCCCGACTGCGCGCGCTCGTTCGCGCGGCTCGCCGACGGCTCGCCGGAGGGCGCCGTTTCTGCCGACGGCCGGGTGATCGGCACCTATGTGCATGGTCTGTTTGCCGATGACCGGCAGCGCACGGCATGGCTTGCTCGCTTCGGCGCAAGCGCGGCCCGCGTCGCCTACGACGATTCGATCGAGCAGACGCTCGATGCGCTGGCTGCGCACCTCGCCGTGCATCTTGACCTCGATCGTCTGCTCACTTTGGCGCGATGAGAAGCAGTGTCCCGATGGCGAGGAGCGCAAGGAGAATGGCGTCGGCGCGGCGGAACAGGGCCAGCGCACGCCGAATGTCGGCGGCGTCCGCATCCCGTCGCCCGTCGCCCATGACGGCGTCTTCGACGCGCTCGCCGCCGTAGACGCGCGGGCCCGCGAGCGAGAGCCCGAGCGCTCCCGCCATGGCCGCTTCGGGATAGCCGGCATTGGGCGAGCAATGACGCGCGGCATCGCAGCGCATGGCGCGCCAGGCGGCGCCTGCGGAGGCGTCCTTGCTCAGCGCCGCCGCAGCGATCAGAAGAAGCGCCGCCAGGCGCGACGCCGGCAGATTGACGAGGTCGTCGAGCCGCGCCGCGGCCCAGCCGAAGGCGGCGTGGCGCGGCGTGCGGTGGCCGATCATACTGTCGGCGGTATTGATCGCCTTGTAGAGTGCGGCGCCAGGGAGTCCGGCAATGGCCATCCACAGGACCGGCGCGACGATCGCGTCGGAGAAATTCTCGGCAAGGCTCTCGATGGCGGCGCGTGCGACGCCGGCGGTGTCGAGCGCCTCGGTGTCGCGGCCGACAATGTGCGATACCGTGGCTCGGCCGGCGGCAGTCCCGCCGCTGTCGAGCGCGTCGGCGACGTTCGCCACGTGGCGGTGCAGGCTTCGTTGCGCGACCAGGGTGCTGGCAAGAAGGCCGATGACCAGGAACCCGAAGGGCAGGCGCCACAACACATGCTCGATCGCGACGGTCATGGCACTGACCACGCTGAGGACGATCGCGACTGCGATGATGCCGGCTGTTCGCCGCAATCGCGGTGTGTCAATTTCGCGATTGAGCCGCCGGTCGAGCGTGTCGATCAGGCGGCCGATCCAGCTCACCGGGTGGCCGACGGCGCGGAGCAGGCGCTCCGGGTAACCGAGACCGAGTTCGATCAGCATGGCGATGAGTGCAAGCGCAACAGACATGATCCTCACTGCCTGTACCGAGGAACCGCTGGTGCACGGCGGCGATCTCGGCGCCGCGCGGCGCTTGTTCCCAGGCGCGCCCGAACCTTTCATCGACCTCTCGACCGGGATCAACCCCAATCCCTATCGGCTGCCGCGTTTTTCCGCCGGCTTATTCGCCCGCCTGCCGGAGGCGGCTGCGCTCGAGGCGGTCGCGGCGGCTGCCGCGCGCGCCTATGGCGCGCCGTCGGCGGCGCACGTCGTGCCGGCGCCTGGGACGCAGATTTTACTGCCGCTTGTCGCCGGTCTGGTGCGCGCCGGCCGCGCCGCCGTTCTGGCGCCGAGCTATGCCGAGCACGCGCGCGCTGCGGCCCTCGCCGGGCACGCCGTCACCCGCGTGCAAGACATCGACGCCTGCGGCGATGCCCGCTTGGTTGTTGTCACGAACCCCAACAATCCCGACGGCCGACTCTTGCCGCGCGCTGCCTTGCTCGCGCTTGCCAAAGAGCTACGCGGTCGCGGCGGCCTCTTGGTGGTCGACGAAGCTTTCATGGATGTCGGGCCGCGTGACGCAAGCCTCGCCGCCGACGTCTCATGCGGCAATGTCATCGTGCTGCGTTCGTTCGGCAAGTTCTTCGGGCTCGCGGGGACGCGGCTTGGCTTTGCGCTCGCGGCGCCGGCGCTTGCCGCGCGGCTCCGCGCCACGCTCGGCCCGTGGGCGGTATCCGGACCGGCGCTTGCCGTCGGCGCGAAGGCGCTGGCGGATACGGGATGGATTGAACGAACGCGCGGGCGCCTGACGAAGGCGGCCGAACGACTCGACGCAATCCTGATTGACGCAGGTCTCGACATTGTCGGCGGCACTAGTCTGTTCCGGTTGGTGCGGACGCCCGTGGCGCGCGCTCTCTTTCATCATCTCGGCCGCGCCGGCATTTGGGTGCGTGCCTTCGCGGATCAGGCGGACCGGCTGCGCCTCGGCCTGCCGGCCAATGAGCAAGCGTGGCAGCGGCTGCGCGGCGCTCTAGTTTCTTTTCGCAAGATCGCTTCCGCCCGCGACAACGCAACGGCCGCCGCGCATAAGGACGCGGCTGGAGCCGCGTTAAATCGGAAAAGGTCAACGTGCTGACAAGAACCTCAATCGCTTTCGACGACGCGTTCCGCGACCAGTTGCGTGATCTCTTGGTGTGGCGCCGGGACGTGCGGCGCTTCCGGCGCGATCCGTTGCCGCTTGGCACGTTGGAAGGCTTGATCGAGCTTGCCGGTCTTGCGCCGTCGGTCGGATTAAGCCAGCCCTGGCGTTTCGTCATCGTGGAGAATGAGACGGTCCGCGCTGCGGTCCGCGAGAATTTCGCAGCCAGCAACGCACAAGCCTTGGCGGCCCAGAGCAACGAGCGGGCGGGACTCTATGCACGGCTCAAGCTTTCCGGATTGGAGGAGGCGCCTTGTCACCTGGCCGTCTTCGCCGATCGCTCGACCACCCAAGGTCACGGCCTCGGCCGCTACACGATGCCGGAGATGATCGAATACTCGGTGGTGACTGCGGTGCATACGATCTGGCTTGCGGCACGCGCACGCGGCATCGGCATGGGTTGGGTGTCGATCCTCGATCCGAAGGCCATGGCGGCCGCGCTGCAAGTTTCCGCCGAATGGAAGTTCATCGGATATTTCTGTCTCGGCTATCCGCTGTTTGACGACACGGTTCCCGAACTCGAGCAGATGGGCTGGGAGGAGCGGCGCACTCCCGCATCGGCCATCCTCAAACGTTAACGGTCTTCACCGGCCCGTAGCACCTCGGCCGGTCTTTCTGTGCCAAAATAGGGCAAAACCCGCTGGCACTTGGCTTGCTCATTCTCCCGCCGACCCTCGCGCGTGTCCCAATAGGGGGATTCCGCTGCAAAAAGCCCACGTGCGAGGGCCAAACGAGCGTGGAACCCGATTGAATCCAATCGGCGCACGCTCGCAGGGAGAGAGCGGTGTTAACCAATCGTCCTGCCGAGAAGTCGGCTTCGTGGTCGTTCGCGCATTTCGGCGCGACACTGGTCCTGTCGGTCGTCGCTTTGACGCAGGCGCATGCCGGCGTCGCCGACTTGAGTTGCGTCCGAGGCGCGAGAAGTTTCAATTGCGCCGCGCAGTGGGCGACCAGCGGCGACCCCTATGTCAGGGCCGTGCCGGAAGTGTTCGGCGAAGCGCAAAAGGCGCAAGCGGCGGCGCGCGAGCAAAAATGGATCAAGCGATGTCAGCCCGTCGTCGCGCGCGACGGTTACGGCGTTGCGCGTTATCATTATTCCGCGCCGGGCTGCGAATTCGGAGTGGGCGCCGATTGATCGCAGGCCGCGGTCGGCGCGCCGCGACTTTCAACGAACGGAGTTCGCCGACGTTGCCGTGCTCTGCGGGCGTCGGATCGTCGAGGTGACCTGCCCCGGCAGGTATTTGGCGACGACGACGGGATCGATCTCCCTCACGGCGTCGTCCGGCAGGCGAAACCAAACTTCGTTGCGGCCGAACAATTCGAGACCGAGATAGCCGCGGACGGTCAGGGTCTGGCCGTCGGCGCTCAGCGTCATGACCGCGTTGTAAATGCTCCCGTCGCGCGGATCGAGGATGTTGCCGTTTTCGTATTTCAGGCCGACCCGCCTCATGCCTTTGATGATCGGCAGGCCGAGCATGGGCGCATCCTTGCGGTCGTCCCGGCATCGCGAACAGACGCCCCCGGTCGCATCGTCGGTCGGCCGCGGAAACAGTTTTGCGGCGACGCCCTCGTAAACGCCACCGTTCTCGACGAACAGGAACCAGACGACAGTCTTGCCCGTCGTGGCGTCGATCTTCTGCCACAACCCGGCCACCGACTGCTCGGCCGCGCCGAGCGGCCCGGCGGTGGCGACAAGCGCTACAAGCCCCGCCATGACCGGCCTCGTCCATTGCAGTGCCAAGGACTTTCCCAAGCACTTTCCCGAGAGCTTATCCAACAAGGGCTTCTCCAATCGCTTACGGTCGTCCGGACCAACGAATCGCCATTGATGGCGCAGGACTATTCTTCCCACAATACGGTGATTTGAGGACGCCGAGCGCGCCGAGCCGCAACGTGGGTGGTTCCTTTTGCGGCGCGGGGCGGTATTTTCGCGCTTGCAACGGTAGCCACGAGCGCTCCAATGATTGTGCCGGCCGCTGGAAAAATCGGCCGGCATTCAATGCTGCTGGTCTCGGATTCGACATTCATGACACGTCCACGCACTCTGTCACGTTCCAGCCTGGCCCTCGACAATTTGCGGGCCGTCGTCATTCTGATCGTGCTCGCTTTCCACGCGGTGCTGGCCTACGTCAGCTGGATTCCACTGACAACTTCCGGGTTCAACGATCCGCCCTATGAGTGGCGCGCCTTCCCGATCGTGGACGGCCACCGTTGGTTCGGCTTCGACCTGTTTTGCGGTTGGCAGGACGTTTATCTGATGGCGCTGATGTTTTTGCTGTCCGGCCTGTTCGTGTGGCCGAGTCTTCAGCGCAAGCAAAGCTTGGGTTTCGTGCGTGACCGCCTGCTGCGGCTCGGCGTTCCTTACGTTTTCGGCATCGTGGTCCTGGTTCCGCTCGCGTTCTACCCGGCGTACGCGATCACGACACCCAACGTGAGCGTGTCCGACTATTGGCAGCGGTATCTGGCGCTGCCCTTCGTGCCCAACGGACAACTCTGGTTCTTGTGGCAGCTGCTGGCTCTTAATTTCGTCGCGGCCTGCATCCATTGGGTCGCGCCTAACGCGCTGCGAGCCTTGGGCCGCTGGTCGGCCGCGGCCGGACAGCGTCCCGGTTTTTATTTTGCCGCGCTCGTTGCCGTCTCCGCCGCCGCTTACGTGCCGCTGGCGTTGGCGTTCACGCCCTGGGCGTGGTCTAATTCCGGCGTGCTTTCCGTGCAGTGGTGCCGGCCGCTGCTCTACGGCGTTTATTTCTTCGCCGGCGTCGGAATAGGCACGGAGGGCATCGATTACGGCCTGACCGCTGCCGACGGCGCGCTGGCGCGGCGCTGGAAGCTTTGGTTCACCGTGGCTATTGCCTCGCTCTTTCTTTGGATGGGCGTGACCTTCTTCACCCTGAATGGTCAGGCCCCCCTTGCCATCGATATCGCCGCCGATTTGAGCTTCGTCTTGGCCTGCGCCGGCGGCGCTTTTTTCGTCATCGCCGCGAGCCTGCGGTTTGGCGGGAAACGTTCGGCCGTTCTCGACAGCCTGTCTCACAACGCCTACAGCCTCTATCTGGTGCACTACGATTTTGTCGTTTGGCTGCAATACGCCTTGCTCGGCGCCGTTTTCTTTGCCGCGGTCAAGGGCACGATTGTTTTTGCCGGCACCGTGATTTTGAGCTGGATAACGGTGCTCGCAGCTGCGCGCGTTCCGTTCGGCATGCGGTTGCTCGCGGCGCCGCCGCGCGCGGCGACGCCGTCCTCGCGGCCGGCGGCCGGCCTTTACGCGCGGCTCCGGCAGCTCGTCTCGTCGTAATAGCGAAGAAGAGCCCGGGGATCGGTTACGCCAATGCCGCGCGAGCCGCGCGCGCGATTGCAGCGATGCCCTCATCCACGTCGCCGGTGATATGTGCATGCAAAACCCGCCGGCCGCGCTCGGCCAGCACGCGGAAGTCTCCGCGCGCCTGCGCCGCCTCGATCACACCGAAGCTTGCCGTGCGCCCGGGGATGGGCAGATCGGCTGCCGGTTGTGCGGTGATCCCAAGAAATACGCCGGAGTTCGGCCCGCCCTTATAGGCCTGCCCGGTCGAATGCAGGAATCGCGGCCCGAATTGCAGGCAGGTGGCGACGCGCTTGCGGTCGCGCACCGCGGTGCGCGGGCTTTGCAACGCTCGGTGCCGTGCGTCATCTGCGTCGACATAGGCAAGGAATGCGAAATAGTCGCCGTCTTCGAGCCGGTCGAAATGCGCTTTGAACCAGCTTTCGAGCGTTGCGCCGGCGCCCCGTTGCCGTAGCGCCTGGGCGTTGTGTGCATCGGCATGGAGCGCAAGGCCTTCGCCTTCGAACACCGCCGGCTGCGACGGCAGCGCGCCCGTTTTCTCGAAGGCCGCCGTCATCTCGCGGGTCGCGATCTTGCTCGCTTCGACGTCGGGCTGATCGAACGGATTGATGCCGAGAAGCGCTCCGGCAACCGCGGTCGCTATCTCGAAACGGAAGAATTCCTGCGCCAAGCCCTCCGGCGCGGCGAGGCCGATGCGCACGACGGGATGACCCGCGCGTTCGAGTGTGTCGACCGCCCGGTCCTGTGCGGCGACCGGTTGCGCGGTGTCGCGCAGATACACAAACAACCGATCCGCGGCATAGACGGCGGGCGCGCCGGGCGGCTCGTCGGCGATGGGAATGACGCCGCATCCGTTCTTGCCGGTCGATTCGGCCAACAATTGCTCCACCCAGCCGCCGAACGCTGCGACCGACGGTGAAGCGAAGATGGTGAGCTTGTCGCGCCCGTGCAGCGTCAGAACGCCGATCGCCAAGCCGAGCGCCACGCCGGGATTTTCCGCAGGTCGCGCGTCGGGACCGCAGGCCCGTGCCATCACGCGGGCCGCTTCGAGGAAAGCGCGAACGTCGCGCCCGGTTGCCGCGAGTGGAACCAGTCCGAATTTGGAGAGCACGGAATAGCGCCCGCCGATGCTGGGAACGCCGAGAAAGACGTGACGGAAGCCGACTGCTTCCGCGGTCTTTTGCAGCTGCGAGCCGGGATCGGTGATGGCGACGAAGCGTCGGGCGGCGCTCCCGCCTACCGCTGCGGATGCGCTGGCCAGAAAATAATCCATGAGGACGGTCGGTTCGAGCGTCGTGCCCGACTTGCTGGACACGATGAAGAGCGTGCGCGCGATGTCGATGCCGCGCTCGAAACGCCGCACCTGCTGCGGATCGGTGGAATCGAGCACATGCAGCTTGGGATGGCTCGCCGTCGATCCCAGGCTTTTGGCCAACACCTCAGGGCCGAGGCTCGATCCGCCCATGCCCAAGAGCAGCACGTCGCTGAAATTGTCGGCGCGCAACTGCCGGCCGAAAGTCTGTATCGACGCGGCGTCGCGCAGCTCCTTGTCGATGATATCGAGCCAGCCCAGCCAGCGGCTTTCATCGCGGCCGGTCCATAAAGCCGCGTCCGCGTTCCACAGGCGGCGGCTGTTCCCGCTCGAATGCCAAGCGCTCTGCGCCTTGGCGACCTCGCTGGCGAGCGCTGCCGGCAGCGCGAAGGCCTGTTCGTTCAGTGTCTGCACGAGGAAGAAGCCTGCTCGATCTAGTGGAAGTGCCGGACGTGCGGCGCGTGTGGGCGGCATAGGATACTCCGTGCGGGCCGTAAAGCCGGGGTTCCCGTCCCTTGAGCAAGGGGAAATCCATCACGCGGCGCGAGACGGCGGGAGGCCTTGCGTTCTCGTGCGGCTTCCGTCTCGCGAGCGGCCAGGCGGCCGCAATCAATAATGTTTGATTGACGCGGCGCCGATGATATGGGATCGCGACGAACGTCGCGGCCGCGGATTTGAATCGAAGCCGCGATTTTCATGAAGATCGTGTGACAACTCCTGGCGGACGGGCAGTGGGGACATGCGGCTGAACGTTCCGATTTCCGTTGGCGGCTGGGGCCGTTTCTTCACGCGCTGGGACGTAGTCGCGGTCCTGTTGATCCTCGGTCTTTTGGTGTTTTTCGCCGAGGCGAGCAGGCACCTGCTGCAACCTTTGGCGGAGCTGCAACGGCAGCCGGTGTCGCTCGATCCGGACAATCTGCCGGAATATGCCGCGCGCACGACCTTGCGCATGCTCATCGCCATGGCGTTGTCGCTTCTGTTCACCTTCACCTACGCGACGCTGGCGGCCAAGAGCAAACATGCGGAACGTTTGCTTATCCCGCTCCTCGACATCCTGCAGTCGGTTCCCATCCTCGGCTTTATCTCGATCACCGTCGTCTTCTTCATGGCGCTGGCGCCGGGGCGCGTGCTCGGCGCCGAATTCGCCGCCATTTTCGCGATTTTCACCAGCCAGGCCTGGAACATGGCGTTCAGCTTCTATCAGTCGCTGCGCACGGTGCCGACCGAGCTGATCGAGGCTTCGCGCAATTTCCGGCTGAGCCCATGGATGAGCTTCTGGCGCGTCGACGTGCCTTTCGCGATGCCGCAACTCATCTGGAACATGATGATGTCGATGTCGGGAAGCTGGTTCTTCGTGGTCGCTTCCGAGGCGATCAGCGTCGGCAACACCACGATCACGCTGCCCGGCGTCGGCTCCTACATCGCGCTCGCCATCGAACAGCGCAATCTGGCGGCGGTCGGCTATGCGATCGCCACCATGCTGATCGTGATCCTGATCTACGATCAGCTCCTGTTTCGGCCGCTGGTCGCCTGGGCGGATCGCTTCCGCTTCGAACAGGAACCGGGGGTACTGCCGCCGCAATCATGGGTGCTCGACGTTCTGCGCCGTTCGCGGCTGGTCGACCGGCTCACCAGCCCCTTTGCGCTGCTGTGGCGGCGCCTGCTGCTGGCGCGCTGGTCGGAGCGCGCCGATCAGGCCAAGGGGACGCCGCAACAGCGGCACGCCTGGGTCACGTTCCAATGGGCCGCCATCGTCATGGCTCTCGCCGCGGTCGCGCTCTGGCAGGTTGCGCGCTTCATCGTTCAAGACATCACGCTTTCCGACGTCGCCACGACGTTGTTGCTCGGACTAGCGACGCTGAGCCGCATCGTCGTGCTCATCGCCATTGCCAGCGCGATCTGGGTGCCGGTCGGCGTTTGGGTCGGCACTCGGCCGCGGGTCGCCAATCTGGTGCAGCCGGTCGCGCAGTTCCTTGCCGCCTTCCCCGCCAATCTCTTGTTCCCGATCGCGGTCTCCGCGATCGTGGCGCTCAAGCTCAATCCCAATGTCTGGCTGAGCCCGCTGATGATCCTCGGCACGCAATGGTATATTTTGTTCAATGTGGTCGCCGGCGCGGCGGCAATTCCCGCCGAGCTGCGCGCGGCCGGCGTCAATTTCCGCGTACGCGGCTGGCTGTGGTGGCGGCGGATCGCGCTTCCGGCGGTGCTGCCTTATTATGTGACCGGCGCCATCACCGCGTCGGGCGGATCGTGGAACGCGAGCATCGTTGCCGAGGTCGCAAGCTGGGGCAATGAGCGCCTCGAAGCGCAGGGGCTCGGCGCCTATATCGCCCAGCAGACCGAGGCGGGCGATTTCCATCGCATCGTGCTCGGTATCGCGGTGATGAGCTTGTTCGTGGTTCTCATCAATCGCACCTTCTGGCGCCCACTCTACTTTTACGCGGAGCGCAAGTTCCGGCTTGGTTGAGGTCTTCATATGGACATCGCCCTTCTCAACATTCATGCGCTTCGCCAAACCTTCCCGCGCGCCGACGGCGGCGAGCATCTGGTGCTCGATGGCATCGAGCTCGAGCTGGCGCAGGGGCAGATCGTCGGGCTCCTCGGCCGCACCGGGTCCGGCAAGTCGACCTTGCTGCGCTCGATCGCGGGCCTGATGCCGCCGTCGGGCGGCACTATCACCTATCTCGGCCAGCCGGTCCTGGCGCCGGCGCCCGGCATCGCCATGGTGTTCCAGGGCTTCGCGCTGTTTCCCTGGCTGACGGTGCTGGAGAACGTGCAACTCGGCCTCGAAGCGTTGGGGCTTCCCGAGTCGGAAATCAGGAAGCGCGCGCTGGCGGCGATCGACCTCATCGGGCTCGACGGCTACGAATCCGCCTACCCGCGCGAATTGTCCG
>Ga0187784_10003776_pt1 | contig 12248 bp, 9 predicted proteins | sample 1015_SJ02_MP15_2_FD_132964 | JGI IMG/M metagenome (GOLD analysis project Ga0187784, IMG submission 132964) | Tropical peat soil microbial communities from peatlands in Department of Meta, Colombia - 1015_SJ02_MP15_20_MG | ecosystem: Environmental > Terrestrial > Soil > Wetlands > Peat | place... | reverse complement strand
TTTCTTTCGGACAATACCTTCTTGACCCCGCCTGAATATGTTGCTCGTGACCCGCTTGGAATTCCCTGAAGATATCTGCCCGTAAGAAGCCCTTCAGCCAATGGGGAATACGCCATGATTGTGAATTTGTGTTGGCGGGCAAGGGGCATCTTATCAGCCTCGATGCTTCTGGTTATCAAGCTGTAGAGTTCCTGAAGTGTAACAAAACCATGTAGGTTATGTGTCGTAGCGAGGTCGGCAAAGTCTCTGATCTGTTCTGCGGTAAAGTTGGAAGAGCCGATGTAGTGCACCTTTCCCGCCTCTATGAAGTCATTAAGGGCCCGCAGAGTCTCCAGATGTGGAGTTTCCTCATCTGGACAATGGGCTAAGTACACGTCCAAGTAATCCAACCGCAATCGTTTCAGGCTCTCGTCTAGTTGCCAGAATAGATGCTTCCTTGACAAACCTCCCGCGTTCGGCCAAGGGCCCATTGGATTTCCGACCTTCGTAGCTATTACGAAGCTCTCCCTGTGGTATCCTGTGAGGATCCCTGACAAGATCTTTTCCGCATATCCCCAATGATTCGAATCCACCGGGACCTGCGCACCGTGGTACCGATTGGCGGTATCGATGAAGTTTATGCCGTGATCAAATGCTAAGCCGATTACCTTTTTTGTTTCTTCAGCATCCACTTTCGGCACGCCGTATGAGTCGTTTTCTCTCAACCTTGGAAGGTGCCATGTGCCTAGACAAAATTCGGAGACTCTTAGTCCACTATCCCCCAGTCTCACATATCTCATGTCAATCCACGACCTAAGCCGCTCGCGGTAATGGCGGCGTAGCTAGTTTTGGATTTCATTTTGTGCAAATATTCTCAGCATTCGATCCTTCGAAACTTCATCATGTTATAGATGTTACGCATATAGCCTCAGCGTCGAATTTCGGTTAATTTTCCCGGACAACCTCCACCAAGGGCATCTACTGCGCGTCGCAAGACATGCTGTGATTCGTCCGTACTTCGTCCTGGCTTTGAAACTGCACATGTAGATGGAGGACTCGAACAATCTGATCTAGAAACACCTCGTCCGCTAGCTGTTAACAAGGTGGTTAGTCGACTTACGCGATTAGTTTCAAAACGGACTGCTGAGCATAACCTGTTATGACTCTTACGTATCCGGCTAGCATGTTATCGGTGGTGGCATCGCCTGTATCTACAAGAAGTGGTTTTCCTCGAAGAGATGTTATTTTGTCCTTGGTCGCGACGACGATAATGTTCTGCTTCCCTACCTCATTTAGAATTTTAGGGCTGATTTGCTGGTTGCCTCGACCAAAGACATATCCTTGTCCGCCTATGACCGTCACGACTATCTTTGCTCTTTTCCCTTTGATTAGATTCAATAGTTCTTTCTCGTTAGCGTCTTTGGCAATGAGATGTCTGTTCAGGACTACATCTACACCCAGTAATGTTGGGTCTGAAGTTATCTTGGTCTTGATTCCACGCATGGTCGTTCCGGGACCAAGAATATACAAACAATTTGGCTCCATATCGTCAAGAATAGCGCAAGCTATGCTTTCAACCAACTCAGCGTTCGACTCTCTTGAACCTGTTTTAGCGCTTTGAACGAGCGATTCCTCGGACGGCACACGCAAGTAACCGTAGAGTTGCGCAGAGGTTCGACCCTCTCGAAACGCGTTCTCATCAATGTCCATGACCTCACCTTCTCTTATGCGGCTTACACCTCCTTGGAGGTACATTGCCGCGAGTTTTCCAGCCGCGCGCGCATTGATTGCGTACACTGCCGAATGCGTCTTTACTCCGGCCGGAATTCCGAGCACGACGCAGCGGTCACCGATTGCGGCATAGATATCGCGTGCAGTACCGTCTCCTCCAGCGAAATGTATCAGACTAACGCCCATTCGTTGGAGCTCGTCAGCGGCCGCGCGAGTATCGCCAGCGGTTGTTTTCCCCTTTTGAATGGATCCCGTGACTCTTGGTATGAAACTGACCGCCTTTGCTTCTTCTTCTCCCATTTCAAATGGATAAGTGATGATCTGGACTTGATTCTGAATTGGCACAAGTTCTTTCAACGCTTCTACCGCTCGTAATGGAGCCTCAGCGATGGCACCTAACTGGCGGCATCGCAGCTGGATCTCGAGGCCGTCGGTTCCCTTAAGCCCTACGCGTCCGCCCATGCCTGCAAGTGGGTTTACAATAAGGCCAAGCTTAGCGCTCATTGACCGTCCGCTCGTGTGATGCGAGGCCTCGATGTTCTTTCTGCAGTTTCGGATAAAAGGCTCTGCAGTTTCGTTGAAGAGCTGCCAAATGCACCTATATCCTCTGCCGCGGTTTAACTTCGAAGCTTCGAGTGTATCGGCAATTTTTCTCCTATCTTGGAACGCGAGTTGGTATGGATGACGCTTTCCAACGCTCCGTCAAGAAGTCTAAGATCCGTCATTACTCCTCGTCACTCGGAGCGATTCAGAACTTTACTCAGGAAGAAAACTGCAGTAGTCCTCGTTTCTTAACGTAAGCACGCCACGTCATTGCCCATTTATTTGGATCGATCGCTGTACTCATGTCAATCTTTGTTATGGAGCAGTTATGCGGCGCATCCTCGACAATCGCAGGGTCAGAGTAAGCCTCATCTGATATCTGCTGAATCGCATCCACAAAGTGATCGATATCCTCCTTCGAGTTTGATTCCGTAGGTTCTGGTGTGAGAGGTTCGGGCACTATGGGGGGTTCATGGGCTGTGAAGCATCTTTGAATTCCTAAGTCCACGATTCGCCGGTTTAACGCGTCAACTCCAATACCCGTCTCCTCCTTCATCTTCTGGACGCTGAATCGTGCTTCCTGCAAGCGTCTCGGATAGCTTTCTTTCCAAGGCAGGGTGACTCCGCGAATCTTGAGGAGCTTTTGAATCAGGTAGTTGCTGTTGATTACTGCAACTTCTGAAGCTTCCTTCAATCCCTCGGCCCCCATACTCAGTATCCAAGCGTAAGCTCTTACTACGTTAGGGATAACGCCATAGAAGCTAGCAGTTTTACCTATTGTGTCGGGTCTATCGTAATCAAAGTAGTACTTCGCACCATCGTAGGTGACAACTGGTACAGGGAGGAATCTGCTCAGCTCACTCTTGACGCATATCGGTGAGCTCCCAGGTCCAGATGACCCATGGGGTGTGGAGAACGATTTATGCAAGTTGAAATGGCAGAGGTCTGCTCCAGCATCTCCTATTCTGAACCTTCCAAGGAGTGGGTTGGCGTTTGCTTGGTCGATAGCCACCAACCCTCCTGTATCATGTATTATCTGGATGTATTCATCCAGATTTCTATCAAACACTCCCGTGTCGTAAGGGTCTGTCATCATGAGACCTGCCGTGTGTTTCGACACGCTCGTCTTCAAAGCCTCGACATCGGGAATCCCATCCTCGTTTGGGTAAAGGGTGATTACTTTGAATCCGGCAACGGCTGGGCCGGCGCCGTTGCAGGGGTGTGAGAGGACTATTGTGATCATTTCATCTCTCTGGTCTAATTCTCCGTTGCATTCGTGATACTTTCTGATTATTTGTGCGTTCGTGAGAACAGCATGGGCGCCTGAACGTGGATGCATACTGGCTTCGTCCATTCCTGAGATTTCGCAAAGCCACTTGCCGAGCGTGTATATGATCTCAAGGATGCCCTGGACGGTGTCTTCATCTTGTAGGGGGTGAATCTCCGTCAGCTTGCGTGATCTCGCGAGGGCGTCGTTTACTTTGGGATTGTATTTCATTGTGCAAGTTCCAACGCCCACACTAATGCCCGAATCAACCCCGTAGGTTTCCTGTGAGAGACGTAGGAAATGCCTTACGACCTCTGGTTCGGAGAGTTCAGGTAGGGCTGGACTAATCTTACGTCTAGCCCTGTCAGGGATGGTCAACACAACATTGCCTACCGCCTTTTCGATCTCCGGGTCGGCGGCTACGATGGCTGAACCTCTCCTACCTGCCTTGCTAAGCTGGTAGATTATGGGTTCATTCCAATTAACTGCTCTGTAGGTCGTTTCTTGTTTCGTTGAGGCACGCATCACTTCATCAGCTCACTTAGAGTGGAAGCGAGTTTATCGATGTCTTCTTTAGTATGCATCTCCGTGGTGCAATAGATCGCTGTCCTACCAAGCTCGGAAAATTCCTTGGAAATGTCTTTGCCGCCCAGTATGTCGTACTTTAGCAGAGCCTTGTTGAAATCGCCGACCGTTCTACTCGTCCCGTCGAAGTTAACGGTAAACTCCTCGAAGTGCGGAGAGTGGAAAAGCGGTGCTCTAACGCCAGGGACTTCAGAGAGCCGTTTCATTGCGTAAGATGTGTTTTTCATAATTGTTTCAGCTAATTCTCGAAGACCGCTTGGACCCAGCAGAGATAGGTAGACTGCGCCAGTGATGGCCCACAGAAGTGTGCCCGTTCCCGTTATGCATGCTGCCTTGTCCCTTGCAGCAAACATGGACCGCTCAGGCAGGAGAAACAAGAATCCCCATTCTCCACTTCGTTTGGTAGCTGCAATTGAGACTAACCTGTGGCCTGTGGCGGAAAGAAACTTTTCATCATCACGGCATGCCAAGAATCCCAATGATGCTCCTCCAAAACTCGGGTGTAAGCCGAGAGGTTGACCTTCTCCACAAACAATGTCTGCCCCGTATTCGCCGGGTGGGGCTAAGATCCCAAGCGAGAGAGGCTCGACGCCTACAGTGAGCAATGCGCCTTTTTCATGCGCAATTTCAGCGATCTCATTACCATGTGTCTCTATGAAACCCAAGTAGCTAGGGTTCTCAATGTACACTGAGGCAGTTTCTTTCGACAGTTTTTTCTTCAGATCTTCAACGTCCATTTGCCCCGTCACAGGATCATAGTTCACAAACTGGGTCCGAGCAACGCCTCTACAGTAATTTGTGATTACTGACAATTTCTCAGGGCTAATGGTTCGAGGGGTAAGTACGTTGCTTCGCCCGGTACATATGGCCGCCATGCGTAACGCATCCCCAGCAGCCGATGCCCAATCATATGTGGGATAAGTAACCGCATCCATCGCGACCAAGTCGCCGATCATACTCTGGAATTCAAACAGAGCTTGAAACCTGCCCAGATCAGAATAAGCGTCCCCCGTATAGGCGGTGAGGAATTCAGATCTTGAGTTTATTTCGTCGCACACTGTCGGGACATAGTGCGGCCAACATCCAGATCCGAGGAAGGAAAGCATCTCACCGGAATCTCTGTTTCTTGAGAGTATTCGCTCGACGTGTCGCCTCACTTGAGGCTCAGAAGTCTGGTTAGGCAAATTCAGCTTATTCTTGAAAATGAGCTTGTCAGGGATTACAGCAAAAAGTTCATCAACGCTCTTTACACCAATTGATTCTAACATTTGTTTCTTGACTTCCGGGTGGCTATTCGGTATGTACTGATGGACTGGCATAACTCTCATCCGAGATTGCGTATGTTCGGATAAAAGCGCGTCATCAGAATTGCATCTCTGAGAACAAAGACGATGATGACGAGGAGCATCTCAAAAACCCTCATTATCGTATGAAGCTGCGAATCTTGGAGGCGAACATTAAGGGAACCGTTTACAATCTGGACTACGGCGTCGGCTTCAATGCGCTACGTTTTCGTATAGTCTATAGTCCGGGCCGGAGTCGACTCGGAATCGGTTCTATGAAAGAAATAGTCGAGAAAACCGTCGAATGGATACCGGCAAACGTTCTCGCGGGTGGTAAAGATACAGCTGAACCAACAAAGCGGCCATTGAAAATAGACAAGGCTAAGGCTAAGTCGAAATTGAGTTGCGAACCTAAGTTCCGTCTAATCATTAGAATTGAGGTATTACTATGAATTGACGAGCATCAGGATTAGGCGCTAAGTTTTGGGTCTTGTGGTGCACCTCTGACTTTAACCTTAAGATGGGCCTTTATTTGTCTTCGGTAGTTACTCCGGAGGCACTCCCTTGAAGGCCAGCCCTATCTCGATTCCCTGTCTCTTTCTATACCAACTAGCAAGGAAGTAGTAAACAAACCCGCCTAAAATTATTGATACATTCAGACCGATGACTATAGGGCTTCCAGATGCGCCGTAGGTTGGGTTAATGACGTAAACGTAGTTCATCGATGTGGTGACGATCAAGCCAATTATGCCAAAGATAGTTATCATAGGAACGCCCGCCACCTCATATTTCGAAATCGGCGAGGCTTTGTAAACATCTTTGAGCGTAAACGGAAATAGTATCGCTGCGACCATAGATACCATAAGCAAGAATGTCGTCGTGACCATCATAACTGTAAGATATGAGGCAAAAGAAGGAAGGAAGAGCTCTAGAAGAAGCCACAACACGCTCAACACGACTGCTATGAGGCTAGCTACCCAGGGGCCATGAAATCGTTCGTCAACATCTGACACCTTCGTCGGAAGAACTCTATCAAAGCTCATCGCGAACAACGCTCTTATGGGGGCGAAGGAGGAGTTGAAGACGGTCTGGATAAGGTTGCATACGTACCCGAAAAATATTACGATACTAAGGATAGGCCCTGCCGCAACAGACGCGAAAAGAATGAACGCGGCTCCTGCTATTGGGAGCCCTCCGATCCCAACCCCATTAACATATCCGTAACTCATTCCGTTAAGAAATTCGGAGCCTACCATCTGCGAAACAGAGAACGTGTAAAGAAAGACAAGAAACACATACCCCGCAAGACCTCCCAAGATTTGTATCAATTGATTCTTGAATACGCCTGCCGCCTTTATTTCGCCACCTTGGTATGTGGAGTAGTATAGCCAGATGGTTCCTGTAAACCATAGAGGAGCGATTCCCAGCGTTGCGATCCAACTGAAAGGCTGGTTAACCGGAAACCCTGCTGATGAAGCATTTTGGATGGCAGCGGAATAAGCGTTCGGCTGATTTTGAAAATTCACCATCACGCTGTTAAACTTGTCTGCGAAAACAGCTGTGGATGTCATCAATGAGACCCCTGCAATCACCAAGACAGAGGCGACCATACCATAGAACAAGATAACTTGAAGCCGGCAATACCATTTCAACCCCATGATCAGGATAAAGCAAAGGAATCCGATAATTAGAGCGCCTAAAACCAGGACTACATTGTTGGTTAGCGCTAAATTACTAAGGCCAATCATACCCGTATTAGAGGTCTCGCCTCCTATTACCGCGAAAAGCGTCGACAAGAACCTGCTTATGGCCACAACGCTTAGAGCGACCCAACTAAATGAAAATATGCCTGTAGCAGCAAAAACTACTGCGAAACCGACGCTAGGATGAAGTATTCTGCTTTGATACACGTACTCTCCCCCGGTACGAGGCATACTGCATGCGAGCATCGCATAAGCCAATCCTACAGGAATAGTAAAGACACCTGCTAACAAAATCGCTAACGAAAGATTGCCACCTGCAAACGATGCGGGGCCAGCCAGAAATACCCACAGGGGCGTAATGCTCAACACACCACAAGTCAAGACGTTGTAGAACAATGCATCGCGGACAGACATCTCTCTCGATAAGCCCGTTGCTTCCCTCAGAAAAACTCCCTTTGGCTGTGCCAAATTATCACGAGCCGTTGCTCTAAAAAAGCGGTTAAGTCCGCTTAAGATACTTGTCTAAATACGTTAGGGTCTCTAATTACAATATTCATACAAGTAGCACGCCTTGGGGGCCAATCTGTTAGAGGGTTCATAGACGACACGGATGTTTTTCGCTACAGATGTGCATGGCTCCGAAACAACTTTCAAGAAATTCATCAATGCGGGCAAGTTCTACAAAGTGGACGTTCTAATTCTAGGAGGAGATCTGACGGGTAAGCTGATAACGTCCTTCATAGAGCAGCCTAATGGAACCTATACAGTAAATTTTCTGGGCAACGAATATGTACTAAATGATCGCGCGGCCACAACTGAAATGGAAAAAGAAATTCGCAAACTTGGATTCTATGCATATTACACGAATCCGGAAGAAGTTGAGGAAATCTCAGCCAATAAGGCACGCATTGACGAACTAATGCTGCGCTTAATGAGCGAAAGACTGCGGGAATGGATTCTACTAGCCGAAGAACGGCTAAAAGACACAGGCATTAAGACCTACGTGACCGGCGGGAACGACGACCCACTAATTGTAGAAGAAATTCTAAACAGGTCCGACTACATCGTCAACTCACAAGATAAGGTCGTCAAAATCGATGCAGACCACGAAATGATTAGTTCGGGTCTCAGTAATGCAACGCCCTGGCATACCCCCCGGGAAGTCAGTGAGGAAGAATTGGCAGATAGGATCAACAAGATGTTACAGCAGGTACGCAATCCCAAGAGCTGCATTTTTAATCTTCATGTACCTCCAATCAATTCGGATCTTGATACGTGCCCTAAATTAGACGCTACTGTGTATCCTCCAAAGCCGATTCTCCAAGGCGGTGCAGTACTTATGTATGGAGCTGGGAGTACCTCCGTGCGCCACGCGATCGAAGAACAGGAACCACTTTTGGGACTGTTCGGTCACATTCACGAGTCAAGAGGAGCAACTAAGATCGGTCGGACCCTGTGCATAAACCCAGGCAGCGAGTACTCCGAGGGCATTCTCAGAGGCGCCATCATAACCCTCACTCAAGACAAAGTCAAGAGCTATCAGCTTACGTCGGGTTGACCGGAACCAGCGGCCTTGCGGTGGAGTCGCTTGCCTTAAGATATATCTAACTAGTATAAGTTAAGTAATTCTCGACCGAACTAGCTATTTCACGAGCATTTCCAAGAGAAATAAGCTGCCCGATCCCTCTCGATTTGTCTACAAATGGCTAGAAGCTGCTCGACTGCATCTCCATCTCATCGTCTTGACACTAAGCACCCGAATCTTCGAAAGTCTCGAACGTTGAACAAGTCACTCGTGAGTCAACAATTTCTTTATCGCCTTCAGGTAAATCGTACCACTGCTTCTTATCGCCTATACGCGCTCTAAGTTTCCAACCAGTACTCTTTGGTGTGTTCTCCATTCGAGACTGGAGACCTCTTATACGAGTTCGAATGATCTCCTCGTCACCTGGCTCGAGCTTGTATAAGTTTAGCGCATTGGATATCCTCTCCAGATTTACCGTGAATGTCTTATAGATTCCCCAATCATCTCGGCAAAGTTTCGCAATACGCTGTCCGTTTATCGTTTCTGGCGCGTCTGAGTCAGAGATTTCGTGATCACGCAGTAGAGAAATAGTGTCTCGATATTCCCTCTCAGTTATCTCAACCACCTGTAGTTTTGTCGCGAGGAGGTCCGCGAGTGAGATAGTGTATTTGTCAAGAAGAAGTCGCTCCCTAAAATCAAATCGGTGGCACATCTCAAAAACGTCCAGGAAGATATCGATTCGTCGACCGTGCTGGATGTCGTTGAAGATCAGTCGGTCGCCGCCATGCAGTTTGTTAAAAATATCGCGAGGAGTGTATCCCAGGGTGACAAACAGCTTGTTCATTCCGCGGCCTTCTTTCTTGAATCCCATTAAATCAATATCAGCATATTTGCGCGCTAGTTGTGTAAGCTTTGCGCTCGGACAACGAAATCTTACCGCCATCCCGCCTAACAATCGTAAAGTGATTTGATTCTCTCGAGCGGAGTCAACAATTCTTATTGCTTCTTCGAGTATGTCCGCGTTTGGCGTGGAGTTTACCAAAGCCTAGTTCAAATCACAGCTGCACTGATACTTCCGATATAAGTAGTTGCATACGATTCAAGAATTGGTAAACCCCTACTTTCTTCGTTATCAGAAAGAGACTTTGATGGCTTAGAGATGTAAATGCAACGGTCTGAAAATTGTTCGTTCGCGCGGACGCGCACTTTCTGCCAGAGCTGAGCGATCTGCTAAGTTGGACGGCGGTTTACTCCTTTAGCATGGGGACAGCAGGAGCAGAAGGAATCGGTTCCCATCCACGGATCTTCTTGAGAGCTTCTCGGTAGCCGTAGATTAGAAGCTCAGTGTCGGATGCTAGAGCGTTGAAAAGAAATCCAGTCGCAATGTACTCGTTCATCTTGTCTATGCTACTGAATACACCCGGGGCGACGCCAGCCGTTTTCGTCCTATCGAGCACCGTATCAAGAGCTTTCCTGAGTTTGGGATGATCGAACTGTTGGAATACGCCGAGCGACATTGAGAGATCCCATGGTCCCACAAAAGCCACGTCGATCCCATCGACTGAGAGAATATCTTCAAGATTTTCTATCGCGGTCTCGGTCTCAATCTGAACTGCTACGAGCAGTTCGTCATCGACCTTGCTAAAGTATTCATTGTCGAAACCGTAGTTATTTGCTCTTCGAGGGCCGGTTCCCCTCAGACCGCCCTTTTGTGGATACCTACAGGCTCTTACGGCTTTCACCGCCTCTTCTTTCGTATTGACCATCGGAATCATGACACCGTAAGCTCCGATATCCAGAACTCTCTTTATCATGACGATATCGTTCCATGGCACCCTCACAAAAGGTAGCGTAGCCGATGTCGCCATTGCTTGCATCAGAACTTGAGCACGTTCGACGCTGTGGACCGAGTGTTCCATATCTATCACGAACCAGTCAAGGCCGAAATTCCCCAGTATCTCGGGCACTTCTGGATGGCCGATTTCAATCCATGTGCCTAGAGATGGCTTGCCCTTCTTCAGTTTGTCCAGGACCAAGTTTTTTCTCATTTGAATCTTCTCGCCAAAAGGACTTCGTGGAGGTATTCAACAATCTCTTGATATAAGGTGCTTAAACGATTCTCATACTTGGTTCCGGGCAACTTCGGTTGTTGGATAAGGCATAAGACAAAAATCATGGCCTATCGTATTGACTCCGAACCGTCCAGCGATTCAACAACGACATTCGACATCGGCCTTTTCAGATGCGCGAATCATCCTTCAAGGTTCCTGAGAAAGGATTTCCTACTTGCTCAACGTTAGATAATCCTCCGGTTTTTGGTTCTATCTAAACTCTTGAACCATGACATCCACGATTTCGGTATCAGTAACCCGTCGTAAGTTCTATATTCTCATTTGCAAGGTGCGGTCCGTTCTCTGAGGACTTGTAATGCCAAGAAAACTGTTGAAAGGAGTTTTTCCACTCATGCCCTTCGTTGTAAATGCTAACCAAGAGCTGGATCTGGATGGGCTGAAAAGCAACATTAGAAACTATGAAGAGGCGGGATTCGACGGGTACGTAGCTTTTGGGTGTATGGGAGAATTTTATGCGCCAAGCGATGAGGAGTTCAAGAAAGTGGTTGATACCGCCGTGGATGCAACTAAGAAAATCGCTTGCGTTTTCGGTACAACTTTTCACAACACAGCTGAATGCATCAACCGCACAAAATATGTTGAGGATGCTGGCGGTGATGGTGTCATGGTTGGTCCACCCTACCTAGTCCCTTGCACACCCGAAGCCGCACTGGAACATTACAGACAGGTCAACGACGCTACAGATGTTCAGGTTATGGTCTACAACAATCCTGGTTCTTTCCACTTTAACATGACGCCGGAGTTCTGGGACAAGTTAATGGAGCTGGATGGAATCATGGCTGTGAAAGAGTCGAACGGAGAAGTCCTACACAGAACAAGGGTCGTAGGCCGTATCGCCAGACGTATCAACGTTTTCTCTGGAGGAGAAAACTGGCTTCTGGCAGATACGCTCGTGGGCGGTAATAGCATTGTATCTGTTGCCGGCCCTGGAACACCGAAGGGAACACTGGCTTTCTACAAGGCCTGCATGAGACGGGATCTTGAGAGAGCAGTCCCTTTCCATATCAAGTTCACGGAACTGTTTAGGGGCATTACTGCGCAGAACGAAGTGGCGTGGCTCAAGGCCTGTGCAGAGCTTGGAGGATTGAAGGCGGGTCCTCCTCGAGCGCCGTATTCTCCGTTGAGCGCGGATGTTAGAGAAACCGTAGCCGCAGAACTGCGGGAACTTACATCCATGGCGCAACAAGAAACGGCGGCCTTCAGATAAGTTATCTAGAGCATTTGTTGAACGATGAGCGCTGGACCTCGAACCGACTGGGGGCCTAGTTTTGCAGGTGGTTACCGTCAAGAATGTCTACGTCTCAGAGGTTGCGCTGTCACTCCAGACACCGATGTACTTTGCTACCGGCGCGTTGCGTTCCGCAACTTCACACTCGCGGGAATTGAAACGAGTGAAGGAGGGATGGGTAATGGGGTTGTATACATGCATGTGGGCGGAATAATCGAAGAGAAACTGAAACCGATTTTGCTCGGCCGGGAAATTCTTGATACGGAAAAGTT
>Ga0187784_10003774_pt1 | contig 12251 bp, 10 predicted proteins | sample 1015_SJ02_MP15_2_FD_132964 | JGI IMG/M metagenome (GOLD analysis project Ga0187784, IMG submission 132964) | Tropical peat soil microbial communities from peatlands in Department of Meta, Colombia - 1015_SJ02_MP15_20_MG | ecosystem: Environmental > Terrestrial > Soil > Wetlands > Peat | place... | reverse complement strand
TCGAGCGATCACCCACCCATCCTCACGGATTTAACCCAATGATTCTTGCCCTCGTAAAGGAGGGTGATGAATAGGACTGAAACCTTAACCAGGGCTTCGCGGGCGCCCACCCGCCAAGTCGCGAGCAAAGTGCTGGCTCGCAATACTCTGCTGAACGTTGCCGGGCAGGTGATTCCGCTGCTGGTGGGTGTGGGGATCATGCCTTATGTAATCCACCAACTTGGTCCGGACCGCTTCGGCCTTCTATCGCTGGCCTGGATTGTGGTAGGTTACTTTGCCCTTTTCGATTTGGGGATTGGTCCCGCCACCACCAAATTCGTGGCCGAGCTTTTGGGCAAGGGTGAAAGTGAGAAGCTTCCCGCCCTGATCTGGACCGCGCTGACCACCCAATCGGGCATGGGTCTGATAGCCGGCCTTCTGCTTGCCGCAGCCTCGCCGGCGCTTGTCCATCATCTCCTCAAGATCCCTCACCAACTACAGCAGGACGCCCACTGGGTGTTCCTGATTCTGGCTGTTTCTTTCCCCATCAACTTCGCCAGCGGGTCGTTGCGGGGCGTGCTGGCGGCGTTTCAGAGGTTCGATTGGGCGAACGCGATCGGCGTGCCCACCACCTTGCTTTGGTATCTGATACCCGCGGGCGCCTTGAGCGTCGGGCTCGGCCTCCCCGGAATTGTGCTGCTGCTGGTCATAAGCCGAGTGTTGGCGCTTGGGGCTCATTTCTTCTTCTGCCAGCGGCTCTGTCCAGCGTTGCGAGGCGGCGGCACGTTCAAACGCTCCCTTGTCCGGTCCCTGCTGGGCTATGGCGGGTGGATGACACTGTCCGCCTCCATGACACCAATCCTGGCCTATTTTGAGCGATTCCTCATCGGCGCTCTTCTTTCTGTGGCAGCAGTCGGCTTCTACACACCCCCTTACATGATCGCGAGCAGATTAGGAATACTCCCCATCAGCTTCACGGCCACGCTTTTTCCAGCCTTCAGCGCTTCGGCGGGGCGCGGAGACGGGGAGTGGATCAGGAACGCCCTTGTGCGCTCTCTCAAATACCTGCTCCTGATGGTGGGGCCGGCGTCGTTGATGCTGATCTTTTTCGCTCGCCCACTCCTGAACCTCTGGGTTGGCGCGAAGTTCGCCGCCGCAGGCGCGCCTGTCCTCCGAATCCTGGCGGTTGGAGTGCTCGCCAATTCACTAACGTATATCCTCGCCAGCCTTGTGCAAGGCATCGGTCGCCCTGATCTGAGCGCGAAATGCCAACTGGTCCAACTTCCGCTCCATATGGGTCTTGCCTGGCTTCTGGTGCGGCGGTTCGGCCTTGCAGGAGCAGCATCTGCTTGGACCATACGCACGTGTATCGAATTCATGATCTTCGTCTTTGCCGCCTGCTGGGTCACGCGTTCGTCGCCCCGCTTGCTGGCGTGCAGGGACGTAGGACGAAGCGTCGCCACACTGGCGGCGTTGGCCCTCAGCTTCTGGGTTCTGTGGGGCCTTAGCCAAGCGATCCTCACCCAGGCGCTCTTCACGCTTCTCCTGAGCGCGGGTTTCTTGCTGGGCACTTGGCATTACGTTCTGGACGTCGAGGAAAGAGAGCACATCAGATTGTGGCTGAGAATAGCGCGCTGACCCAGCTTGCTTCGGACGGCAGGAAATGGCGGGCGAGTTTCCTGCTCGCGAGTAGTGGGCCAGTTTGATGCAGCGCCGATCCTGCTCCTGCTGGATCGCTATGTGGCGGCCTAAAGCCCCAACATCAAACTGACCCACCGCCCGCTCCCCCCGTAGATTGGCCGCGAGTCATGTCTCATCCGGAACAACGACAGTTCATAGCTTTGGTGAACGAGCACCTTCTGAAGCACGCTCGTCCCGGGAAAATCCTGGAGATTGGCTCATATCACGTGAACGGCTCACTCCGGGATCTCTTCCAGGACGCGACGTCTTACATCGGCGCCGATCTGATAGAGGGCCCCGGCGTTGACCTCGTCAAATCGGGCCATGAAATCGATCTGGAATCGAATTCTCTTGACTTGGCGCTTTCCTGCGAATGCTTCGAGCATAACCCCTATTGGCTCGAGACGTTCCAGAACATGATCAGGATGACGAAGCCCGGTGGGTTGGTCGCATTCACCTGCGCATCATGGTACCGCCTCGAGCATGGGACCTCTCGGAGTGGGGCGCTCATGTCTCCAGGTACGCAGGCGGGTGGCAGGAATTACTATAGGAATCTTCGCCGGTCTGACTTTGAGAAGCGCCTGGAATTAGCCGGCATTTTCGTGATTTACAGGTTCTACTCTATCCCGACTTACAAGGATCTGTATTTCGTTGGCGTAAAGAAGGGTGGCGAACAGCGGGAATATGACCTGTCCCTTTTTGAAAGCCAAGTGTCACTTATTCGTTTGCTAGCGAAGGAGCGCAACCGGCGCCTGGGCCTGATTGAGAGGACTCTAAGAAATGCTTATGACATGCCGCTTGCCGTCGCGCCCTTCATTCTCGATGACCAACGGTTTCAGGAATTTGCCTTGGCATACATAAAAATCCGCCGCATGGCGATGCGAAAGGTGCGCACCCTGGCGATGCGACTTAAGGGGTGGAGGTTAAGTAAAGTCAACCATGCGGTCAATCCAGGACCAGAGGTATGCAAATGACTTACGATCACAATCTCGCCTCGGCGGGGGTTGTGCGGGCGGCACCTCCGCCACTCGTGGCGATCAGCATCCTGAACTGGGACGGCTGGCAGGATACGCTGGAGTGCCTGGAGTCCGTGCGGCGGCTCGATTACCCGAACTATTTGACCGTCGTGGTCGATAACGGTTCCTGCGACAACTCGGCGGAAAGGATCAAGGCCTGGGCGCATGCGAACCTCGGCGCCGCCCATGTCCTGGCCGACTACACACAGGAAATCGCGCTCCAGGGGGGTGACCCGCGGAGCGAAGAAGCGCTGCAGCGTACCGCCTCCCTGGCCCGGCTGGTCCTGATCCGCGCCAAGGAGAATCTAGGCTTTACGGGGGGCAATAACCTGAGCATATCCTACGCCCTTCGTCGTGCCTTCGCACCCGATTACGTTTTCCTGCTGAACAACGACGCTTGCCTCGAAGCGGACTGCCTCACGCAACTCGTTGATGCGGACCGGCAGGCCGATGCCGCTATGATCGGCGCCTCTCTTAGTAGACTAGGCGTCAGGCGGGTCGAAAACAGGTCGGAGAGCGGGAAGACTCGCGTACCGAATGCGGCTTCGACTCGCGAAGAGTTTAATGGCTTCATCAAGGAGGGAGGCAGGAGGCCTCCAGACCTCGAGAACCGACAAATCAGCGAGAGCCTTAAGAAGCCTTCGGCGAGACTCGATGCCGACGACGATTTGATTCCCGTCGCGTGGGCGTCGGGTGGTGCACTTCTTCTCCGGCGGGATTTGCTGGAAGGCGTGAAGCAGATCCAGGGGGATTATCTGGATGACCGGTTTTTTGTCTACGGAGACGAGGCTGCACTTTCGCTGGCAGCTTCTAAACTCGGTCACAAACCAATGCTGGCAAAGCGCGCGATTGGCTATCACCGAGGCATGACGAGCACAGGCGGGCACTGGGGTGCGCTCCAGTTTTACTACAGCACCCGCAACACCTTCTACGGCGCTGACTACCTGCCTAAATTCGAGCGTCTGCGCTTTCGCTTGGTGTACCCCCTAAAAAGTACGGGGAGGATCCTCAAGTACTTGCTGAAGGGGCGACCAAGCTCCGCGCGGGCGGCATTTTGGGGAATGATCGATGCGTATCGGGGCGTCACCGGCAAGTGGCGGGACCACGATCGTGAGGCCGAATTAGGGCGGCGCGGATTTCTTGAAACCAGCAGGGCGGAGGTGAGCTGAATGCTTCGACCCGTGAATGATGTCATCCGGAGTGTGACGTACAACCCGCGGTTGGTCAGCCTCGCGCGCGGTTTGCACGTCGCGGGTGTCCTGAAACGTTGTGAATACCGGCTACGTGGACCGTCGGACGGGCTGATTCGTCATGTGATAGGGGGAGTTCAGGTTGTTTTCGCGGCGCCTGACGCGACGGAGTTCCGTATCCTCGATTGCTGTTACGGGGACGAACTGGATTTTGTCGAGGCCCTGGCGAAGCGGCTTCGGCATGGCGGGGTTTGTTACGACATCGGAAGTAACGTAGGGCAGTTCTTGATTCCTTTGGCCAAGATAGTGGGGGAAGGCGGGCGGGTGGTGGGATTCGAACCTCACCCCGAAAATCATCAAAGGCTGATGAAGAACCTCGCCCTCAACCACTTGACGAACGCGGAGGTGTTCCAGTTGGCGCTGGGCGACCACGGTGGTGAAGTCCAGATTTATGGGGCGGGCGGGATAGCGACTATTGTTCCTCGCGCCGCCCATCAGAAATATAGCCTACCCGCCGCCGTCATCGCAATGATATGCGGGGACGACTTGCGCCGGATTGCGGGCCTACCGGTGCCACAAGCAGTCAAGGTCGATGTCGAAGGCGCCGAGTTCGGAGTGCTGAGCGGGCTGAAGGAGACCCTCTCTAACCCGCTGTGTGACTTACTGTGCCTGGAAATGCATCCGCGTTTTATTCCCGCCGAAGTTTCGCCTGAAATGGTGCTTTCGCTCGTCCGGTCTCTGGGCTTCAATCGCACGCAGAGCCGGCCGCGCGGAGGCGAAATCCATCTAATAGCAGAGAAGGTGGGGGCCTAGGTTTGCCACGGCCACGCGTAGCGGTGGTTCATCCCCAGTTCGGGTACGGGGGCTCGGAGACCGGGCCTTTGTACAGCGTCGAGGCGCTGAAGCACGACTACGACATAACGCTGATCACAGGTGGCAAGGTGGACTTGGCGCGCCTGAACGCGTACTACGGCACCGATCTGCGTCCGGGGGAATTCACCATCCACGAAGTGCGGATGCCCCTGGGACTGCACCGCACGCCGAAGTTTGCCGGGCTGCGGGGCGCGCTGTTGACGCGGGCATGCCGACGGTTAGCGGCCCGCTTTGATGTGATCACTTGCCACTACAATCCATGCGATCTGGGGGTACCGCTCATCCAGTTCGTGGCCGACTTCACCTTTGCTCTCCAGCTCCACCAAGCGCTCGACCCCGCCTCAGTCGCCTTGCCGCCGTGGTGGTATGGCAACACGAGCTTGCGTAGGGCCTACAAGGCACTTTGCGAGCGGCTGGCGCCCAGCCACTCCGAAAACTGGAAGAAGAATGTCACGGTGGCGAACTCGCAGTGGACGGCCGATCTTTTGCAAAGGGAGTTTGGATTAGTTGCCCGGCGGGTCCAGTTTCCTCCTGTGCCGGGCAATTTCCCCGTCGTACCGTGGGATGAAAAAGAGAATGGATTTGTGTGCGTCGGGCGGGTCGTACCGGAAAAACGCATGGACGCGATAATCGGCATTCTACACCAGGTGCGGCAGCAAGGGTTTGATATTCATCTTCGCATCCTGGGTGGCCTTGATGGTTCGGCTTTCGCAAAGAAGGTTAAAGTGCTGGCTGCGCGGCACCGAGATTGGGTGTTCCTCGAGGGCCGCATAGTTGGGAAGGCAAAACGTGAGTTGATGGCTCGGCATAAGTTCGGGATCAATGGTTGCGCCTCTGAGGCGTTCGGGATCTCGGTAGCCGAGCTCGTTAGAGCGGGCTGTATCACCTTTGTGCCCAACGGCGGTGGGCAGAGGGAAATTGTCGATCATGCCGCGCTCACCTTCGAAGACGATGGCGATGCCGTAAGAAAGATCGTGGCGGCGCTGCAAAGCCCGGTCCTGCAAAGGGAATTATCAGAGCACATGCGTAAAAGGAGCCAGTATCTCTCCGTGGAACGCTTTCAGGCGACGGTCCGAGCTCTAGTGGCGGAGCTCCTGGCCGAGAAAGACAGGCTGGGCGTGCTCGCGACACACTCATCGGGGCAGTCCTGAATGAGGCGAAGGCTTCGAGTCTCGGGCATTATCCCTACTATCGGCCGGCCCAACGAACTGCGCAAAATGCTGGAGAGCCTGGCGGCGCAGTCGAGTCTGCCGGACGAAGTCATCGTCGTCGGAGACGATGTCGGCGACCTCCTAGCGGAGTTCCCCCTCCTCCGGCCCCGGTTCATTCATCAACCCAGAGCATCAGCAGCCCAGAACCGCAACGCCGGCGCCGCGGCATCTGACCCTGCGACCGACCTGCTGGCCTTTCTGGATGACGACATCGTGTTAGAGCCTGAGGCCTTCGCGGCCATGCTGCGCTTCTGGGAGAGCGGCCCGGCCGATCTGGGCGGCGCGAGCTTCAACTGGTTGAATCACCCCGCCGTGCCGGTCCCCGGCTTGAAGCGCACGCCGTTGGCTAAGACGCTAGGCCTTTACAACGATCAGAAGGGCGCGGTGGCGCGGTCAGGCTTTCAGACGACTTATGGTTATGTCCACGAGGATGTGTTGGGAAGTTGGCTGCCCAGCGGGGCTGTGGTTTACCCGAAGGCCGTCTTTACGGAATACGGGTTCGACAATTGGTTCGAGGGATACAGCTACCTGGAAGACCTCGACCTGAGCTACCGCATCAGCAGGCGCTACAAACTGGCGATGGTCAGCGAGGCCGGATTCAATCACTATCCTTCCGGCACCGGACGGCTGGATAACTACCTGTTCGGGAAAAAGGAGATTCTGAATCGTCTCTGGTTTGTGAGAAAGCACGCGGAGCTTTCGGTCGGACTCTGTTATTTCGGGCTCGCCATACGAACCGCTCTGAACCTTTGGTCGAGCGTCGGGGAGCGGGACTGGGGCGGCCTCGAAAGGGTGGCGGGGAATCTGGTGGGCCTCGCCATGAGCTTGAGGCAGAAGCCACCATTCGGGCTTCCCGCGGCCGTAATCCGTGCAGGAATCCCGTTCGAGGACTGCCATGAAGGAAGCGATGCAAGAGCTCTCACACCGCATCGGACCTCCTGATTTCTTTGAAGCGTGCATCCAGCCCTTCACGAAACGCTTCCTCACTATCGGCAGGCGCCGGCAAGTGTACGTGTGGGACTTGGTGCGGCTGGGAACCGTGGTCGTTTGGCCCTACTACCGCCTGCGAGCGAGTGTAGGCACATACGAGGGAGCCAAAGTCAACGCTGGGGCAGGCGCGAGCCGGCTTGCTGGGTGGCTGAATATAGACGCCAACCCCTTACGTTTGCCCCATATCTGGGCGGACTTGAGGAATCGGTGGCCGTTTCACGAAGCATCCATAGCGTCCATTGTCAGCTCGCATTTTCTTGAACATTTATTCGATAACGAACTGGAACACGTTTTGGGTGAGATGTACCGCGTGCTACGTCCGGGCGGGAACCTGCGGATCAGTGTGCCAAGCCTGGAAAAGGCCATATCGCAATATCTGGACGGGACCGATAGCGCCGCCTATGCGTCCAAGGGACATCGGTTCAACCTGACGTGCCATTGGTACGGCGCCCATCATCAAGTGTTCGACGTTGGGCGCTTGCGCGACCTCCTGGCCCAGGCCGGGTTCACGCGCTTCTACGAGGCCCCATTTCCCGAGAGCAGTTTTTGTTCGCCGGCAGAAGTTATCGAGATTGATCGTCACCCGGACGAGTCGCTTTTCGTCGAGTGCCAAAAGATTAACTCGCAAAAAAGAGTCCTTTAGACGCCCCTAGCACACTCCTCCCACGTATCGGGAGGGCTTCATGCAACGGCCAAAGCCGTTTGCCAGCATCGTCAACCCACTTACCTATCGATCCTAATTTGAAAAACAAGCGAATTCGCCTGGAGGTGCTCTATGGCAGAAACAATTGCTCCTCGAACTAGCGTCGTCATACCCACTTACAATCGAGCTGGGATTGTCGGGCGCGCTATTCAGAGTGTCCTTGCCCAGAGTTTCCATGATTGGGAGTTGGTGGTCGTTGATGACGGCTCTGTTGACGACACGGAGAGCGTTGTCGCAAGCTTCGAGGACGCCAGAATCCAGTTTATCCGCCATGCGCGCAACCGCGGACAGTCTGCGGCGCGAAATATTGGGATCGCGCGAGCGAGAGGCGATTGGGTCTCGTTCCTGGATTCCGACGACGAGTGGGATCCTGACAAGTTATCTTGGGAGGCCGAACGAATCCGCCTCATGGCCGACTCCGTCGGCTTGCTGTACTGCGGTAAGCGCATTCGTGAGGAGAAAGGCCGACTGTTGCGAGTGAGGATGCCTACCAGGGAAGGGCAGGTGTATCAGAGTCTATTGGCGTGGGACTTCATCGGCTCGTGCTCACGGGTCACGGTCCGGAGAGAAGCGCTGGTTAGGACAGGCGGATTCGACGAGAACCTTGGTAACGCGGAAGACTGGGATTTATGGCTGCGGATTGCGAAGCACTACGAAGTCGCTGCCATGCGCCGGTGCCTGCTAACGCGCTACTTCGGGTCGCAGCAGGTCACGGGCTCGGTGCGCTCCATCTGCGCCGGCAAGGAGCGTTTCCTCGAAAAGCATGGAGCAGAGATGCCGGCCAAGGTGCGGGCCAAGCACTTAGCTGCCCTCGCCACGATGCTGATGAATTACGACACGGCGAAGGCAAGGGCAATGGCGCACGAAACCCTTCAGCTTGACTGGAGGCAACCGCGCCTTTTTGCGGCGATCCTCTGTTCGATTTTGGGCCCGAGCCTATACCGCTTCCTATTCTCAGCCGCCACCAGGCGGTTCCATAGCCTTTACATTGGCCACGCCAAGATATGAAATCAGCTTCATCGCCCGAGAGGGACAACGCGAAAGAGGGGACGGTTCTCTTGTCGGCCTTCGCATGTAATCCGGACGGCCGGTCGGGAATGGGAACCGGCGAGGACGTACTGGGGTGGAACATCGTGCAGCAAGTGGCCGAGCGGCGTGCCTCATGTCTGCTTACCCACCCCGCCAACTGTGCTGACATCGAGCGCCGACGCCTGGGATCTCCCCTAAAGCAATTGAGGGTGAAGTACGTACGAATTCCGAAGTGTTTTGACGTTTTGCTTCGGTGGCAAGGGACATTTCAAGTTTACGCGTACCTGTGGCAAATCTGGGCTTACGCGGAAGCCCGACGAGTAGTCGAGCAAGTCCCAGTTAGCCTCTTCCACCACGTCACATACGCCAATGACTGGATGGCGAGTTACATCGGGGCGTTTTTGAAGCTCCCTTATATTCGTGGTCCGTGCGGGGGCGCGCAACAGGTTCCCAAACCCTTTTGGAGCGAGTTTTCGCGCCGGAATCGGCTCTGGGAAAGTCTGCGGGCCATAGGCCAAAAAGTGCTTCGGCTGGACCCGGTGTTCGTGCAGGGTCAGGAGCGCGCCGGCGCCATCCTGGTTTGCAACCAAGAATCTCTCGAAGCCATCAGGCCGCGCTGGCGTGACAAGGTGCGCTATTTTCCCGTGAACGGCGTAAGCGAGTCCGAGGATGGGGCAGGCCTTGAGGACATCGGCCCTCACGCAGGCTTTTGCGTTTTGTCGGCGGGAAAGCTGATCCACTGGAAAGGCTTCGGGCTTGTGATTCGGTCCTTCGCGGCACTTGCCGCGACGGTGCCCGAGGCGAGATTGATTATCTTGGGCGATGGACCCGAACTGCCGCGGCTTCGCGCCCTCGCCCAAACGCTGGGGTGCCTGAACCGGATTGAGTTCGCTGGATGGGCGGCGCGCCACGAGGCAGTGAAGCGCATGAGGGAGGCCGACGTCTTCCTTTACCTCAGCTTGCGGGAGGGCGGCGGGGCGGTAGTGCTCGAGGCTATGGCCGCAGGCAAGCCGGTAGTATGCCTCGATATGGGAGGGCCCGCGTTGCACGTCAACGATGAGTGTGGCATCAAGATCCCACCGCATTCACCGGACCAGGCAGTGCGCGACGCCGCTTCGGCCCTGCGCATTCTTTACACCGATGGGGAAGCTCGGGTGCGCATGGGAGCCGCCGCTCGCCGCAGGGCTGAAAAGGTGTATCGCTGGGACCGCCTGGGGGATGAATTGATGGAAATCTACCAAGGGGTCGAAAACAGCGCACGAAAGGGGCGAGAAATCGCAGCGGCTGTCCCGGCGCTAGATAGGGGCGTTCTAGGGATCAGTCTCCGCGCGGGCCAATAGACGGTGCAGTCCACTCCCGTACCCGAGACACCGCAAAGCTTGATTGGGAAGACGCAAAGGCCCGCTACCCCACTTCGCCGGTCTCCCCATCGGAGTACTTTGTTGTATCTCGTACTCTGGCTCATGCTCTGGGCTGGGTATAACTCTGGGCCCTGGTACGTCCTCGATCCTTCCTTCCCCGCTAGCACTCCGGTGTTGATCCATGGTGTCAGGGCATTCTTGCCCGTCCTGGCAGGCTGGCTGGCGCTCATACTGATGCTAGGTCGAGGCAGAATGAAAAGGCCGGCAATCATGGGGCCGCTAGGCTTATTCAGCTTTTTCATGATTATTGGGCTAGGCCCGTCATTCCTGCTTCCCGGAGAACGGGCTATCCAGGCGGTATGGTGGGCCGCCGCGTTTGGCGCTCCCCTTGCGGTCCTCATTCTGGGCCTAACGGACCCTCAGCCGGACGTTGCCTTGAGGAACTTGCTGACCTTGAGTTGGGTCATCGACACTTTCATGATGGTTGCCATTATCTTGGCCCTCCCTGTCATTGGCGGACCATCCTTTATGCCAGGCGAGGGCCGTGCCTTGCATGTGGGCGGCACCTTTGTCGTGGAAAAGTTTGCCGGCATGCCGGGACCCCGAAACACTGGACTGGGCAGATACGCCGGGGTCGCCGCGCTGGCGGCGTTGGGCAGGCTCTGCCAGGAGCGAGGTTGGGTGAGGGTGTTGTGGCTGATGGTGTTGCCTGGCTCCCTTTACATCCTGGTGGCTGCCCAGGGTCGCACAGAGCTCCTGGGGTTCATCGTGGCAGCTTTCGTGATTCTAGCCCTCCGCCGGATGTCGCGGCTGGTCATGGTGAGCTGGGGAATCGTAGCCACTTGGCTGTTGGCCACCGGCGATATGTTCCAGCGTTTTTGGCAGTACTGGACCCGAGGCGGACGATTTGATCCTACGCTGTCCGGCCGAACGCTGGCTTGGCAGCAAGGTTGGGAAGTGTTCAACACCTCTCCCTGGGTGGGCTTGGGGTTTCACGCCGACCGGTGGTTCCTGGCTCGAGCGCAGCATATCCATAATGGCTTGCTTCAGGCTTTGCTTCAATCCGGTCTAATCGGAACCACGGCCTTCGTGGCGGCATTTGCGGCAGCCTTGGTTTTCATGGTGAGACTTTATTGGCTTAGTCCAGAGTCGAGGCGGGTTCCTCTCGCCGCTGAAGTTCCTGGCATCCTAATCTTCTTCACGATCATGAATGTGACGGAATCGACCGCCTATTTCTCTGCCAACTGGTTGCTCCTCGCGCCGGCGATGGCATACCTACAACTGGCGTTCTGGAAGGACCGCACTCTTCGCGTCGACCTTGCCCGGCGTCTTCGAGGCTTTGGACGCTCGCGCCGATTGGTTGTGGCAAGCCCGAGCGCCTAGCCTCGGCTTGCGTGGCGGCCCCTTCAAAACGGCGAAAAGGGAAAAAGTCTTTTATTCAAGCTCTTCCCTCCCCCTCCTCCTCCCTCCAATTAGTTCCTTCATAGACAAAACACAAGATGGCTGCGCCCGATGACGGGCCGTCGCGACGTGGCGATGTAGAATTAGGCCTGTCCGAATTTGCAGTTCAGCTCCGTCCTTAAGGCGGCTCTGCCGCCCCGCCTTGCGGAAAGCCTCCGGCTTTCCGCCCAATGCTGGCCCGCTCCCCTCCTCCGCGCAGGCTGGAAGGCTCAGCCTTTCCGCAAATCAGGCGGCGGAGCCGCAGGTCCCCATTGACAGGGCGCCACCTAACTTGGACAAGCCTGATGTAAAATCGCCGCTACAATTTGTATCCGATCTTGCGCAGGAAATCTTTGCGGAATTTGATGTCGGCTTCGGTTTCGATACCTTTCGTTTTCAAGCCGTCGATCACGCCGAGGATACCGCGGCCCTGAGCGGTCTCGGCGATAACGACTTCGACGGGATTGGCTGTGGCGCAGAAAATCCGGCACACCTCCGGGACGTTCTTGATGGTGTTGAGGATGTTAATAGGGAAGCCGCCCTCCATGAAAATGATGAAGCAATGGCCGCAGGCAAGCGCCAAGGCGTTTTTCTGCGCCAGGTCCACCAGCCGCTGGTCGTTGCCCGAGTAACGTACTAAGGAGGGACCAGACGATTCGCAGAAGCCGATGCCGAACTTCATTCCGGGAACGGTTTGCACGATTGCCTCGTGCAGGTCCTCGACGGTTTTGATGAAATGTGACTGGCCGAGGATGAAATTCATGTCGGCAGGCTTTTCG
>Ga0187784_10003773_pt1 | contig 12252 bp, 11 predicted proteins | sample 1015_SJ02_MP15_2_FD_132964 | JGI IMG/M metagenome (GOLD analysis project Ga0187784, IMG submission 132964) | Tropical peat soil microbial communities from peatlands in Department of Meta, Colombia - 1015_SJ02_MP15_20_MG | ecosystem: Environmental > Terrestrial > Soil > Wetlands > Peat | place... | reverse complement strand
CGGTCACTCATCGAACCGACCACGCAATTGTTCGGTGCCTCCGTGAGTCTCGTCCAATCATCGCTCAAGTTCTATGCGCGGGCGTTCTGGCGTTCACGAAGATCGCGACGGGAACAGCAACAACCACGGTGATGACGGCCCCCCAGATCATGGCGACGGTGAAGCCGTAGACGGTGGCGGTAACGAGGCTTGCTCCGACATGGGCGGTCAGGTAGCCAACCGTGGCAGTGGCGGCGATGGTGTTGAGCAGAGCGGCACCGATGGAAGCGCCGAACTGGCTGGCGGCGCTGGTACCCGCTCCGGCTGCTCCAGTGTCGGAGGGGAGGACATTTCCGAGTGCAGTGTTGAGGATGGCGGGGGCGGCGACCCCACTGCCGAGCCCTTCAATGAGCATGGCCACCAGGATGAGCGGCAAGTAGTGGCTGGTGGGGGAGAGCCAGACGAGGGGAACCAGTCCAGCAGCTTCGATGACGATGCTTCCGGCCATGAGCCACCGGGGTGGGACACGCACCATAAGAAGAGGGGCGATGAAGGCGGAGCCAACCGCCGTGGCGAGAACGAAGGGCATGAGGGCGAACCCAGTGCGCAATGCCGAGTAGCCCATGACGCTTTGGAGTTGGTAGGTCAGGATCAACAGCAGGCCGATGCTGGTGAGCCCGTTGACGATGAGGCCGATCATCGCCCAGCCCCGGTTGCGGTCGACTACAACTCGGAGCGGCAGCAACGGTTGGGGCTGTCCGACTTGGAGGGCGACGAACCCGCTCAGCAAGACAACGGCCGCGACAAGCGAGGCGACGATCTCCCCGGAGGACCAACCCAGGGACGAAGCTTCGCCAAGCCCATAGACGAGGGCACCCATGCCACCCACAGCGAGGATGACGCTCGGGAGGTCGATGCGCACATCCTTGCGCCGGCGGAGTGCCGGCAGGACCCGAGGCCCGATCGTGAGGGGTACAAGGGCCAGGGCGACGTTGATGTACAGGCACCAGCGCCAACCCAGCCCGCTGGTGAGTAGCCCGCCCAAGACCAAGCCAACGGCCCCCCCGGAGGCCAACGTGGCGGTGAACACCCCATGACGCGCGCTCGCTGGTCCTCGTCGGTGTAGACGGTGATGAGCAGCGATTTGGTCGAGGAGATCAAGATGGCGCCGAAGGCTCCTTGGACGGCCCGCGCCAAGATGAGCATCATCCCGTCGACCGACGCGCCACCGATCGCCGATGCACAGGCGAAGCCGGCCACTCCGATGAACAGCGTCCTCCGGGCGCCGAGGCGATCGGCGAGTCGTCCTCCTGGGAGGAGAAACCCGGCCATGGCGACGGTGTAGGCGGTAACCACCCACTGCCGGTCGGTCACAGTCATCGAGAGCCCGCGCTGGACGGAGGGGAGGGCCACGAACATGACCGTGGTGTCGAGGATGGCCATCAGATGTGCTGCGGCGATCACCACGAGCGGCCACCAGCCGACACGACCTACGGCAGGACTGCGAGGGCTTGGCGTGGCTCGGACTGGTGGTGTGGTTCCAGGCGTCGACATAAGAAACATTTGTATCTAAACACAAATTTCCGGCGTAAGATACGAAAGTTTCTAAAGGAGCCGTGGATGCCCAAAGCCAATGAGCCAGAACAACGCAGCGAGGGGAAGACGCGCCGACGCGGCGCGGTCCTTGAGGAGGCGCTCCTCGACGCCGCCTGGGACGAGCTGCAGGCGGTCGGTTACGCAAATCTGACGATGGAGGCCGTGGCGAAACGGGCAGCCACCAGCCGGGCCGTCCTTTACCGCCGGTGGCGCAACCGTACGGAGCTGGTCCTTGCAGCGACGCGCCGCCATCGACCCAAGCTCTCGGGCGATGTGCCTGACACGGGCAGCCTGCGGGGAGACGTGATTGCCGTCCTCACTCGCGCTTCTGATCGGCTGGCTGAGGATGACATCGAAACTGTCTACGGCATGTTGAGCGAGTACTTCGCCGATCCCGAGCTGTTCTCACGCGTGCAGGACCAGCTCTTCCCCATCGCTGCAGGGGTCATGGCCACGATCCTCAAGCGCGCCGAAGAACGAGGCGAGGTGCGACACGACATCAGCCCGAGGGTTTGCACCCTACCAATCGACCTGTTGCGCCATGAGCTGTTCCACACCCGAACCCCACCATCGCCGCGTGTCATTACCGAGATCGTCGATGAGGTCTTCCTTCCACTCGTAGAGCGATGAGATTGGCAGTTCCTGGGAACGCTAGATCTCACTCGCATCAAGATTGGAGCGGGTACCTCCATCCTCGTCGCGGTCTCAACTCGATTCCGGCGGCTCGGAGAGCATCGTTGACGGCGACGCGGCTGACAACGAGCTCTTGAGCAACGCGCAAGAGCGACGAGCCCTCACCGTAGAGCTCTGACGCCTGAGCCACTTGCTCGGCAGGCTCCGATGTCGTATGGCGACGCCCTGTCTCCTCAAAATGGGCCCAAAATGTCTCTCGGTTGATGTTGAATTGGTCCGCCAACTGGTAGACGGTGAAGCCACCTTTTTTGTATCCGCTGACGAGATCGTCGATCTGATCGGCTCGCAGCTTTCGATGGACTCGTGTGCTGATTGGAGTTTTGGGCCCCGTCGGTCCCTTCGGCACTGAATTGAGGACCTGGTCGAGTATTCTCCCTGGTCACAATGCTTTGAGTAACGGTTCTATGACCTCCACTTCCCCGGTCAGTGCCAGATGTCGTCGAGCCCCATGCCGCACAGCTCCTCCAATCGACGACGAGGCGGCCCCCGATGAGCTCGACGTTCGTGTCGAAGGCGGCGCATGCTTCGGCGAACCGCCTGGCGATCCAAGCCGCCTCTTCACGTTGGGCGAGGCGAGTGAAGCAGTAGTCCAAGGCGAGAGGGATGGCCTGGAGGCCGACAGGCTGATGGTCCGCGAAGGTCACGAGGAACAACAGCCCGAGGTCGTTGCGCAGGACGGGGTCCCTCCAGTAGTCGTCGAGGAAATCACCCAGGTCATAGAGGATGCCGCGGCTGACGCCGTGGAAGACGTGGGCCGAGTGACCTGCGATCAGTTTCGCACCCGCTCGTCGGAGCTCCTCGGCCGCGCGGCGGACGTGAGGGACCGGGCCTGAGGTCATGTTCGGTCCCCAATGGGGCGTGACGACCACCACGCCGGTCTCGAGTGCGCGGATCGAGTCGGTGAGCCAGGACGGCGTGGAGTGCCGTAGATCGGCATACGCCACACCAGGTGTGTGGTCGTCAGCCGCGTAATCGTGCGGGTGATCGGTGACGCCGACGACCCCGATGGTCGTGCCGTTCGCCTCGATGCGCACCGGAGTGCGCGCCTCTTGCTCCGTCGCGCCCGCCCCCACGCAGGCGACCCCAGAGTCGTGAAGATGCCTGATGGTGTCGAGCAGCGCCGTGGGACCGAAGTCGAGGGCGTGATTGTTCGCCAGTGTGACGCAATCGACGCCGAGGCGCGCCAGCACCTCGGCGGCGACGGGCGGAGCTCGAAAGAAGAACGGCTTTTCGGGATCAGGCCACGGTTCACCTCGGTCAGAGATGGCACATTCGAGGTTCACGATGAAGACGTCTGCCTCAGCCGCTGCAGCAATGACTGCCTCGGAGAAGAGCGAAGGTGCAGGATGCTGGCCCAACCGTTCCGCCACGCCACGGCCGAGCATGGTGTCGCCAGCCAGTGCCAGCGTGAACGACCCGGTTTCGAGCGACGTCCCCATGCAGCGTCCCACCACCAATATGTTCCAAAACGGGGTCGCCGTGCCATCCCGAATGGTGCCCTGGCACCCGAGCATGCGACGTTCGCTGGGCGCTTCTGGGCCGGCTTCGGAACTCCGTTCCACGGGAAGCCCCCCAGGTGGGGACTTCGATGATCGGCCAAGTGCGGGGAACTGCCCCAGTTCCTCGGCCCCGCCGCAGTCGCATAACCGCGCCCAGTGAGCGGGTCGCGGTAGGTTCACGGACGGTGCTTCACGCGCGAGCCCGAGACAGCAGATCCGATGGAGAGCACATGATTGACATGACGAACGAGTCGTGGGCGGGGCCCTCCGCCACCGACCGGGCCGTCTACGCCCACTTGACCAGCCACATCGAGCTGGAGAGGGGTCTGCTGGAGGAATACCGCGAGATCGCGGCGAACACCGAGTCGCGGGCCTTTCGCTATCTGGTGAACCTGCTCATCGAGGACGAGATCCGTCACCACAAGCTCTTTCAGGAGCTCGCCGACTCACTCGAGACGTTGGCGCTGATGAAGCCCGAGGAGCCGACGGTCCCGCTCATCGACTTCGCCCGAGCAGACCGCGAAGGTGTGCTCGAGGCGACCAGGCGCCTCCTGGATCACGAGAGTGAGGACGCACGCGAGCTCAAACGGCTTCGGCGTGAGCTGCGCGAGTCGAAGGACGACTCGTTGACCGGGCTGCTCGTAGAGCTGATGCAGCGGGACACGGAGAAGCACATAGCGATTCTGCGCTTCGTGCGGAAGCACGCGCGGCGGTCCCGCTAACCCGGGCCCACCGTCGGGTTGGTTGGGCCTTCACCGTGGACACCTCGAATTGGACTCCTCGTATTCAGCTCATGGTGGGTTGACCGACGCGTAAGAGGTGGTAGGTGCCGCTGTGGGTCGGTCGTGTGCCGGTCGGAGGTGGTGGTCGAGGTCGTCATGAGCGCCGCGGCCGCTGAATTCCCGAACCTGAGGAACGCAGAGGGCATGTTTCACGTCGATTGGGCGAACAACCGCGGTTTCCCATGTGCCGCGCTCGCCCCTGTAGCCGGGGCCGGCGGAGGCCGCCCCTTCCGCCGGCCCCGGGCGCGCCCGCCCTGGGGCCGGTGCACGGCCCGCGGGTTCTGTTTTGACGATGTTGACCAACATCGGTTCGAACGGCTCTATCGGAAGCACGGAGGGGTTCGCACAATTCATGCATGGCGGCTTGGCGAAGGACACGAGAAGCTGCGGCGGAGCCAGCTCTCGCGGTTATGGGCACCGGACCGACCGCGATGCAGTGGTACGCCAAGGCGATGGGCGACTTGGAGCGGGTGCGGACGGCGGAGAGCCGCCTGGCCAGCTCGATGGGTGGAGGCGGGGCGGCCGTGACGGCGGCGGCCGATGAGCTCCAGGCGGCGACCAGGGACGCCATCGCCTGGCTCGCAGACAACCCCAACCCTGACCGGAGCCTGGCCGACAAGGTGGCCAGGTTCATCAAGGCCTACGCCGCGCTCCAGCGAGCCGCGCAGGAGACCGCGGCGTATCCCGACCTCGAGCCGGGAGAGGCCAGGACCCGGTTGCGGGATCTGATCTCCGTCGTCGACTACCAGTCGCAGAAGCTCCACGCTTGGTAGCGGGCGCCCTTCAGCCGCCGAACGAGATCCCCAGGAGCTGCTCGAGCTCTGCCAGGGCGTCGTCGGGATCGCCGACCTTAATCGTGTGCATGCCGAGGGCGCGGGCGGGCTTGAGGTTGACCCCGAGGTCGTCGAGGAAGACCGCTTCCTCCGGGGTGACGTCAACCGCCTCGCAGGCAAGCTCGTAGAAGCGGGGGTCCGGCTTGCGGACACCCAGGACGCGCGATTCGAGGACGACGTCGAACAGCCGGTAGACGGCAGTCATCTCCTCGGAAGGGGCCTGTCCGACCCCGGCGAAGTTGTTGGTCAGGCAGGCCGTCTTGTAGCTCGCGCCGCACGTCTCGACGGCGACCACCATCTGGGGGCGGATCTGGCCGGCGAGCATCTCGAGCACGAGACGTCCGTCGACCTCGTGGCCGAGCGCGCGGGCTTCGTCGCCCCACTGCTCAGCGAAGGCGTCGATGCCGATCTCGCTGCGCTCGAGACGCGCCCAGGCGTTGTCGTCGGGGTTTGTGGCGTTGACGCTGCGGATGAAGCCCGGCGGCAGGCCGTTCTCGGTTTCGAAGCGGGCGAAGGCCTCGAACGGGCTGGTCGAGATGACGCCTCCAAAGTCGAACATGACTGCCCGTATGGCCACGAGATCCTCCTTGCCGGCGGGGGCACCATTGTGGCAGCGGTGCCTGCAGGGCCTGGGCCGCCTGCTCGGCCCGGTGTTGCTCGTCGGCATGGCGATCATGGTGTCGGCCTGCGGGACCGCACCGTCGCAGGAGGGTGGGTCGCCGGCCCGGACGTGCGCACGGGTAGCGCGACTTCGACTTCGACTTCGACTTCGACCACCACGACGCCCTCGTCCCCTCGGGCATCCAGGTCGGCCCCGGCCCCCAACTCGTCCACAGCGTGCAGCCCCAGCCCGCAGTTGGCTCGTGCCACTACACCGACGCGCCGGCACAGTTGAGGGCGGCTGTACCCCGAGCGCGCCCCCGGCGCGGCGTCAACTGGCGGTCAGCCCGTTGTCGATGGTGTAGACCGCGCCGGTGACCGACCGCGCCTCGTCGGAGGCCAAGAACGCGAACAGCGCCGCTACCTCCTCGGGCTCGGAGAGGCCTCGGAAGCCGCTCATGCGGGACAACAGGTCGATGTCCCCGTCGCGGGGGAAGTTGGCCGTTGCCGCGATGTTGGTGTTCGTGCCGGCCGGTGCGATGGCGTTGACCCGCAGTCGGGTCTTGAGGTACTCGACGGCCAGGGCGCGGGTGAGCTGGATCACACCGCCCTTGCTCATGGCATACGCCGTCGCGTAGGGGACTCCCTGGAGGCCGGCGTTCGACGCGACGTTGATGATCGTGCCGTCCGATTCCAGCAGGTGCGGGAGCGCGGCCTGGGCCAGGAAGAAGTAGGAGTCGAGGTTCACTGCCATGAGACGCCGGTACTGCTCGCGGGTCATCTCGGGTGTACGGGCGGGGATGAAGATGCCGGCGACGTTGCCCAGGATGTCGAGCGTGCCGAAGCGCTCGACGCAAGCCGCCACCAAGGGGGCGCACGCGTCGGCGTCGGCCAGGTCGGCCTTCTGGACGACGAGGTCACCCGACGCCGCTTGGCGCGTGGCGTCGAGGCGGTCACCGTCCACGTCGACGGCGAGCACGGAGGCTCCCTCCTCGGCCAGGCGCAGCGCCACGGCCCGCCCGATCCCGGATCCGGCGCCGGTGATCAGCGCCACTTTGCCACCGAACCTGCTCAATGTGGTCCCCATCGACCGAAACGTAACACCAAGAGCCACAGACGGTGCCCGGTGTTACATTGCCGGCGTGGACGTCCAGGAGGTCGCCGACAAGCTCGAGATCCAAGAGCTGCTGTTCCGTTACGCCCGGGCGGTCGACACCAAGGACTGGGAGCTGCTCGAGGCGGTCTTCACTCCCGACGCGCACCTCGATTACACCTCGGCCGGAGGCCCCGCTGCGGGGCGGGACGAGGTGGTGGCCTGGTTGGCGAGGTCGCTCGCACTGCTGCCGGTCACCCAGCACTACATCACGAATTTGGAGATCGAACTCGACGGTGACCGCGCCCGCGTGCGCGCCATGTTCTACAACCCCATGCAGCTGCCAGGGATGACCGACATGAGCGCCTGCGGCGGCAATTACCTGCACGAGGTCGTACGGACTCCCGCCGGCTGGCGGAGCGAGCGCCTCGTGGAGCAGAACAACTGGTTCGTGAACCCGCCCGCCCCCGACGCCCGGGACGCGCTCCGGGCCGGTGGGCCGGCTGCGTCGTAGGGTCAGCCACAGGGTCGCCGGCATCTGAAGCTGCCCGACGTGCGGCGTGGTCACGAGCCGACCACGCCGTTGGCGCGCGCCGCCCTGCTTTTGTCGCACAGCTTCGCGGAACGTGTCGTCGGCGAGCGGCATCGGGCCCTGTCGCCGCTGCCCGGGCATCCACGACCCCGCCGAGAGGAGGTGGGAGCATGGCCGCATGGCGCGGCGCACCGTGGCATCCGTCCGGCGCCGTACCGTGGGGAGGCGCGTCGCCGGCCGTGCCTGCTGGGCTGCGGCCAGCGTGGTGTCCTGCATGGCGCTGTGCACGGGGCTCGCCGTGTCGACCCCCGGGGTGAGCGGGGCCGCACCATCGGGCTGGTACACCGCAACCGTGCCCGGGACCGGAGCCGACGACCTCCTGCTCGGCACGACGTGTGTCTCGGGCGCCGAGTGCTGGGCGGTCGGCGTCTCCATCGTCGGACTCGGGAACGGGAGCTCCACCACGTCGTTCACGCCCCTGGTCGAGCAGTGGAACGGCTCGAGCTGGACGCTGGAGGTCACGCCGTCGCTGCCGGCCGGTGACGGCGGCGGTATCTTCAACGTGTCGTGCGTGGGACCGGCTGACTGCTGGGGAGTCGGCACCCTCCTCGACGAGGCATCGACGAGTGGGAACCCCACGGGCACGCTGGTCGAGCACTGGGACGGCACCTCGTGGTCCTACGTGCCCAGCCCCAACCCGGCCGGGACGGGCGTCGCCGGAGCGTTCCTCGAGGGCGTGAGCTGCTCGTCGGTGGACAGCTGCATGGCGGTGGGCTACGCCACCGACAGCAGCGGGAACAACCTGACCGACGTCGCCGAGCAGTGGAACGGCACGGCATGGAGCATCGTGCCGACACCGGCCACCGGGCAGACCTACGACCAGCTCACCGGCGTGCAGTGCTTGAGCGCGGCGGACTGCTGGGCGGTGGGCAACGCCGGCCCCGCGCAGCAGAACGGGAACTTCCTGCCGATCTTCCCCGGCCAGGCCCCCGGAGACCAGGGCTTGACCGAGCACTGGGACGGCTCGTCGTGGTCCATCGTGCCCAGCGTCACCGAGCCGAGCCCCGACGGCGGCTACCTCAACGGGCTGGACTGCGTCAGCGACACCGACTGCTGGGCGTCGGGTTCGGTCACCGACGCCACGGGGTACGCCTCCACCATCCTCCTCGAGCAGTGGAACGGGACGTCCTGGGTCGACGTCTCGTCGTCGGTGCCGTCGCCCTCGAGCGGGCCCAGCACCATCTTGAGCAGCATCTCGTGCCTCGGGGCGTCGCAGTGCTGGGCCGTGGGGTCCACCGGCGTCCTGGGCAACAACGGCGGCGGAAGCGGATCCAACTTCCTGCCCCAGCCCTTCGTGGAGAACTGGAACGGATCGAGCTGGTCGATCGATCCCAGTCCTGACGTGGCCCCGTTCGCCTACCTCAACTCAGTGAGCTGCCTGGCGCAGTCCGGGTGCACCGCCGCGGGCTCTACCGCCACCACGCTCAGCGGCAACGACCCCGGGTTCCGTGCGCTCGTCGAGCAGATGGACCTCCCGCCGTCCTCGAGCCAGGGCCTGGTGCTCGGCGCCGGTGACGGGGGCGTCTTCACCTACGGCACCGCGGCCTTCGCCGGCTCCATGGGCGGCCAGCACCTCAACGCGCCGATCGTGGGCGTGGCCGACACCCCCGACGGCGGTGGCTATTGGCTGGTCGCCTCGGACGGGGGCGTGTTCTCCTTCGGCGACGCCCTCTACTACGGCTCCATGGGCGGCCAGCACCTCAACGCCCCCGTGGTCGGCATGGCGGCAGGCGGCCCTGGCGGGTACTGGCTGGTCGCCTCCGACGGGGGCGTGTTCTCCTTTGGCGACGCGGCGTTCTACGGGTCGGCCGGCTCCTTGCACCTGGTGGCCGCCGTGGCCGGCATGGCGGCCACGCCAGACGGGCAGGGCTACTGGCTCGTGGGCCGCGACGGCGGCGTGTTCACCTACGGGAACGCCCCCTACGAGGGCTCGGCACCCGGGCAGGGCATCGCCGGCCAGCCTGCGGTGGTCGGGATCGCCCGGACCCCGAGTGGGCAGGGTTACTGGTTGGCCGGTTCGAACGGCGCCGTCTACGCCTACGGGGACGCCGCCTTCCTCGGGTCCCCTCAGGGGCACCCGTTGGCGGCCCCGGTGGTGGGTCTCGCCGCTGCGTAGCGTGTCGGCGCCTCGTGGGCGTGCGGCGACGGTGGTCGTTGGACGATCGGGACGGGTGTGATCGAGGGCGCGATACCCACGCTGGTGCTCATCGCCTTGGCGGCGGTGTTGGCACCGTTGATCGCCGAGGCCACTCGGCGCCTCCTGCCCGTGCCCGAGGTCGTCATCCAGATCCTGCTCGGGATCGTGCTGGGGCCCTACGTGCTCGACCTGGTGCACCCCAACACGATCGTGACCGCGCTGTCGGACTTCGGCCTGACCTACCTCATGTTCTTGGCCGGGACCGAGCTCGACCTGTCCACCGTTCGCCAGGGCCGGCTCGGTCGGGCCGCCGGCTCCTGGGCTGTGTCCGTCTTCCTTGCGTTGGGCGTTGGCGCCGTGCTGCACGCCACCGGGCTTGTCATCGACCACGTCGTGGTGGCCCTGTGCCTGACCACGACCGCGCTCGGGACGCTCCTGCCCATCCTGCGCGACGCCGGCGTGCTGCGCACGGCGGTGGGACCGGTCGTCCTGTCCGTGGGCTCCATCGGCGAGTTCGGCCCGATCGTGGCCGTGGCCGTGTTGCTCACCAACCGCGACGTGAAGCTGACCGTTCTGCTCCTGGTCCTCTTCGTGGCGGTGGCCGTGGTGGCGGCCTTGCTGGCGCTGCAGGTCCACCCTCCTCGCTTCGTCGCTCTCATGCGCCGGCACCTGCACTCCACCTCGCAGCTGCCCGTGCGGATCTCGGTGCTGCTGGTGGTCCTCTTGGTTTTCCTGGCGGAGAAGCTCAGTCTCGACGTGCTGCTCGGCGCCTTCGCGGCCGGAGTCGTGGTGCGCCTCCTCATCGCGGGCGAGGACAGCCAGCCCATCGAGAGCAAGCTCGAAGCCATCGGCTTCGGCTTCCTCGTCCCGATCTTCTTCATCGAGAGCGGAGTCACCTTCGATCTCCACGCGCTGATCCACCAGCCCAAGGTGTTGTTCCTCGTCCCCATGTTCACCGTCCTCTTCCTGCTGACTCGCTCCCTCCCCACGTGGGCCTTCTTCCGCGGCGTCTTGGGCCGTGCGGAGGCCCGCGCGCTCGCCGTGTTCTCCGCCACCGGCCTCCCCCTGATCGTCGTCATCACGACTCTCGGCGTCGACGAGCACCGGATGAGGCCGCAGAACGCAGCGGCCCTGGTGGCCGCCGGCATGCTGTCGGTGCTGCTCTACCCGCTGATCGGGATGCGCCTGCTCGGCCGGGCCGACGGCGAGCCGGGATCGCGGCGCCTGCCACGACCCTCGGCCGAGGACGCCTGACCACCCGGGGACACGGGGGCGGGATCGGTGGCCTCTCGGCCCGACACCGCAAGCCGCCTCGAAGCCACCCGGAGATCGTCACCGCGGCGTCCTGAGAAGTTCATCTTCGCGTCGGGCGACTTCGTTGCCTCGCGTGACTCGGATCCTAGATTCGCTCCCACGCGGGAGGCCGCGCCCGCCAAAGGGAGGCGCCATGGGCCGCGTGACGCGACGAGTCGACTGGGGGTCGCGCAGCGTGCGCCGGATCCGCCGGGACGGCCCGGCGGGCCGGGGCGTTCGGGGTCGCATCGCCTGCAACCTGGCCGCGCTGGTGTCGCCCCCTGGACGCCTACGTCGACGCCTGGCACGGCCAGCAGGCAGTCGAGTGGGCCTTGCCGACCAGCGAGGTGTACCCGGCCTCGCGCAGCGCCCGCACGTAGGTGGGGCTCTCGGGCGGGCTCTCGCCCCAATTGGTGTAGACGCCGTGGTCGCGCACGTAGCGCTCCGTCATGAACGAGGCACGTGCAGGCATGCACAGTGGTCCTGGCACGAGACCCGCGAGAAGCGCACCCCCTCGGCGGCCAGCGCGTCGAGCGACGGCGTGGCGACGCCGGGGTCGCCGGCGCACCGCATCATGTCGGCTCGGTGCTGGTCGGACATGACGAGCACGATGTTGGGCGAACGGGTCGTCACCGCCGGATCATCCCACGGTTCGGCGGTCCCGGTCGGCGGCCCGGCGTGCGGTGCCGGCGTGCGGTGCGGGCGGTCCGGGTGCCCCTTCCGTATCGGGCACACTGGTCGCCGTGGTTCCCCAGTTCATCTACACCGTGCGCGGCCTGGCGCGCTTCTACCCGCCTGACCGTGAGGTCCTGCGGGGCATCAACCTGTCCTTCTATCCCGGGGCGAAGATCGGTGTCATCGGCTCCAACGGGTCAGGCAAGACCTCGCTCCTGCGCATCATGGCCGGCGAAGACGACGGGTTCACCGGCGAAGCCCGGCTCACCCCCGGGTTCACCGTGGGCTACCTGGCCCAAGAGCCGCAGCTCGACGAGTCCAAGGATGTGGCGGGCAACGTGGCCGAGGGCGTCGGCGAGGCCAAGCGCCTGGTCGACCGGTACAACGAGGTGTGCGCCGCTTTCGGCGATCCCGAGGCCGACATCGACGCGCTCATCGCCGAGCAGGCCGACCTCCAGGCCCAGATCGACGCGGCGGGGG
>Ga0187784_10003772_pt1 | contig 12253 bp, 10 predicted proteins | sample 1015_SJ02_MP15_2_FD_132964 | JGI IMG/M metagenome (GOLD analysis project Ga0187784, IMG submission 132964) | Tropical peat soil microbial communities from peatlands in Department of Meta, Colombia - 1015_SJ02_MP15_20_MG | ecosystem: Environmental > Terrestrial > Soil > Wetlands > Peat | place... | reverse complement strand
CGCACCCAACTCCTTCCGGACCGGCCCCGACGAGAACGGCCGCTTCGGCATTTTCGGTGGGCGTTTCGTCGCCGAAACGCTGATGCCGCTCGTGCTCGATCTGGAGCAAGCCTACGCCGAGGCCAAGGCCGATCCGGCCTTTCATGCCGAGATCAAGAGCCTGCACACGCATTATGTCGGCCGGCCGAGCCCGCTCTATTTCGCCGAGCGCATCACCGAGCATGTCCGCGCCAGGGCGCCCGAGGGCAAGGGCGCCAAGATCTATTTCAAGCGCGACGAGTTGAACCACACCGGCGCGCACAAGATCAACAATGTGCTGGGCCAAATTCTGCTTGCAAAGCGCATGGGCAAGCCGCGCATCATCGCCGAGACCGGCGCGGGCCAGCACGGCGTCGCCACCGCGACCGCTTGCGCGCGCTTTGGGCTCAAATGCGTCGTCTACATGGGCGCAGTCGACGTCGAGCGTCAAAAGCCGAACGTCTTCCGCATGAAGATGCTCGGCGCCGAGGTCATACCCGTGCAGTCCGGCGCGCGCACGCTCAAGGACGCCATGAACGAGGCGCTGCGCGACTGGGTGACCAACGTCGCCGACACTTTCTACTGCATCGGCACGGCGGCCGGCCCGCATCCCTACCCGATGATGGTGCGCGACTTCCAGTCGGTCATCGGAAATGAGACGCGCGCGCAGATGCAGGAGGCGGAAGGACGCCTCCCCGATTCGCTCGTCGCCTGCATCGGCGGCGGCTCCAACGCCATCGGCCTGTTCCATCCTTTCCTCGACGACGATCAGATCGAGATCTACGGCGTCGAGGCGGCGGGCCACGGCGTCGACGTGCCGAACGGCCACGCCGCCTCCATCACCGGCGGCAGGCCCGGCGTGCTCCACGGCAACCGCACCTATCTGCTCATGGACGACGACGGCCAGATCCTCGAAGGCCATTCGATCTCAGCGGGCCTCGACTATCCCGGCATCGGCCCCGAGCACAGCTGGCTCCATGAGATCGGGCGCGTGAAATATCTCAACGCTACCGACAGGGAGGCGCTCGACGCCTTCCAGCTTTGCTCCAAGCTCGAGGGCATCATCCCGGCGCTGGAGCCCTCCCACGCGCTGGCCAAGGTGCTGGAACTCGCGCCGCAGAAGCCGCGCGACCATCTCATGGTCATGAATCTCTGCGGCCGCGGCGACAAGGACATCTTCGCCGTCGCCGAACATCTCGGCGGCACGTAAGGCCGACGCCATAAATAAGCCGCGGAGGGCGCGGCATGGATGCTCTGACGCTGTTCGGCCTCTTCGCTGTGATCGCCATGCTGGCGACTTATGCGCTGGAGGAGCGAAGTCCTTGGTTCACCCTGGCCTTCGCCGCCGCTTGCGGGCTTGGTTCGGCCTATGGATTCCTGCAGGGCGCCTGGCCCTTCGGCCTCGTCGAGGCTGTCTGGGCGCTCGTCGCGCTGCGCAAATGGCGCGGCAGAGTTCCGAATTGAGACGTAGCTCTCGCCCTCCGGCGCTGGACATCTTGGCGCGATAACGCGATAAGACCGCCGACAGCTCAAAGGAAGCCACGCTCATGTCATTCTTGGTCAGGCTCTTCACCTGGTGGAACCGCGCGACGCTCAGCACCGGCCTCCACACGCTGCTCCACGGCGAGCGCGTGGGTGAGGACGAGCTCGGCAACGTCTATTACCGCACGCGCGGCGGCAGAATCGACCCGGCGCTCGGCATCGAGCGGCGTTGGGTCATCTACAAGGGCTTGGCCGAAGGTTCGAACACGCCGCCAGGCTGGTACGGCTGGCTGCATCATACGGTCGACGCGCCGCCGACGAAAGAAGACTACAAACCCAAGGACTGGGAGCTGCCGCATCAGGAGAACCTGACCGGAACGGCGCACGCCTATCGGCCGCCGGGATCGCTGCTCGCCGAGGGCAAGCGGCCGGCGGCCGGGGGAGACTACAACGCTTGGAGCCCGGAGGGCTGAAGGAACCGGTTGCTGGACGGATGACTCGTGGTGTTGGCTTGAGCCTCTTTCGATCTTGCGCGGCGGTTGCGGCGGCGCTCGCTTGCGGTGTCGCGGCGAAGGCCGATTCGATTCGCCATCCGACCGCCGTCTTCGCCGGGCTCGACAAGACCACGGGCCGCATCATCAATTTCGAGGTCGGCATCGAAGAGACCGTGCAGTTTCGCACGCTCATGATCACGCCGCGCGTCTGCAACACCCGTCCGCAGACCGAGACGCCGCAAACGACGAGCTTTGTCGAGGTCGACGAGCAGCTGCCGAAGCCCGACCAGCGGCGCGACGCGACCGGCGTCGCCGAGAAGCCGGTGCTGAGGACCGACGGCAAGTCCGAGGTCAAGCGGATATTCTCGGGGTGGATGTTCGCCTCGAGCCCCGGCCTGCATGGCGTCGAGCACCCCGTCTATGACGTCTGGCTCGTCGACTGCAAAGGCGGCAAGGAGGCGCCCCCTCCGCCCGAGCCTACAGCGACGCCCGAGCCAGCGCCTGCGGCCGGAACGGTCGAGGCGAAGCACAGCGGCGCTGGCAAGAAGCGCAATGCGGCGGCCGCGCCGAACGCCGACGCCCAGCCCGGCGCTGCGGACGATCCCGTGTTCGACGCTTCGGCGACCGGCGATCCCGGCGGGACAGCGCCGCCAAGGAAGAAGAAAAAGAAGCCCAAAAAGCCGCCCGAGCCCGCGGCAGGCGCGGCGCCGGACGCCCCGCCGCCCGCCCAGAACGGCGGCGGCCTGTTTTAGACTATGCCCGAACGCGCAGAGCCATGCGAAAGGCTCCAGCCACAGTTTATCAGCGCAGCCCACGCTCGACCGTCGCGATGAATTCCTCGAGAGCCGCGTCCAGCGCTTTCGCCGAAGTCGGCGCGAGCTTCTCTTCAACGCCGATCAGCACGATCCCATGCACCGCGGAAAACAGCGTGCGGGCGCGCGCGTGCAGCTCTTCCTTCGGCGCGCCGGGCAAAAGGCGCGACAGCGGAGCCTCCAGCAACGAAAATAGGTGGTCGAGCTCCTGCGCATACCATTCGGGCAGCGGCTTGCCTGGCATGCGATGCTCGAACAAGGCGCGCCAGCGCGGGCCCTCGTCCCGCGCATAGTTGACGTAGGCGCGCGCCAACCGCAGCAACTCGCCGCCGTCGCGCGCGGGAGACGTGAGCGCCGCCTCCAGCCGCGCCAGCGTGCGCGCATTGACGCACAGGACCAGCTCGTCGAGGTCGGCAAAGGCAGTGTAGATCGCGCCGAGCGCGCAGTTCGCCTGTGTGGCCACGTCGCGCGCCCTCAACGCCGAAAGGCCTCCCTCCGCGATCGACCGTTCGGCGACGGCGATGAGTCGTTCGCGCAACTGCTCGCGCCGGCTCTTCCCCGCGTCAGGGCTTGGCTTCGTCACGATTCACCCCCTGCTAACCTTGTTTCTGAACGTCGTTCAGAATCTTGTTGAACATTGTTCAGAGACGGAGTAGGCTCCCATTGTGAACGATGTTCATAACAGGAGTCGTCCAATGTTCAAGACAATCGTGACCTTGGTGCGGGGGCGGGCGTTTGACGCCGAGCAGCGGCTCAAGGACCAGAATGCGCTGGCTTTGCTCGACCAGCAGATGCGCGACGCCGCCGGCGCCGCCGAGCGCTTGCGCCGCGCCCTGGCGATCGCGACGGCGCAGGAGCGCCAGGAAGCGCGCCGTCTGGATGGGGTCCGCGCCGAAATCGCGGATCTGGAGGCGCGCGCTATCGCCGCGCTGAAAGGCGCGCGCGAGGACCTCGCCGAAAAGGCGGCGCTGGCGCTGGCGGAGCTCGAGGCGGACGCCGCCGCCTCCGCCACTGCCCAGCAGCGCTTCAAGGCGGAGATCGCCAAGCTTGACGCGCTGTTGAAGCAACAGACGCGCCGGCTCGCCGAACTCGCGCGCGGCCGCCGGGTCGCCCGCGCGGCGCAGGCGGCGCGCGCCGCCCGGCGCGGCGGGGTCGAACCCGCCTTCTGCTGCGAGAACACGCTCGCTGACGCGGAGGCGACGCTTGCCCGCCTGCGCGAGCAGCAGGCCGAAGCCGAAGCGGCGGAAGAAGCTTTCGCGAGACGAAAGGCCGCGGATGAGGCCGAAAGCGTCGCCGACGCGCTCGCGCGCGAGGGCTTCGGCCCGGCGAGAGAGCCGCGGGCCACCGACATCCTCGCCAGGCTCAAGGAGAAGGCCGCGCAGTGACGCGGCCCGAGCAACGACAGACGTAACGGAGACTCGACCATGAACAATCAACCCCTCCATCATTCCGCCGCCTGGGTCGCCTTCACCTATGCGACCTTCCTGCTGTCGCTCGTCATGATCGGCGCCGGCGTCGTGTTCATGCCGATCGACCCTTGGATGAAGAGCTTTCTCGGCATGGCGGTCGTGCTGCTCGTGCAAAGCTGCGTGACGCTCACCAAGACGCTGCGCGACAACGCCGAAGCCGAAAAGCTCGTCAACCGCATCGAAGACGCGAAGACCGAGCGCCTCTTGATGGACGTCGCCAAGGCGCCATGAGTCTCAGGCAGTCGGCAATAGGCAGTCGGCAGTCTGACGGCCGGCGGCCGGCCGCCAGTCCCAATGGCTAAGCAACCAGTCCTTGAGATATGCCCGGTACGCTGACGGCTTCGTCGCTTAGCAAAGGAATTATCCCATGTCGCAGACCCTCCTCCTGACGCGCCGTTTCGCGCCGCTGTTCTGGTGCCAGTTTTTCGCCGCCTTCAACGATAATTTTCTCAAGAACGCACTGGCGCTGTTCATTCTCTTCAAGATCGGCGGCGAAGGCGGGGCCTCGCTGGTCACGCTCGCCGGCGTGACGCTCATGGCCCCCTATTTCCTCCTTTCGGCGCTCGGCGGTCAGCTCGCCGACAAATTCGACAAGGCCGTCGTCGCGCGGCGTCTCAAGCTCGTCGAGATCGGCGCGGCGGGCGTCGCCGCGCTCGGCTTTCTCTCAAGCTCCGCGCCGCTGCTCTTCTTCGCCTTGGCCCTCTTCGGCGTGCTCGGCGCCCTGTTCGCGCCTGTCAAATACGGCATTCTGCCGGACTGCCTGGCGCGCGAGGAGCTGCCCGCTGGCAATGCGCTGGTCGAGGCGGCGACCTTCATCGCCATCCTGCTCGGCACGATCGCCAGCGGGCTCGTCATTGAGGGCGGCGGCGACATGACGCTGCTTGCCCTCGGCATGGTCGGTTTCGCCGTCGCGAGCTATGCCGCCGCCTGGTTCATCCCCGGCACGGTCCGCGCCCAGCCCGGCCTCGTCGTCGACGCCAATGTCCTGCGCTCGACCTTCACGCTGCTGCGCGAGCTGTGGCGCGATGCGAAGCTTTGGCGTCTCGGCGTCGTCACCAGCATCTTCTGGCTCATCGGCGCTGTCGCGATGTCCTTGCTGCCGACGATGGTCACACAGACGATGCACGGCGCGCAGGAGGTCGCGACCATTCATCTCGCCTTCTTCGCCACCGCCATCGGGCTCGGCTCCGGACTCGCCGCGTTCCTGCTGCACGGCCGCATCGTGCTCCTGCCTTGCGCCGTCGGCGCTGGCGTCGCTGCCTTCGCCGCGTTCGATCTCGGTCTCATGCTGGCGCTGCGCGGAGCGGCTGGGGCCGGCGAGATGCTGGCGCCTGCAGCCTATTTCGCGCAAAGCGGCGCCTGGCGCGCGCTCTTGGATCTCACGATTCTCTCGATCGCCGGCGGCCTCATCGTCGTGCCGTCGTTCGCCGCGCTGCAAGCCTTTTCGGCGCCCTCGGAGCGCGCCCGCATCATCGCAGCCGTCAGCACGCTCAACGCCGCGGCGATGGTTTCGGGCGGCGTGCTCGTCGCGGGGCTGCAGGCCTTGGGCGCGCCGATCTTCGCGCTCTTCGTCGGCGTCGGCGTCTTCGCCGCCGGCTCGGCGGTCTGGATTTTCCGCCGCGTTGTCGATTCCTGGCTGCTCGATCTCATCTCGATCGTCTTGCGCGCCTTCTATCGACTGGAGATCAAGGGCCTCGAAAACATCGCCGCCGCTGGGCCGAACCCCATCGTCGCCCTCAATCACGTGAGCTTTCTCGACTGGGCCCTAGCGCTCTGCATCCTGCCGAAGGAGCCAGTCTTTGCGATCGACGCGACGATCGCCAAGGCGTGGTGGGTCGCGCCTTTCCTGAAGTTCACGCGCGCCATTGCGCTCGACCCGACGAAGCCCTTAGGCACGCGCACGCTCGTCAATGCGGTGAAGGCCGGCGATCCGCTCGTGATCTTTCCCGAGGGCCGGCTCACGGTCACGGGAAGCCTCATGAAGGTCTACGACGGCGCCGGCCTCATCGCCGACAAATCCGGCGCCATGGTCGTCCCTGTGCGCATCGAAGGGCCGGAGGCGACGATCTTCGCCAATCTCTCGCGCGAGCAAATGCCGAAACGGTGGATCCCGAAGTTTAAGCTGACGGTGCTGGAGCCCGTGAGCCTCACGGTCGACGAGAATTTGAAAGGGCGGGCGCGCCGCCGCGCCGCGGGTCTCGCGCTCTATCAGGTCATGTCGGACCTCGTGTTTCGCACGAGCGACGCCGACCGCACGCTCTTCGCAGCGATCGTCGAGGCCGCGCGGACGCACGGGCTTTCGCGCATCGCCGTCGAGGACCCGATCGGCGGCAAGCTTAGCTATCGGAAGCTGCTCGTCGGCGCCCGCGCGCTCGGCGAGAAGCTCGCTCCCGATGTCGCGGCAGGCGAGGCGATCGGCCTTATGCTGCCGAACAGCAACGGCGCCGCCATCGCCTTCCTCGCTTTGCAGTCCCTCGGCGCCGTCCCCGCGATGCTCAATTTCACCGCCGGCGCGGCGAACATCCTGGCCGGTCTTGTGGCGGCGCGGGCGCAAACGATTCTCACGTCGCGCGCCTTCATCGAAAAGGGTCGCCTGGAGCGGCTCGTTGCGGAGCTTTCGGCGCAAGCGCGCGTGATCTATCTCGAAGACTTGCGCGCAACCGTGACCCAAGGCGACAGGCTGCGCGCGCTCGCGCTCTTTCGGCGCCCCCTGAGGCGGCGCGCGCCGACCGACATGGCGGCGATCCTTTTCACCTCGGGCTCGGAAGGCGCGCCGAAGGGCGTCGCGCTCTCGCATAAGAACATGCTGACCAACGCCGCGCAGGCTTCGGCGCGCATCGACTTCGGACGAAAGGACAGGCTCTTTAATGTGCTGCCGATGTTTCACTCCTTCGGGCTCACAGTCGGCTTCGTGCTGCCGCTGGTCTCGGGCGTGCCGATCTATCTCTATCCGTCGCCGCTGCATTATCGCGTCGTGCCGGAACTCGTTTACGCCTCGAACGCGACGATCCTTTTTGGCACCGACACCTTTCTCGCCGGCTATGCCCGCGTCGCCAATGCGTACGACTTCCGGTCGCTGCGCTATGTCGTCGCCGGCGCCGAGCCGGTGAAGGAGGCGACGCGCGCAGTCTGGAGCGAGAAATTCGGCATTCGCATATTGGAGGGCTACGGCGTCACCGAAACCTCGCCCGTGCTGGCCCTGAACACCCCGATGCACAACAGGTTCGGCACGGTCGGGCGGCTCATGCCGGGCGTGGAGCGCCGGCTCCAGCCCGTCGCCGGCATCGCGGACGGCGGCAGGCTGTTCGTGCGCGGGCCGAACGTGATGCTCGGGTATCTGCGCGCGGAAAACCCCGGTGTGCTGGAGGCGCCCGAAGAGGGCTGGCACGACACGGGCGACATCGTCTCGATTGACGCAGAGGGCTTTGTGACGATCAAGGGCCGGGTCAAGCGCTTCGCCAAGATCGGCGGCGAGATGGTCTCGCTCGCCGCGGTCGAGGCGCTTGCCGCGCAACTCTGGCCGGGCGTTGCGTCGGCGGCGGCTACAGAGTCCGACCCGCGCAAGGGCGAGCGCATCGTGCTCTTGACGCAAGGGGCAGGAACGCGCGCCGAGCTCGCGGCCTTCGCCAAGAATAGGGGCGCGGCGGAGCTGATGGTCCCCGCAGAGGTTCTGGCGGTGGAGAAGCTGCCGCTGCTCGGCTCCGGCAAGCTGGATTTCGCGGGAGTGGCGAGAATGGTGCGGGAGCGGGCGCGGCAAGCGGCGTGAGGTCCGCCTAGTGGCCGAGCGTCCGAAGCGCCGTCGCGCCGGCGACGCCCTCCCGTGGCCAAACCGCGAAATCTCCCGCGGGCGCTTCGAGCGCGTCAGTAAGCAGTTGGCGGTAGCTCTCGCGCGAGATCGTCACCGCGCCGAGCGAGGCGAGATGCGAGGTCAGGAACTGCGTGTCGAGCAGGCGAAACCCGCCCGCGACAAGCCGCGCGACGAGATGCGTGAGCGCCACCTTCGAGGCGTCGCGCTCGCGGTGGAACATGCTCTCGCCAAAGAACGCGGCGCCGAGCGCCACGCCATAGAGGCCGCCGACGAGCCGCCCCTCCCGCCGGCACTCGACCGTATGAACGACGCCCTGGTCGAACAGCGCTCGGTAGAGGCGGCGAATCTCGCTGTTGATCCATGTGCTGAGCCGCCCTGGGGCCGGCGCGGCGCAGGCGTCGATCAAAGCGTCGAAATCGCCGTCGACGCGCACCTCGAACACGTCCTTGCGCACGGTCTTGGCGAGCGAGCGCGAGACGATGAAGCCGTCGAGCGGAAACACGGCGCGCTCTTGCGGCTCGACCCAGAATATCTCCTTGGCGTCGGCGTCTTCGGCCATCGGAAACAGCCCGAGCGCATATGCGCGGAGCAGTATCTGCGGCGTGATCTCGAAATGCGCAGAGCGGCGGGACATGGGCGCAAATCTAACGTATTTTGGCGCGCTGGCGATAGGCGGCGAAAAGATATGAGCCCTTCGTGATAGGCGAAACATCCGGATGGACCGCCGCTCCCGAGCGGCCAACGCTTCTTCCCGGCGAGGCGCATGTCTGGCGCGCGTCCGGCGGACCCGACGCTGCCGCTCTCGCTCGAAGCGCTTTTGTGCTCTCGGATGACGAACGCGCACGGGCGGCCCGCCTCCATTTCGAGCGCGACCGCATCCGTTTCATTCGTGCTCACGGCGTTTTGCGCGAAGTGCTCGCCCGCTACCTCGCGGCGCCGCCGGCGCGGCTTTCCTTCGTCAAGGGGCCGTTCGGCAAGCCTTCGATCGCAGGTTCGGCGCTGGAGTTCAACCTCAGCCACTGCGAGGACATGGTTGTCGTTGCGATCTCCGGTTGCGGCGCCGTCGGGGTCGATGTAGAGCGGGTGCGCGACATGCCCGACGCCAAGAGCCTCGCGGCGCATTTCTTCGCGCCTGCGGAGAACGCGGCGCTCGCCGCTGCTCCCGTGTCCGAGCGTCGGGGGCTGTTCTTTTCGATTTGGACCCGCAAGGAGGCCTACGTCAAAGCGACCGGCGAAGGGCTTTCGCGACCGCTCGACAGTTTCGAGGCGGCGCGCCTCGAGCCGCCGCCTCCGCCTTGCGCCGCGCTTTGCGACCTGCCGCTCGGGCCCTGGCATGCCGGCGCGCTGGCCTCGTTTGGGACGATAGGCCGGCTGCAGCTCCATGATTTTGCCGAGGCATAAAAAAGACGCTTTGGCGGGTCACCTTCCGTCCCCTTGTGCTCTAGCGTAACCGTCATGGAACTTTTGCCAGCTATGAACAGCGGAAGGACGGCTGCCGGAACCTCGGGCCGGGCGGTCGGCGCGGGGGGCGCCGCCGCGTCGCGGCGAAATTTTGCAGGCTTTCGCGGAGTCCTCGCGTTGCGCGGCCAGCGCGAACGGAAAGCGCGGTCATGGTCGGACTGACGCTCGGACGCTATCTGGCCTGGCGATTCGTCAAGGTTATCCTGACAATTCTCGCGGCGATCTTCTGTTTGACCTTCGTCGTCAATTTCGTCGAGCTGCTGCGCCGCGCGAGCGACAATCCGGAGGCGGGTCCCGGCCTCGTGGCGATAATCGCTCTTCTCAGCGTGCCGCACACGACCGAGCTGATCCTGCCCTTCGCCGTGCTGTTCGGCGCGATGTCGGTCTTCGCCGACCTCACGCGCAAGCTGGAGCTCGTCGTCGCGCGCGCCGCCGGAGTCTCTGTATGGCAATTTCTGACGCCGCCGACCCTGGCGGTTTTCGCCATCGGAGTCGTCTCTGTGTCGCTTTTCAATCCGATCTCCACGACCTTGCGACAGCGCGCCGACCGCATGGAGCTCGAGCTGTTCGGCGTCGCGGGCAGCCTGCGCCTCGATCACGGGCTTTGGCTGCGCCAGCGCGGCGCGGATGGCGACGCCGTCATCCACGCCGTAAACGTGGCGAAAGGCGGCGCTGAGCTCTTCGAGGTGAGCGTCAACATCTATGCGCCGGAGGGCGGCTTCCTGGAACGGGTCGAAGCGGCCCGCGCCGAGCTGGTCCCGGGCGCCTGGCTCCTCCACGACGCGCGCGTCAGCGTTCCCGGCGAGCCGGCGAGCGAGGTCGGCGAATATCTGCTGGCGACGGAGCTCACGCCCGAGAAGCTCGCCGTCGACCAGGCCTCCGCAGCCAAAACGTCCTTTTGGGAACTGCCTGGGCTCGCGGCCCAGGCGGCCGAGGCCGGCCTCGACGCCCTGCCCTACCACCTCCAGTTCCAGACGCTTCTTGCGCGGCCGCTGTTTCTCGTGGCCATGCTGCTCCTGGCCGCAGCGTTTTCGTTAAGATTTTTTCGATTTGGGGGCGTCGCCAAGACGCTAGCGGGTGGCGTCGCCGCCGGCTTCGTGCTTTATATCGCGGCGGCAGTCGCCTCCGATCTGGGCGGGGCCGGCGCGATCAGTCCCTGGGTCGCCGCCTGGTCGCCCGCTCTGGTCGCTAGCATGCTGGGCACGTTGTCGCTCTTGAATTCGGAAGACGGGTGATGGACCTTCGCCGCACATCCCGGCCTGTCCCTCCCGGCGCGGTCTTGCGGCCGCGCGCGGCGGCGTTTGTGCTCGCGCTCGTGGCGGCGTTCCCCGCTGCGCGGTCGCTGGCGCAGCCGGCTGGTCCACCCGCCCGCATGGTCGTCGAGGCGAAGGAGCTCGTCTACGACGAGACCAAGAACACCATCTCGGCCAGGGGCGCGGTGCAAATCTATTACAAGGGCCGGCTGCTCGAAGCCGACACGGTGATTTACGACCGCAAGACCGGGCGCGTCCATGCGGAAGGGCATGTGCGGGACACCGAGAAGGACGGGACGGTCACCCGGGCCGAACGGCTCGACATGACCGACGACTTCAGGAACGGCTTCATCGAGAGTCTGCAGGTCGACACGCCCCAGGACACGCATTTGAGCGCGCCGCGCGCCGAGCGGTCGGAGGGCGAGACGACCGTCTTCGACTACGGGACCTACACCGCCTGCGACGCTTGTAAGGACGATCCGTCGAAGCCGCGCACATGGCAGCTTCGCGCCAAGCGCATCATCCACGAGGCGAGCGAGAAAACGATCTATTACGAGGACCTGACGCTCGAGTTCCTCAACATCCCCGTCGCCTACGCGCCGTTCTGGTCCGCCCCGGATCCGACGGTCAAGCGCCAATCCGGCGTTCTTTTTCCGGCTCTGCCCTATAGCAACCAGCTGGGGTTCGGCTTCGGCATACCGCTCTATTGGGCGATCGCCCCGGATTCCGACATTACTTTACAGCCCACCTATTTCACCAAGCAGGGGCCCTATCTCGCCGGCGAGTATCGACAGCGTTTCGAGAACGGCCGGTTCGCCATCAGGCTCGAGGGCGCGCACGCCAACGACCCAGACGCCTTCGCCCCGGCGCCCTACGGCGCCGCCGACCGCACTTGGCGCGGCGCGGCGCACAGCGACGGCGAATTCGCGCTGAACGATTACTGGCGCGTGGGCTGGAACGTCACGGCGTTGTCGGATCGGTATTTCATTCAGGACTATCGACTGCCGAACGACTTCCTGCAGAACTATTATTTCCGCGAGAACTCGTCGACCGTCTATCTCACGGGGCAGGGGGATCGCAGCTATTTCGACCTGCGCGGCTATTATTTCCAGGGCCTGTCGCCGAACGACGTGCAGTCGCAGCTGCCGATCGCCCATCCCGTGCTCGATTACAACCGCGCTTTCGACTTTGACCCCGCGAAGACCTTCGGCCTCGGCGGACAGCTGGACGTCGACGCCAACGTCACGAGCTCGTCTGCGCAAACCGCGGCCTACGAGTCCATCCAGCCGCGCACGCTCGACAGCGTCTACGGGCTCTACAACGTGTGCCAGCTCTATGCGCCGGCGCCGAACCGCGCGCAGAGCACGTGCCTCTTGCGCAGCATCGGCGGCGACTACGAGTCCGGCACCTTCATGGCCTCATGGAAGCGCAACGTCGTCGATCCGGTCGGCGGCGT
>Ga0187784_10003771_pt1 | contig 12253 bp, 10 predicted proteins | sample 1015_SJ02_MP15_2_FD_132964 | JGI IMG/M metagenome (GOLD analysis project Ga0187784, IMG submission 132964) | Tropical peat soil microbial communities from peatlands in Department of Meta, Colombia - 1015_SJ02_MP15_20_MG | ecosystem: Environmental > Terrestrial > Soil > Wetlands > Peat | place... | reverse complement strand
GGGCGGTCTTCGAGTTCCTTCAGCAGATTCAGCTTCAAGACGGAGTTGTACCGGGACAGCTCATCCGGCACGCTCGGCTTCGTAGCGGGGGCTTTGACGGCGGCCCCCGCGGCTGCCTTAACGTGGTGGTGAGCCGTCGGCGGGGGACGCGTGATCCAGGCGCGGCCCCCGTTAATCTGTTGGGCAAGCCTTGCGACCAAGGCGATCGAGAAGGCGCCCAGAACGACCACGCCCCATTTCTGAATTTGTCCACTTGCCATCATGGCGTCAAATATAGGTCAGCGCCCAACCTTAACTCCAACCCTTCGGTTTCACTCTCAGCCATACTGAAACTCCGAACGACCATCAAATCGCTCGAAGTTTCCAGAGCATGTGCGAACTTCATCAAAGCCGGGAAGGGCCCCGAGACAACAATCATCAATCCTAAACGCTGTAGCGGTGCTGAAACATTGGTGTCCAACTTGTAAGCGACGCTGACAAGCTGTGCCCCGGATTGCTCCGTCGCAGTGCGCACGAGCTTGGCGGCCTGAGAGTATCCCTGGCGCCGGGCCGGAGCGTGGTCTTGTTTTAACGCGGCGAGCTTCTTCTCGACCTCCGGCAAGGCCTCGCGGAACTTCTTCAGGCGCTCGATCCGAACTTCCTCGTCATAGATGCGCCGGCGCAGGGCGGCGAACTGTTGTTCCTGCGATGACACCAGCCCCCGGGTGTATTGGAACATGAAGAAATAAAGCAACACGTCGAGCAGAACCAGCGAAGCACCGGTTATTTGGAAAACGCGAATGAGAGTCTGGCGACGACTCCTGGGCAATTATTCCCCCGATCCTTCACTCCTGCCGGCCAAGTAGCGCGCTGTGCACGGGACGTTCTCCAGCTCAGAAGTGGTGCCTGTCTGTTCGAACCCTTGATTGATAATCGCGACGTCTTTGAAGTGGGGCGAGTCCTCGAGGTCGCTCAGAAAACCCTCGACGGCTACTTCGCTCTTGCCTGTAATTACGAACCGGACGGCCAAATCCTGGCCCTGCGGCGCCATGGCCAGCCCCGTAAGGCGAACCTCATCCGGGATGAGGTCGGCAATGTCTGCCGCCAGGCCGGTCACAGAGAACTGCCTCGCTTCAATCAGCTCGTTTACGAACTGCACGTCGTTGAGAAGCCGGCGAGACTCTGGCTCGTCCAGTTGCCTGCGCAGCGCCATTTCCTGAGTGTGCACAGTGTTCTCCAGTGCCTGCTGCTCGGCGGCGGACTTCTGCGCGGCCTGGTATTCGCGGTATGACCGAAGCGTGAACACCAGGAGAAAAACCAATCCTGTAGCCCCCAGCAGAGTAGCTGGAATGGCCCAATACAGGGCGTAGCGCTCGCGCGCCCTGGGGGGTATAGCCAGATTCAGTACAACTTTCATGGGCCTAAGTGCGATTCTCCAGCAATCCGGCAAACGTCATGCCGAAACCTTCCAAGATCTTCTTCTCGGCAGGCGGAAGGGTGGTCGCATGCGAACCTGAGCCGGCCAGGATTTGAACATGCTGACCTGTGGCCTCCCCGATTTCCTTTTCCAGTGGGCGTGTAACCGGCGGTCGAACGCATATCCATAAGTCCGCGATCTCACTCTTTAAGTGGTCGCGGCAAGTCGCAACCACGCGCGCGATTTCGCGGACCACTTCCCCATCTCCCTCAGCCGTGTGAGCCTCGAGCAGGCGATTGCGCCAGAAGCTTATGCCCTCTCCCACCACTACCACCGTGGTCACCGAACCCGAACAGACATGCACAAGAACTTGGCTCGCCGGGCGTCCGGCGGGTAAAAGGGGAAGAAGGGCCGCCGTGGCCGGCAGGATGAGCGTCGGGGCGGAATTCACCGTCTCGAGGGCCGCCTCGTATTCCGCCATTACGGAATTCCGCAGTGCCATTGCCAACAACTCGACGGATTGCCCCTGCTTGGCGAGCAGTTGGTAGCTGACTCTGGCCTCCTCCGCAGGAAAGGGAAGAAGGCCTCCCATCTTCCAACGCACCAGCGCCTCAGCTTCCACACGATGGGCGGGGAGGGTCTCAAAGCGCAGGATAGCGACGCGCACGGCGGGGTCGGGCAAGAGGATGCCTAGCCGACCACCGCCATTGCCGACCGCTTGTAAGACCTCGCGGATGGCCCGGCGAACCACTTCCAGCTTGGCCAAGTTAGGCCGGCTGGGAAGCGGTTCCAACGCTCCGGCCTCCAGCTCACGCACGGCGACACGACGGACTTGGCGAGATGACCTGTCCAGTCGAGCGCCAGCGACAAAACCAGGCTGCATATCGAGAACCACGGAGGGCAAGAGGAAGGACCCGGTTCTTTCCCCTCGCGTGGGCAACAGTCTGGCTTTTAGCGTCCCCCAATTCATCATTTCCTTGACGCGCTGGGAGGGTGCGGGGTTGCCCCAGGCCACTCCCCATCAGCAACTCACCCAAGTGCTCAGCGCGGTTCTGCCGCCCCTACGATTTACTCCACAAAGGTAACTTTGTTGATCTCCTTGAAGGTGGTGACCCCGAGCCGGACTTTCTCCAGCGCCGATTCACGCAGTGACACCATGCCTTCCTCCCGCGCCGCCCGGCGAATCTCCGAACTGGGCTTCTTGTCGAGAATGAGTTCCCGCACACGGTCCGAGAGGGCCAACAATTCGCCTATGGCCGTCCGTCCGTGGAACCCTGTCTGGTTACACGCCGGGCAGCCCACCGTCTCGTACAAAGTAACGCCTCGCCACGCCGCGGGGTCTTGGCCGGACTCCTCGAACATTTCTCGCGATATTTCCGTGGCACGTTTGCACTCTTGGCAAAGCGTCCTCACCAGTCGCTGAGCCAAGATGCAATTTAGCGCGGATACGAAGTTATAAGGCTCGACGCCCATGTTCAAAAAGCGGCCCAGCACGTCGACCACGTTGTTCGCGTGCACGGTGGTGAAAACCAAATGACCGGTCAGGGCGGATTGGATGGCGATCTGTGCCGTCTCGTTGTCGCGAATCTCACCCACCATGATTTTGTCAGGATCATGCCGCAGGATCGACCTCAGACCGCGAGCGAACGTCAGCCCGCGCTTTTCGTTCACCGGAATCTGGGTCACGCCGCGAAGCTGGTACTCCACCGGGTCTTCGATGGTGATGATCTTATCTTCGTCGCTCTTGATTTCCGAAAGCGCGGCGTAGAGGGTCGTGGTCTTCCCGCTTCCCGTGGGCCCGGTCACCAGCACCATGCCGTAAGGCTCGCGGATGAATTTTCGCAGCCGCTTGATCTCCCGGTCCGCGAGCCCCAGGACTTCCAGCCGCAACTGGCGGAACTTCTCGTGCAGCGATTCCTTATCCAGGATGCGCAACACCGCGTCCTCGCCGTGGATGGAGGGCATAATAGACACGCGGAAGTCAATCGGACGCCCACGGTAGCGGACCCGGAAGCGGCCGTCCTGGGGGACACGGCGTTCGGCGATATCCAACTCCGACATCACCTTGATGCGGGTGATGAGGTTGGACTGGAATTCCCTCGCCAAGGGGGCCATCGCCTGCTGGAGGACGCCGTCAACCCTGAACTTCACCACCACGGAGTTATCGCGGCTCTCGATGTGCACATCACTCGCGCGCCGCTCCAACCCGGCAAAGATGATGGAATCCACCAGCCGGATCATGGGGCTGACCTCGCGCTCCTCCACCAGGTGCTCGAGTGAGAGGCCTTCCCCGGCAGCCTCCTCCTCGCTGATGACGTCCAGCCGGAACTCCTCCGTGGCCTCGTCCAGCACCCTCTGAGAAGGCTCTGTTTTCTTCAGGAAATCACGCACTTGGCTGGGCGGAGCTACACGAATAACCAATTGCCGGTCGAGCTTCATTTCCAGCTCATCCAGCCGGGATAAATCGGTGGGGTCGCCCACCACGATGACTAACTGGTGATCGTGTGCCTCGAGCGGGAGAAACTGGTAATGGAGCATCGTGTCCAGCGGGATGGTACGTAGTAACTCCCCGTCCGGACGACAATCCCGCAAATCCACAAAATCGAAATGATAGCGGGCTGCCAGTTGGCGCACTTGCTCGAATTCGGCGCTTAGCTCCGGAGTCATTTCTTCCAACTTCCACCTCCAAAATCACCCGTCGTAGCAGCGATTCGCCGGTTCAGCTTGCGCTCACGGCCCTGAGCAAAGTCGAAGGGCGATCCGCGCCTACACCTTCAGCGAACCTGCGCTGCCATGGAAAACAGGGGCAGATAAAACGCCACCAACACCACTGCCACCACTATCGCCATGCAGGCGATCATGATCGGGTCCACTAAAGCCACCACAGTCGCCAGATCTACACTGACATCTTCCTCAAAGAACTCCGCCAGGGCCTCCAGCATACCGGACATAGCGCCGGTAGATTCGCCCACTTCGATCATATCCAGAGCGAGCGGAGGGAACAACCCGCAGGGGCGCAGGGAGGCGCTGAGCGCGCGCCCGGCGGTCACTTCCTTCTCCGCTTCCGCAATTGCCTCGGCCATCAGGGGACTGGTCACTGAGTCTTTCGCAGTCTCCAGCGCGGCCACAATGGGGATGCCACCCTGTAAAAGAGTGGAAAGCGTGCGCGCGAATTCCGCCACGGAGAACTTCAAAAAAAGTTTTCCCAACAAGGGCATGCCGAACTTTGCGCGTTCCCAGGCCAGCCGCGTGCCCCGAGAACGAAGCGCACCGCGCACCGCCACCACGGCCAGCACCACGCCCGCCACAATGAATACCAGGTAACGCTTCACGTCCTGGGAGAGCGAGATCATGAAGAGGGTTAAGGGTGGCAACTCTACCTCGAGCTCCGTGTAAAGCATGGCAAAGCGCGGAACTACGAAAGAGATTACAAAAGCAATCAGTCCAATCAGGAAGGTCATCAGGAAAGCAGGATAAATGAGGGCGGACAAGAACTTTTTGCGAAAAGTGCGCGAAGTTTTCTGATAGGAGAGGTAATGGCCGAGAACCCGGTCCAGACTGCCGCTCCGCTCCCCGGCACGAAGCGTCGCGCAATACATTTTGGGAAACCGGCCCACCGATTCGAAGGCCTCGGAAAGCAGAGCCCCTGCCCGCACCTTCTCCTGGACTTTCATTACGGCCGCCCCGAGCGCTTCGCTCCGGGCTTGACCGGCCAACATTTCCAAAGACTTTTGCAGGGGCAGCCCGGATTTCGAGAGGGTCAGGAATTGTTGGTTGAAGACCAGGAAATCGTCCGGCTTGATGCGGCCTCCTCCCAGAGCCCACCGCGCTTTCAAAATCTCCTTGGGGCGAACGGAGAAAACGTAGAACCCCTCGGTCGTCAGCCGATGACGTAGTTCGGCTTCCGAACTAGCGCGCTCCGTCTGGACCAGGACCTTGCCCGTGCCCGTGCCGATTTTGCAAACGAATTCCATGTAAGTCTAGAAGTCGAGGAGTCGAGGAGTCGAGGAGTCGAGAAGTAAACCCTTAATTCTCGACTTACTGCCGTTTCAACTGGTGGGTCGAATTCGAAAGCACGACTTTTTGATCTTTGACTCTCAACTCCTCCTTTCGTCGACTCATTAATCTTCCGCCTCCCGACTTGTCGACTCTTCGACTTCTCGACTCCTCGACTTCTCGACTGCCCTTCTCACCAACTGCTGTAAGGCGTGCCATCCAATGCCGTCTCATCCGACCCGCTATGCACATCCACTATTCCGGAGGTGGCTTCGTTGGGATTCAACGGGACCTCCTCCGTATCCGTTTGCCAGGTTTCGTTCGAACCTGTAAAGGGGTCCACGGGAAGCCCGCTGCGCAGGTAACCCTCTGACACTAATTCATCCAGGGATGTGGGTGGGCGCTGCTTATCCTGGGTGAATTCGTCGATGAGTTTCCGCATCGTGTACAAATCATCCTTCAGCACTGCTTCCCGCGCATGCACGATGGCCAATTGCAAGATTGGAATGGACAGGGTAGCGAGGACCAGGAGCACAAAAAGGACCATCATCAATTCGAGAAGCGTGAAGCCGAGCGCGTCCGATTTCATTCTCAACACTTTCGCTCTCATGCCCCCAACATCCTTTCGAGAAAGGTGAAGCAACCACCAGGCACCAGGCACTGGCCACTAGCCACTGCCCTACCTACCAATCACTGTACTTCGTCCCATCCAAGGAGGTCCCATCGCTCTTGGAATAAACGTCAAAAACGTTCTGGCCACCCCAACTCCGCGAGTCAGAATCATCTTGCATGGAACGCATCCCCCAATCGGTCGAGTCCGTCATGGGGTCGACAGGCAGCTTACGAAGGAACTTGTACTTCGCCGTGGCACTCCCCTTCAGCGGGACACCATCGACGAGGGTCTGAAGGTCTGGAGGATAACCAAAGGTGTCGGCCTTGACCGGTATCATCCCCCGATCAGCAAAGTCCTTGTAGCGGTCAATGGCATCGCGCATTTGGCGCAAGTCTCTCCGCAGCTCAACCTCCCTGGCTCGCTGGATCTGCACGCGGGCCAAAGGAAGCGCAATGGCAGTAAGGAGCAGGATGATAGTAACTGACGCCATCAGCTCCACAAAGGTGAAAGCGGAATCGGTGAGGTGAGGATAGTCCGTCCTGTGCGCCTGCATGCTCATTGCGGTTCGGCGGGCGGTTGTCCGGGGACTTCAGTTCCGGGTAGCGGCTGAATTCCCGTGGGCAGGGTTTCACCGGCTAAGGTCACGTTGCTTCGTGCTCCCACATGGGGCTCAGGCAGGCGGATAACGCGGGGAGTCAACATGACCAGGACCTCCGTTTCCTGTCGTTCAGCGTGCTCCGTAGAGAAAAAGTAGCGCAATAGTGGAATATCGCCGAGGAGAGGCACGCCGCTAACAGTATTCGTCAGAGTGGTCTGAATCAAGCCCCCCAGTACACTCGTTTCACCCTCCTTCAGGCGAATGTCGTGCTCGATCTTTCGCTCTCCAAAAGTAGGCTCGCTCACCCCTCCGACAGAAAGCGACGCTCCCAGAGAGGAAATCTCGATCGAGGCATGGATCGCCACCTCGCCATCGGCAAGCAAATGCGGCGTAAGCTCCAAAATCACGCCCACGTCCTGAAATTGAAACTGCGTATTGGCCAGCAAGCCGGCCCCGGTCGCCGCAGTGGTAGAAGTGAGGGAGGGGATGAAACTGCCCGTGGCGTAAGGAACGCGCTCGCCAATCTTGAGCTTGGCAACTTGGCCATCCGTGGCGCGGATCTGGGGGTTCTGGAGAATGTGGGTACGGGTATCGTTCAATACTGCGTTGGCAGCCACACTGGGAATCACGGCGGCGAAGTTATTCCACACCGCACCTGGCCCCTCCAGAGGGCTCAGTCCGCCCGAAGTGGTGGAGGTGGTCGAGGAGGAGCTTGACGAGGAGGAGCTGGCTGTAGGAGAGTAGACTAGCCCACCTTGCAACCCAGGTGTTATGCTGCCCGAGGAGGTAATGGTGGCAGGATAGATGCCCAGGTCTCGCGCCCGGTCGCGGTCGGCTTCCACCACCGCCACATCCATCTGGATCTCAGCTTTGCCGCGGTCAAGATCGTGAACGAGCTGCTCCGCCGCGGCGACTTTCTCCGGCGTGTCGCGCACGACAATGGCGTTGGCATCGGCGTAGTCGACAATGTGCGCCAGTTGCAGAACTTGTTTCAAGACGGTGGTGATAGCCGTGCGGTCCGCCGCCGCCAAGGGGTTGGAGAGGTAAATCGTCTTGAGTTCTTCCTCTTCGTAGTCGCGGCGATCGGTGGGTGAATCCGGCACCACCAGAATTGTGTTGGAGGTGATCGGTCGCCAGAAGGTGTGAGTTTGCAAGGCGACAATATTCAGCGCCTCCTCAACCTTCACGTTGGAAAGATCCTCGGAAAGCGGACCGGGCCGAAAGGTCGCGGTGAAGGCAACATTCAGGTTGGCAAGTTTCGCCAAGGCCTCGTAGACTTTGCGGCTGTCGGCCGAGACACGGAAGTGGGTCAGTGGTTCCTCAGGGAAGGCTTTCAACTTAACCCCCGGCCCTTTCGCGCCTTCTTCACTTGTCTTTAGAGCTTGCTTGAGCGCCGACTCGCGGGCCTGCTTGGCCGCCGCCTGGGCCGCCATCACCCGGACCAGTTCCTGAGCTGCGGTTTCATTGGTGGGATCAATGCTGACCGCCTTCTGGAATTCACCGGCCGCCTCGTCCGGACGCCCTTCTTTCAAGAGACGTTGACCTTGCTTGAGGTGAAAGGCTGAGGCTTGGGTACGAACCAGCTTTTCGTGAATCAAGATCTTGGCATTCTCAGGATGGTCCCGGCGTGCCTTTTCGTAATCGACCAGCGCAGTATCCCAATCCTTGCGAAGTTCCGCCTTTTGCGCATCACGGAAGGCCACGTTGCCGGGGCTACATCCAGACAGCCATACCAAAACTAGACAAGAAGCGAAGACGCGTAATTCTCTCGCCAGCATTTCCCGCCTCCGCAGGCTCAAACCACTGCCCTACACTCGTCATTATGAATCATGGTAAATAATAAAACAAGCACACCTTGTTATCTGCAAGGTTACTTTCGTACGGGGGTGGTGCCGCAATTCGAGCGCAGCCAACCTCCGATCACGCATTCACAGGGAGTTAGACGCAAAAGTAGTCCCTCGCGTTTAGCTGCATTGCAAATTTTCTCGCTTCAGCAACAGAAGCCCTTCTGTTGCCGGCTGCGCCTTGGGCCATCGATGAAAACAGAAACTCGAAACTAGAGGTGGGCAAGATGTCCGACACCGGACTTTTTGGTGGCTGCCTTGGCCCCTGTCATCCTGAACGCAAGGCATAACCCCTGCGTTATGCGTCCTTTTGAGGTGGCAAAGGCCTGCAACGAAGAACGGGGTGACGGTGCGTAACGTCCAATGAAGAATCCTCTATCCTGGAAATGGTCAAAGCCGCCTTCAAAGATGAGCAGCCCCCATGGCTACTCATCAAAGCTCGCGACATTTGTCGCAGTACCCGCCGGCTTCCACCCGAACGACTTTGATACTGAAGCGGCGCTCGCGTTCGATCTGTCCCTTGAGTTTCTCGAAAAGTGAACTTTCAAACTCTTGAATGCGACCGCACTTGACGCAGGCCAAGTGAATGTGATCGCGACTCGCCTTCGCCTCATAAAAGTGCTTCCCACCCTCCAAGTGCATCAGGTCAAGTTCGTCCACCAAGCCGTGTTTTTTCAACAAGGCCAGCGTGCGATAAACAGTCACTTTGTTCAGCGTGGGATCTTGGCTCCGGGCACGCTCCCAAAGAGCAATGGCGTCCAAGTGGCTCTCCGCGCTCTGGATTATCTGAATCAGGAGACGCCGCTGATGCGTCATCCGCACCCCACGCGAAATCAACTCCTGCTCGAGAGAGCGCCGTATGTCCTTCGATTCACCAGGCATGGGCCCCCGCCGTCCTCGATTCGCCAAGATAAGCTATAACATAGTTTCGCTTCCGGCAGATGAACTGTCAACCCGTTTAGCTGCCTGAAGCGTTGTCTTCACGCTTGCCGTGACTCAGACACTACCCCCGACGCGGACAGTGGATTCCCGCTTTCGCGGGAATGACGACATTCACGGTACCCGCCCCCGCCGTTGTCATTCCCGCGAAAGCGGGAATCCACTTGCAGCGTCTCAACAGTAGTCACGCTTGATCGGGAGTTGCAAGGAGATTATTCCTTGGCGGGGATTTCAGGCAAGCGATGGACCAAAAACAAAGCCCCCGTAGTTAAGTACGGGGGCTTGGGAGATACGGTCTGAAATCGTATCCAGACCGCCAAAAGCAGTGCCAAAAGCTACGTAGTGGGCGCTGGCGCAGTCGTGGTCTTCTTCGCCTTCGTCGTCTTCGTCTTCGGCGCCTTCGTCTTCTTCGCCTTCGTGGTCGTTGTCGTGGTTGTCTGTCCCGTCTCCTGCGCAAACACCGGCATTGCCAACGAGAACGCAACCGCGAACGTGAACAGCATTACCAAAAGTTTCTTCATGCTAGGTCTAGACCTCCCTATGATTTTCTTTCACTTCTGGTTTGAGCAAGGCGTGGGCCATTTTGGGGCATTTCCGACGGATGGCGCTAATCAACTCAAATGCCGAAAGTTATGAGTACTCGCTGCAAGCTGGGGCGAACTGACCCGCGAGCCAAGTCAATCGAAATACACGAACTCGTATGCCCTTCGCACCAATTGGAGCAGAAAAAGCAAGCACACGATGTCCGATGGGCTTTGTAACGGCGATCCCGCGTCTGCGGGATTGCCAAGTGGGAGCGCAGAGCCGCCGCTGCGTCAGCCTGACCCACAACCCAGAGCTAGCCTTCTTGGCTGGAGTGGCAGTAGAATAGGGAGACTCGGTTGCGCTCAATCGAGCATCTAACAGTTACTGATGCCACGAAACAATGCATGCCGATGGGCAGTCTCGGTCCTCACTTTAACGATCCTGCTGGGGATTGCACTCAGCCGTTGTGCTGCGATGACGCCGCCGCAGACCCTTAAAGGCCAGGTGGTGGGAGACAAAAACGCTCCGATTGCAGGGGCCGTCTGCACACTTACCGGTCCCGGGTTGCCCCAAGAAGGGCGGCTCCAAACCACCGGAGAGAACGGGGGGTTTCAATTCACGGGGCTTCCCCCTGGCAGCTATGATCTGGCTTGCGCAGCGCTCGGATATGAGCCTCTAATCGAGAAGGATATCGTGATCGGCGAAGGAGAGCCGCTGTTTATCCAGGTCGTCTTGCCCCGCGAGGTCGTCGTCCGCGAAAAAGTGGAGGTAAAGGAGAAGGCGCCCGCAGTCTCCTTGGAAACCACCGCACCACCCGCCACCATCAGTTCAGGACAGCTTCGGACCTTGCCCTTAGTCGAGCAAAAATTCCTGGCGGCTTTGCCGCTGGTGCCTGGAGTTATTCGGACCCCCGACGGGAAAATAAACATCAAGGGCGTCACCGAGAATCAAGGCATGTTACTCATTGACTCGGCGGAGACGGTCGATCCGGTTACCGGGAGTTTCTCTATCCAAGTTCCCGTCGACGCGGTGGAATCCGTGGAGGTTCAGAAGACCGCCTATCAAGCGCAGTATGGCCGCTTTACCGGTGGGCTGACCAGCGTCCAAACCAAAGCTCCAATGAACAAATGGAATTGGGAGCTAAACGACTTTCTCCCTAGCCCGCGCATCAAAAGTGACCATTGGGTGGGTATCGAAGATGACTCGCCACGCCTGGGCTTCACCGGCCCCATCCTGAAGGACAAACTGACTTTTTCCGAATACACCATTTACGATCTCAACAATCAACCCGTGCGTGGCCTGGCTTGGCCTCACAATGAAATCAAGAAGCAAGGCTTTGAGTCTTTCACGGATCTTTATTACGTTTCTTCCCCTCAAAACCTCGTGACGACCAACTTGAAGGTGTTCCCCCTGCGCGAGCAATACGACAATATCAACTCTTTCGTACAGCAGTCCGCCTCCTCCGACTATGCCCAGAGCGGATTCTCACTTGGCGCGACGGACCGGTACATGTTTACCAACGGCGGGGTTCTAACCACTCTCTTCCAATACACCGACTTTGACAGCTACGCGCACGGGCAAGGCTCCCAGGATATGATCCTGACCGTAGATAACTGGGATGGAAACTGGTTCAATGCCTGGACTCGAGCAGGCCGCGAGCAAGAGCTGCTCCAGAATTATCAATCCGGAAGGAAAGATTGGGCCGGCCGCCACACCCTAAGGGCGGGAGGCGAATTTGTTCATCGCTCCTATAACGACCTCAGCAAATCCCATCCGGTGCAGCTCCTGAGGCCGGACGGTTCGCTTGCCGAACTCATAACCTTCCAGGGAGCGGGCGTTTTGGGAGCTGAGGATACGGAAGTAGCCGCATACGCGCAGGACCACTGGGCCTTTAACGATCACCTCGCCCTGGACTACGGGGTGCGTTTTTCCGGCCAGACGCTCGGGGCGCATGCGGCGTTCGCCCCACGCCTCGGCTTGGTCTATTCTCCCGGACGTAATTCCAAGACGATCATCCGCTCCGGTATCGGCCTATTCTACGATCGCTTGCCGCTGCTGGCCGGTGACTTCACCCAGAATCTCACACGGGTGGTCACTTATTACGACACTCTGGGGAACCCCCTCGGCCCGTCCATCGTTCTCCAAAACTATTACCAGGAGAAGAAGGAGCACGGCGTCGTTGTGCCCTCCCACAACCGTCTCGGCAGCACGCCCTTCAACTTGACCTGGAACGCAGAATTGGACCAGGAAATTCGCCCCAACTTGATCTTGCGAGCGAGCTATCTCAGCAGCCGCTCCTACGAAGAGTTCATCATCAATCCGCTTTACGAGGCATCCCCCGG
>Ga0187784_10003770_pt1 | contig 12254 bp, 8 predicted proteins | sample 1015_SJ02_MP15_2_FD_132964 | JGI IMG/M metagenome (GOLD analysis project Ga0187784, IMG submission 132964) | Tropical peat soil microbial communities from peatlands in Department of Meta, Colombia - 1015_SJ02_MP15_20_MG | ecosystem: Environmental > Terrestrial > Soil > Wetlands > Peat | place... | reverse complement strand
CCACGAACACCCACCCGACGCCGTCGAACCCGACCGGAAAAACGTCGGCCGGAATGCTTAGCCTGCGCGCCTGAACCGCGTGGAACGTACTCGCGGCGATGATGCTCCAGGTGGCGCCGATGACGGACGGTCGACTTCCCTCCTGCTTGACTTTCAATCAAGGCCCATGATAGCGTTATCATATGGAAGATAACGTTATCATGAACGCTTGGCGAGAGGTTCAAAATGGCAAGTGCGATCGAGGCGGGGGTGGACAACATGAGGAAGGGGAGACCGATCAGCATCCTCAAACTCGCTTTAGGAATCGCTGGCATCATGACGCTCACCATGAGCGCTGTGGTGGTGGGGCAGCCCAACTCGACGATCACCATGGGGCTCACCGGCGAACCACCGACGCTTGAGCCGTCAGTCAACTCGGGCACACCCCAGCGGTCGGTCAAACTCCTGGTATACCGGGGACTGTTCAACTACGGCCCGGCTGGCCGGCCCGTCGCCGAACTCGCGCAAGGCTACAGCATCAGCAGCGATGGCAAGACCTACACGATCAAGCTGCGCAATGCCAAGTTCCAAAACGGCGACCCTGTGACCGCGGACGATGTGGTGTTCACGTTTGATCGGATCCGCGATCCCAAGACCGGTGCGACCTTCGCCAGCATCTTCGGCGTCATCGACACGGTCAAGGCCGTCGATCCGACGACCGTGCAGTTCGTGCTCAAGCAGCCGACGGCGCCGTTCATCGATTATCTCGCCCTCCCCGAGTCGATCATCGTTTCCAGGAAGTGGGCGCAGATCCAGGGCGACAATATGAGCCGGATCCCGATGGGCGCCGGTCCCTACCGGTTCGTCCGATGGGACCGGGGCCAGCGGATCGAGCTTCAAGCCTTTGCCGGCTACTACAAGCCCGGTCTCCCGAGGACGCGAGAGATTGTCTTCGAATTCTACCCGGATGACACGGCCCGCGTGAACGCGTTGCGCGCGGGAGACGTGGACCTGATCGAGTATGTGCCGTGGCAAAGCATCCCGACGCTCAAGGCCGACTCGCGGTTTGCGCTGTATCCGGGCACCGGCCCGTTCATGGGGATCATCTTCAACACGACCTACAAGCCGTTCGCCGATCCCCGGGTCCGGCAGGCCTTTGCCTACGCGATCGATCGCCGGGCGATCCTGAACACGGCGTTCTCCGGCCAGGGTCGTCCGATCTTCGGCATGCCAATGACGCCAAACATGGTCGGATACTCGAAGGCGCTCGATTCCTACTTCAAGTACGATCCCCAGAAGGCGAAAAGCCTCCTGGCCGAAGCCGGATATTCCGAAGGGTTCCAGGCGCGCCTTCTCGCGACGAGCCAGTACGCGTTCCACCAGCAGACGGCCGTCGCCATCGCCGCGGAGCTGAAGAAGGTCGGGGTCACGGTGACGCTCGACCTGCCCGACTGGGCCACACGCCTGCAGAAGAACCTCAAGGGCGACTATGATTTTCTCGTCGTCGGGACGGCCGGTGACATCGTCGATCCGGACTTCCTCTCCGACTACTACGCCAGTGGACCGATTCGCCTGAACAGCGCCCCGGGGTTCTCCGACCCGGAGATGGACCGCCTGCTTCAGCTCGGCCGGGAAACGGTCGACCCCAAGGTGCGAAGTCAATACTACGTGCAACTCGAGCAGCGAGCGCTCGAGTTGTCCCCCCTGGTGTTCCTGACCTGGCGCGAGCAGGACTACGCGTCCTCGGCGAGAGTCAGGGGGTTTGTGAATCTGCCGGGGTTCCTCAGTTTTCAGTCCGGCCTGACGCTTGAACTGGCCAGCAAGCAATAGCACGATATCGCGCGCGGGCGAAGCCGGAGAGTCGGCCCCCACGGCGCCCGGCAAGCGAGGAGGTACGACGAGGGTGCTGCGGTTCGATCTCAAGGGGACCGCGGACTGCCCGCTGCCGGCACCGTTTTCGGTGCACACCGCGTCGCAGTGGTTCCCCCGGCACCCCGGCAGGTTCCGCGACCACCCGCGGCCGGCACGGTACTACACGGAAGCCGCCCCATATCACTGAACCGTGGAGGTGCTGACCCTCGGCGACAACTGCCTCGACGTCTACCTCGCCCGAGGCATGGCGTATCCAGGGGGCGGCCCGGTGAACACGGCCGTGTACCTCGCTCGCGCCGGGATACGTGCGGCGTACGCCGGCGCGGTGGGGGACGATCCTGGCGGCCGCTACCTCGTGAGGTCGCTTCAGGAGGAAGGAGTAGAGACGTCCTGGGTTCAGGTGTTCCCCGGACGGACCAACCTGACATTCGTCCGGCACGTCCAGGGCGACCGCGTATTCGCGGGAACCCGCCCCGGGGTCCGCTCCCAATTTCGCTGGCAGGCGCTTCCGACGTCGGCGTACACCGAGGCTCGAGTGATCCATACCACGGTGGACGGCGGAGTGGACGATCTGCTGCCGGTGCTGCCGGACGGACACGGGATCGTCACGTACGACTTCTCGCGCAAGTTCACGCCAGCGCGTCGGCCGCTGCTTCCGCTCATTGATGTCGTCTTCGCGTCAGCCGCCGCGTTGACGGAGCGCACCGCCCTGGCGCAGGCCTCGAAGTGGCTGGCCGACGGCGGGCGCGTCGTCGTGCTGACCATGGGGCACCGCGGGAGCCTTGCCGTCGACAAGCGCGGCGTGTACCGGTGCAGCGCGCCCGCCGTTCGGGTGTTGGACACCCTGGGCGCAGGCGACGCTTTCATCGCTGGGTACATCCAGGGGGTGCTGCGCGATGAGTCCGTCCAGGTCTGTCTGGAGCGGGGCCGCGAGGTGGCCGCCAAGGCGCTAGGGTGTTACGGCGCGTTCGGCCACGGTGTCTCCCTGGACGCCGTGGGGCTGGCGGGCGAGGGGGCTGCGTGGACGCGGGGGTGACGGGGATGCAGTACATGGTCGGAGCGGATGTCGGCGGTACCTTTACCGACATCACTGTGGTCGACGTGCCGAAGCAGCGGGTCTACCTGCACAAGCGGCCGTCCACTCCGGAGAACCCGGCCGTCGCGATCATCGCGGGGCTGCGCCAGGTGTTGGCCGACAATGCAATCGAGCCCGCGTCCGTCGGGTACCTCGTCCACGGGACGACCGTCGCCACCAACGCCCTGATCGAGCGCACGGGTGCCAAGACCGCCCTCGTGACGACGGAGGGAATCGCCGATTTGCTCGAAATCGGACGCCAAACACGTCCTTCACTGTACAACTTGCAGCAAGGCAAGCCGCGTCCCCTGATCCCCGGCTCCTTGCGGTACGAGGTCAGCGAGCGGACGACGGCGACGGGCGAGGTGCTGCGTCCGCTCGACGCCGGGGAGGTACGTCGCGTGTGCCGCGAGGCGCGCGCCCGCGGCGTCTCGGCTGTCGCCGTCTGCTTCCTGTTCTCGTTCCTGAACCCCAGCGCCGAGCAGACCGCCGCGCGCATCATCCGTGAAGAGTTCGCGGATGTCCCCGAGTTCTACGTGTCGACCTCTCACGAGGTCGTGTCCGAGTTCCGGGAATATCCGCGGCTCAGCACGACCGTGCTCAACGCCTACCTCGGCCCCACCGTAAAGCGGTACATGCAACGGTTCGGACACGAGGCGCGCGCGCTCGGTGTCGCCGTCGACCCGTACATCATGCAGTCGAACGGGGGTGTCATCTCGATCGCCGAAGCGTGCGAACGTCCGGTGAAGACGATGCTCTCGGGTCCGAGCGCGGGTGTGGTCGCGGCCACACAGCTTTCCGACGTGCTCGGGCTCCCGCACCTGATCACGCTCGACATGGGGGGAACCAGCACCGACATCAGCCTGGTGGTAAACCACCAGCCCCAGGTGGTCCACGAGCGCTCGGTCGAAGGGTTTCCAGCCCGCACGCCGACGATCGACATCATCTCGATCGGCGCCGGGGGAGGGTCCGTCGCCTATCTGGACGCCGGGGGAGCCCTCAAAGTGGGACCGGAGAGCGCCGGCGCGGTCCCCGGCCCCGCGTCCTACCTGCGGGGTGGAACACGCCCCACGGTCACCGACGCCAATTTGATGCTGGGCGCGCTCGGCGAGGACTCGCTGTTGAACGGGAAGATGGTGCTGAGCGTGACGGCGGCCCAACGCGCGATCGAACAGCATGTCTGCCGGGCCTCCGGGCTCACGCCCATAGCGGCCGGCCAGGGCATTCTGTCCGTGGTCAATGCCAATATGACCCGTGCGATTCGCGTGGTCACGGTGGAGCGGGGCCACGATCCTCGAGACTTCGCCCTTCTGGCGTTCGGCGGTGCGGGGCCGCTACACGCGGCCGCGTTGGCGCTCGAGTTGGGCATCCCGCGCGTCATCGTGCCCCCGTCGCCTGGAATGATGTGCTCGCTGGGGCTGCTCCAATCCGACATCAAGGTCGATTTGGTCCGCACCCGCCGCCTTTCGGCCGGGCCGGGGAGCGTGCGCGTGATCGATGGGTTCTTCGAAGAGATGAAAGCCGAAGCCAACCGCGTCCTCGACAGCGAGGGCATCCCCACGCACCTCCGGGTGTTTCAGGCCATCGTGGACGCCCGCTACAAGGGCCAGAACTACGAGATTCCCGTGCCCCTCGATTTGGCCGCACTGGCGACCAGCGGCGTAGACACCGTGGCCCAGCGGTTCCACGAACAGCACCAGCAACGATACGGACACAGCAATCCGCAGCAACCCGTGGAGTTCATGACGTACCGATTGACCGCGACCGGGCGGCTGCCGAAAGCCCCCGTCTACGAGGACACCGCGGAATCGCACGAGGGGCCCGCACCGTGCGGAACCAGGGCCGTCTACTTCGGCGCCAATGCGAAGTTCCTCACGACGCCGTTGTACCGCCGGGAAGCACTCCGCTGCGGGCACGTGCTGGAGGGACCGGCCGTGATCGAGCAGATGGACAGCACGACGGTACTGCACCCCGGACAGCGCCTGGAAGCGGATGCGTATGGCAACCTTCACATTCATGTGGGGAGCCGGCCGTGAACACGTCGATCGACCCGATCACCGTGGAGATCTTTCACAATCATCTCCTCGCCGTGGCCGAGGAGATGGGAGTCACACTGGTGCAGACTGCGTTCTCGACGAACATCAAGGAGCGCCGGGACTGCTCCACCGCCCTATTCGATGGGACCGGGCAGATGATCGCACAGGCCGAGCATATTCCGATGCACCTCGGCTCGCTGCTGGGCGCGGTCGAAGCGGTGCTGGGGAAGTACGGGCGCGCGGGGATCCAGCCGGCGGATGTCTTCATGACGAACGACCCGTACCACGGCGGCGGGACGCATCTGCCCGATATCACGCTGGTCACGCCCGTGTTCGTCGGGGATCGCCTCATCGCGTTCGTGGCCAATATCGCCCACCACGCCGACGTCGGCGGGAAAGTACCAGGGAGCACGTCGGGCGACAGCATCTCGATCTTCCAGGAGGGATTGCGCATTCCGCTGGTCAGGCTGGCCGCGGGCGGCATCGTCGACGAGGACGTCCTCGGCTTTCTCACCCTGAACAGCCGGACGCCGGCGGAGCGGCAGGGCGATCTGTACGCACAGATCGCCGCCAACACGGTGGGCAGCCGGCGGCTGGGTGAGGTCGTGGCGAAGTACGGCCTCGACCGGTTCGATCGGCTGTGTGAGATGCTGCTGAACTACTCGGAGCGGTTGATGCGGGCGGGCCTGACCGGGATCACGGACGGGCACTACCACTTCACAGACTACATGGACGACGACGGCATCACGCTCAACCGGCCGATCCCGGTCAGTGTGGCGATTCGGAAGACCGGGAGCGAGATCGAATTTGACTTCTCCGAATCGAGCCCGCAGGTGTCCGGGCCCATCAACGTTCCGTTCAACGCGCTGTTCGCGACCGTGTTCTACTGCTTGAAAGTGATCGTCGGCGGCACGGTCCCGTCGAACCACGGCATCTACCGGCCCGTCCGCGTGGTCGCGCCCGCGGGATCCATCCTGAACTGCACGGAACCCGCTCCGGTCGGTCAACGGATCGACACGTGCCAGCGTGTCGCCGATGTCATCTTCGGCGCCCTGGCCGACGCCGTCCCGGACCGGATCGTCGCCGCCTCCAATAGTTCCGTGACGACCGCGACGTTCTCCGGGATCAACCCATCGACCGGCGCGTATTTCGTGTACCTCGAAACCATCGCCGGAGGATCGGGCGCTCACGCCGGCGGAGACGGCATGGACGGGGTCCAGGTGCACATGACCAATACCAGCAACCTCCCCATCGAAGCCCTGGAGATGGAGTACCCGCTCGCGGTCATGCGCTACGCGTTCCGGAAGGACTCCGGCGGAGCCGGTGAGTTCATGGGGGGGCTCGGGTTGGTGCGCACCATCGAGGCGTTGACGGACGGGGTCGTGTTCTCCGGCCTGGCGGACCGCCAGCAGATCGCTCCCTGGGGCCTGCGCGGTGGCAAGGACGGCCTGCCGGGCCGATACACGCTGGCGCCGGCCGACGGGCCGGAACGTCAGCTGACGTCGAAGGTATCGAACGTGACGCTCCGGAAGGGCGACAGGATCCGTGTGGAAACCCCGGGGGCGGGCGGGTACGGCGACGTCCGGAAGCGATCGGCGGATCGCGTGAGAGAAGACGTGGCCAACGGCAAGATCAGCTCGGCATTTGCCGCGCGGCAATTCGACGTCGCCGTGTGAGGACCCGCGTGGAATCGGCGCGCGCACGCCTCCACCCGTCCCTCCAAGCGAAGAGTACATGACGACGTTCCTTGCGCGCCGGTTGGGACTCGCCTTGGTGCAGTTGCTCCTGGTCTGCATCCTGGTCTTTGCCATGCTGCACCTCATCCCCGGGGATCCGGCGCTGGTGATTCTCGGGTCCGAGCACACTCCCGCGCCGGAAGTGCTCGCTGCCGTTCGGCAGAAACTCGGCCTCAACGAGCCCTTGGGGGTCCAATTCGCAAGCTGGTTGGTCCATCTGGCGCGGCTCGACCTGGGCCGCAGCCTCATGGACAATTACCCGGTCGCCGACGAAGTGCGCTCACGGCTCCCGCGCACGCTCGAGCTGGTGGTCTCGGCAATCGTCGTGGCGTCCCTCGTGGGGATCCCCCTCGGCGTGGGATCGGCATTGCGGCGGAACTCGCTCGCCGACAAGACGGCCTCGACCGCGTTTTCGCTGGGGCTCGCGATTCCGACGTACGTGATCGGCACGTTTCTGGTGCTCATCGTCAGCGTAGAGCTCCGGGCCCTGCCCGGCAGCGGGTACACCCCCATCTCCGAAGGCATGATGAAGCATCTCGCGCAGTTGACGCTCCCTACGATCGCGCTGGCGATCGGCCTGGCGGCCATCATCGGGCGGATGGCGCGATCGGCGATTCTCGACGTCGTCGGGGAGGACTACATTCGGACGGCGCGCGCCAAAGGGCTGCCGCCCCGTCTGGTGATCTACAAGCACGCGCTGCGCAACGCCCTGCTGCCCATCATCACGGTGATCGGCGTGCAGTTCGGGACGCTGATCGGCGGTACGGTGCTCGTCGAGAACATCTTTAACTGGCCCGGCCTCAGCACGCTCCTCATCAACGCCACCCGGGAGCGAGACTACCCGATGGTGCAGGGAGCGGTTCTCAGCGCGGCGGTGCTGGTCGTCTGCGTGCAGATGGTCGTCGACGTGTTGTATGCGCTGGCCAACCCGAAGCTGCGGTACTCCTGAGGCCGAACGATGAGCCGCGCGAATCGACGCCGGTTCATCTGGACGCTCTCGTACCTCGTCGGGATCGCAGTACTCGGTGTCGTCGCGCCCAGGATCAGCCCTTACGACCCCCTCCTGCTCAATCCCGACCACGTGCTCGCGCCGCCGTCCGCGGCGCACTGGCTCGGGACCGATGAGTTCGGCCGGGACATTCTTTCCCGGCTACTGTACGGGATTCGCCCGTCGCTGACCATCGCGGTCGCGAGCACGCTGCTCGCGTCGGCGCCAGGGCTCTACTTCGGGGTTCTCGCCGGGTATTATCGAGGAGCGGTCGAGCAGCTGATCATGAGGACCGCGGATACCATCCTGTGTTTTCCCCCGATCATCCTCGCGCTTGCGGTGGTGGGGTTCCTCGGTCCCAGCATCCCCAACCTGGTGCTCGTCATCGGACTGCTGTACATTCCGACGTTTGTTCGACTCGCCTACGCGAGCACGCTCGACGTGACGCAGATAGAGTACATCACCGTTGCCAGGGCGATCGGAGTCCCGCACTCCCGAGTCATCGCCCGGCACGTCGTGCCCAACATCATGAGCCCTATTCTCGTGCAGTGCGGTGTGACCGTGGCCGCGGCCATTCTCCTCGAATCGGGACTGAGCTTCTTGGGGCTCGGTGTCCAGCCGCCGAGTCCGTCGTGGGGTCAGATGATCGGCGCGGCGAAAGCCTACCTCGCCGAGTCGGGAACGTACGTCCTCTGGCCCTCGATCGCGATTGCGATGACCATTCTGGTACTCAACCAGCTGACGGACACGCTGCGGGATCATCTCGACCCCCGGACCAGGCGCGGGGGACAACTCACACGCCCGAGCAAGGAGCCGGCAAATGGCGGACGGAATCCATGAGCGACTTGCCGACTCGGGACGGGCAGACGGCGCAGAACTGCCGCTGTCAGAAGCGACGCCCACGTCAGAGATCGGTTCTGATGCGGCTCCCCGTGGTGGGCCGTGAGGGATTCGAACCTACCAATACCGACGTGGAAGGAGAATGGAAATGAAACGATCTCCGGGAGCTCGTGTGGTGCCGGTCGCCCAGGCACGGCCTGCCGATCGGACAGTGGTGTGGCTTGAGGTCCGGTACCATGAGTGACCAGACGATCCGCTACCTGTCACGTTCGGACGTGGCGTCTGTCGGCGTTACGATGAGCGAAATCATCGAGGGGTTGGAGAAGGCGTTCCGCGAACATAGCGAAGGGCGGGTTGAAGCACCGCCGAAACCCGGCGTGCACACGCGTCCTGACGCGTTCATTCACGCGATGCCAGCGTACATCCCCGCGCTGCATGCGGTAGGCATAAAGTGGGTGAGCGGATACCCCGAAAACCTGAAGCACGGGCTGCCGTATATTACCGGACTGCTGATCCTCAACGACGAGGACACCGGTGTGCCCCTTGCGGTGATGGATTGTACCTGGATCACGGCGATGAGAACGGGGGCGGCCACCGCGCTCGCTGCCAAGTACCTCGCTCGTTCGGACTCCGAGACGGTTGGCATTCTGGGCTGTGGGACCCAGGGACGCAGCAATCTTGAAGCCCTCAAGGTGTTCTTCCCGCTCAAACATGTGATCGCGTACGACGTCGCGTCCGCACAGGTGGATCGCTTCGCTGCCGACGTGGAGGAGTGGTGGGGCCTGCCGGTGACCAAGGCGAGGCATCCTCGCGAGGCAGTGGACGGGTGTGATCTCGTCGTGACCGCAGGGCCGATCCTTCGCACGCCACATGCGACGATCAAGGCCGGGTGGCTGAAAAAGGGGGGATTCGCGTCCCTTGTGGACTTCGATTCGTACTGGGACGCGGCGGCGATGCAGGAATCGGACAAGTTCTGCACCGACGACATCCCGCAGCTGGAGCACTACCGCCAGGCTGGGTATTTCCGGAACATCCCACCGATCTATGCCACGATCGGTGACCTAGTGGCAGGGAAACGGCCCGGGCGTGAACATCCGCAGGAACGGACGATGACGTGCAACTTGGGGCTTGCGCTCGAGGACATGGCCACCGCTTCCACAGTGTATCGCCGGGCGGTCGCACGCGGCATTGGGACCGTGCTGCCGCTGTGAGGCCGAACCCACGAGTAACTTACGGTCGGTAGCCAATAGGGAACATGGCGTGCGGTGCTAGGGAGTCGGGAGCAGGTGCCGTCCGCCCTCGACGCTCTTGAAACTCCAGTATGAGTGAGAGCGCCGATCGCATAGGAGCAAGAAGGGACCGACGATCTAGGACGCGGGATCCCTGGGGCGAGCTACGGACGGACCTGCCGCCGCGTGGGGCAGACCGACGCTCGTGGTCGAGGCGGAGGACCGGGAACGACTAACAGACGGTCTACGCCATCCCTCCCTAAAGGCGCTCCGAGCGGACAAGGAGCCCCACGACATTCGGCTCCCATACTTCGTTCCAAGCGCTAGCAGGGGAATCCGGCCGGCCTTCGAATAGCCCATCGCATCTCGGGGGCGAGGCGCCGACGTCTGTGCTGCTGCGGCCTGGCGCGGTGCGCGACCGGCGAAGAGCTACTCCGCTTTAGAGGAAATCATGAGGGGTGACGCGCTGGTACTATCGCTCGCCGTTCTGATGGTGCTGGCTCTCGCTGGCGGCCAACCCGAGGCTCAGACCGCCGTGCCGCGGGCGCCGGCACCCTGCACGATCGATCCGGCCGTGGACGGGCCCTGGCTCGGGACGGTCGCGGCCTTCGAGCATTTCGACATGGGCCGCTCACACCTGTTTCGCTGCGCTTCCTTCGACGGCCGGTTCGATGGCCGCAACGATGTGTCGATTGCTCGTCTGCCCCAGACATACGTGACCCCCTACAACATCGTGACAGGCGCGGATGAAGCGCGGTTCGTCTACGCCGGCGCCTACGGCGATTTCCCGAATGCGCCGGGCAGTTTTGTCGCCAAGATCGATGCCGCCGGCAAGGAGTTGTGGCGTAGGCAACTGTTCGACGCCAGAGCCCATCCGGAGCGCTGGAACTACCCGGGCGTAGTGGGTCTGCACCGCAACGGCTTCGTCTATGTCGTCTATGGCACCGCACTGTCGAAGCTCGACCCGGGCACCGGCGCCGTGTTGGCCACGGTCGAACTGCCGACGCTGGGAGCCCCGGCGGACAGCGCCTACAACGGGTTCGACGGCTTCGCCGACGGCGCTCTTGTGATGAAGACGGTGAACCGGGTCGCGGGTTGCCGCGAGCAAGGATTCGGCGCCTTCCTGAAGTGTCCCAACCCGACCCACGTGCCGCACTCCGTCATCGCGGTCGTGAATCCGGACACGATGACGCTTGTGGCCAAGGTCGAGGCGCCGGAGTTCATCGGCGGGCGCCTGACCACCATCCGCTACCACGGCAAGGACCTGCTGTATCTAATGGGCGGGACCAGCATCTTGCGGTACATCTGGAACGGCCACGCCCTGCGGCTGGACTCCACGTGGGGGCCTATCCCCTACTTGAAGCGGGGGCAGACGGCCGCGCCTGCCGCGGCAATCATGGGAGATTGGGTCGTTGCCCAAACCAACGGCCTTCCGGGCGAGACGCCCCTGAGCCTGGTGGCGGCCAGGCAGAGCGACGGCAAGTTTGTGAGCATGGAACCCTTCGCCAAGCGCAAGTTTGGCGAGGGTACACTGGGGGCGAAGTCGTTCTTGCCGTCGATGCTGACGGTAGATGCCTCGACCGGACGCATCTACGTGATGGACGGCGGTCAGGGGTTGGTCGCGGCGATCAGTTTTGACCAGCAGACGGGCACGATGCGCGAACTTTGGCGGGTCAAGCAGCGCACCCTGAATTTCTCCACGCTGATCGGCTCGAGCACCCAGCGCGTCTTCCTGGCGACCGACATCGGCGGACCCTGCCCACGGATGATATGCCTCAAACAATACAACAAGGAGGTCGTCGTCTTTCGCAATGCGGCCACCGGTCAGGAGATCGCCCGTTCGTCCGCCCTGCCGAAAATGACGAGCGGAGCGCTGCTCACACCCGGCGAGCACGGCGTCATCTACTACCTCGGCATCGCCGGGTCGGTCTACCAGGTCACCGTGAAGGCCGCCGCTCGCTAGCAGGCACACCCGCAAGGTCATTCTCGAAGAACTGAAGGCCGCGGAGACAAGGAGCCGCGAGAGGTGCGACGTGCGAGGGAGGCGCAGGCATGAGCCGTATTCGACGGATCAGGAAACGGAAAACGTCGGGTAAGAAGCGCCGAAGCAAGCTCGCCAAAGAGCGGCGCCGTCAGGCGATTCAGGCGGCGATTCTGGCGCAGCCAGAGGAGCGTTTGGCAAAAGCTTAGTCAGGCTCTTCGGGGAGTTCACGAGGAGACGGCGGAACCATCTCTTCAAGGCGTGACAACGCCCGCTTTTCGCGCTCCTTCTTGCCGAGGATGACCTTCTGCGCCGCCGCGGTCAGCCTAGTCACTTCTTGTGGTGATAGACTCTCTACGGGGCCGGTCACGCCCTGCCGCTTCAGCCACGCCATCGCCCGTTTCTTGGCATCTCCCCTCCCGGGTGCTGCGCCAGCGATGAAGGTGAGGAAGTCCTCCACCTTGATATAGCCGCCTTCGGTACTACGGAGGAAGCCAGGGAACTCAGTGGGTGCTCGT
>Ga0187784_10003769_pt1 | contig 12256 bp, 5 predicted proteins | sample 1015_SJ02_MP15_2_FD_132964 | JGI IMG/M metagenome (GOLD analysis project Ga0187784, IMG submission 132964) | Tropical peat soil microbial communities from peatlands in Department of Meta, Colombia - 1015_SJ02_MP15_20_MG | ecosystem: Environmental > Terrestrial > Soil > Wetlands > Peat | place... | reverse complement strand
TTCCGGCGAAGCGCGCAGGAACGGCCGGAATTGTCATCGCGAAGAGGCGCGGTCGTGGCGGCGAACGGCAAATCTCTCGATTCCAATCTGATCAACGTGGAAGCACTAACCTTGGACGCGTTTGTATCAGCCCACTGCTCGCCCACGATGATCAAGATTGATGTCGAGGGAGCCGAAATTGAAGTCTTCGAAGGGGCCCAAGAGGTGATTGCGCACTCAAGGCCCGTCTTCTTGGTCGAGGTCCACCATCAATCAGCCGCAGCCTTCTTGCAGGATTGCCTTCGTTGAAACGGCTACCAGATTGAATGGCTGCCAGGGGATCCTGACTTCCCCTTTCCACGGCATCTGCTCGCCCGGCCGCCGGAGTGGCGCCGGAAATGACCCTGACAGTCACGGCAAGGCCTGGACTCGACACAGCGCCGTTAGACCCACTCCCCGGCCGCAATCCGTCGCGAAGACCAAAGTCTTCGAGTCAGCATACCAGGCCGGGGCAATGGAATTACATTCACCCCCCGTCAAGCGACGCTTTTCTCCCGTCGAAAATCTCATCGCCCAAAGCTGCCAATTGCCCCCCTCATCCTGGCTGTAAGCCAGCCATTGGCCGTCGGGAGAAACCGCCGGATATCGAATCGCTCGAGTGGAGACCCAGAGCGGCGAGGGGCGCCGGGTTTTCAGGTCCAGCACAAAGAGCGCCGCCCGTGTGCGGGGCTGGGCGGCAAAGACGACTCGATCGTCAGGAAAGAAGGCGGCCTCGAGGACATTGTACTCGTCGCCGACAACCATCGACTCCGCGGCACAACCAGTCGGCTTTTCCGTCTCGAGGCAAAGTTCCTTAGTCCAGAGACTTCCCCGCCCCCGATTCTCGCGGATAAATGCGAGCCATTTCGCGTCCGCCGAGACCGCGGGCTGTTCAGCGTTTTCGGCCACGACCAACGTCCGGTCAGATTCGAACGGCAATCGCGCGAGGGCGGCCTCCACGATCCGAGAACTAACGGAGGCTAGTTCCACCCAGCCTTCTCCTGACTGCGAAGCTGTTGGATGGAAGGCATCTGATGCGAAGACGACATCCGCCAGCGAGTTCCCACTCCACGAGGCGATCGTGTATCCAGAAGGCGCCATGGTGTTGAATACCACTCTGCTGCCGGCGACGGCGGGCTCTGCGGCGAATAACGAGCCTGGTCTCACCACGAGGCGCGCCGCATAATTTGCAAACAGGCCCCGCAGGTGATGCAGATTAGTCCAAACACCGACAGTGACCAGAGTGAGCATCAGACAGCCGAAGGCCGCGGTCTCGCGCGACCTCAGTCGCATGAGGAAACGCTTCTGCTCGCTGCTTACCAACGCCCAGAGGAGCAGAATCCACAGAGCTGTCAGCGCGCCTAGGCGGAGGTATGCCTGCAAGGTCTGCCACATGGAAAGCTGAGCTGTCCAGACAGGATGCACGGGGAAGCAAACCAAGGCGTAGAATCCCAACAAAAGATACCCGCTCCTCCTTGAAGCGGATTCCAGAAAGTAATTCGCGGCCAGAGCCCCAGCTACGATCAAGGCACAGAAGTGGTACGGTCCGGGGTTGGGGGAAAGAATCAGGAGCAGAACAACATAGGTTCCCCATTCCAGCTTTTCTTTGGCCGGAGCGACACGCGAAGAAGAAATAAGCCACAGCGCTGGCACGAAAAGCAAGGCCTGGCAAAATGGCTGCAGGACTGCGTAGACAGCCGGCAGATGGATCAACGGATGAGGGTTTAGCTCCGGCTCTGAGATAAACGTCCGACGGAGCAAGGCGGTAAACGAGCTCCAATAGGGATTGTAGGGGTCATTGAGCTCGCCCGACAAAACCCGCGGCAGCACACCGAGGGCGTAATTCCGCAGGGTCCCAAATCCAAAGACCTGGAGCGATACCAAGCCTAAGGCCAGCGAGCAAAGTGTCAATCCCGCAATGGCACGCCACTGTTTCTTGCGCAGAAAATAAAGCAGGAACAGAGCCGGGTAAATCTTGAGGGCCGCGCCACACGCCAGGGTTGCGCCCGCAGTCGCTGTCGAGCCCCTGAAAAAGAAGAATGTTGCAAGAGCGAGCAGGAAAGCTATCAGCAAATGCTCTTGTCCGAACAGGAAATTGGTTCGCAACGCGTCTAGAGCGAGAAAGACGATAATCGCCACTCGACGCAGCCCGAGCTGAACGATCGAGTTCAGCAAGAGGATAATCACACCCAGTAGCACCAAGTTAAAGACCAGCCACCAGCGCTTTGCTGCCAGAGGATAAAGAAACGAGAGAGGCAAGACCGGGAAGATGCACGCGGGCGGATGTGGTACGAAACTTACCAGCGGCAGGTCCACACCCTCATGGTCCTTCTGCCGTTGGAACCAGACCCAATCATAAACGCGATCGAGTGGATAACCCTGGCGATACAATCGAGCAGCCAGATAGTAATTTGGGAAGTCCGTGTTGAGCGAGCGCCAAGCCGGGATAAGCCCCCGCGCCACAAAGCCCGCCAACAGAACCAGTAATAACAAGTACTCAACCTGGCGCGCCCAGAAGCTATCCGGCCTGGTGGCCACGTCATCCTCCTTGCCCTGGGAAAAAGTATGCCGGGCAGTATGCTGAAAGACCGAACCGGCATGCCATCCCTGGGAGCCGCAGCCGGCCACAGGGCAGCGGGAGTCCTCGCGCCCAAGCTGATTCTCCGCGCGATCTTATCGCTGAAGGCTTCTTTCTTCCGGGGAAGGATCCCCCTGAACCTTCAGCCGTAGAATGCCAGTCGGTCCTCACATTTTACACGGGAATGGGCGCTCCAGACAGAAGTAGGAGCTTATCTCCCAGGGGTGCGTCAAAGCGGGTAGCGCAGGCCCCTGAATTCCAGAGGGTCTGCGGCTCTTCCGCGACATCCTCCGGCGGTGGCCAGTGCAGGCCATTCGAAGCATGAAATGGATTTTTCGACTTTTTCTCATGAGAAGCACGAAAGCGTAGGCGACAATTCTATGACAAAATTGGTCAGGTGACCAGCCCCTGTCTGGCACGTTACTCTGCAAAGCCTTCGTTTGTTTCCGTCCGTCATGCCTGACCGTGGGTCCCGCGTCCTATTTCCCGTCATCCCCGCCAGGCACACGATGCTGTGATTTTGGGACGGGGAGGCACCGGGCTGTTGTGCCTCCGCAACGTTAACTCCGCAGCTAAGGAAGAGAAGCGCCGCCACGCATCGGGCAAGGGAAGGATAACACTTGCGAGGGTCTGGGCTCGAAGGGCACATGATGCGGAGATGCGGCGGATCGTCGCTGCGTTATAATCCCATGCACTGACTGTGGTGGCGTGCGTGTCTAAAGCACCTATCGCACCCGAAGAAAGGGCGCGATCTCTTCATTGGGGCAATTATATACTTGACTCGGTAGGTGAGCCGCTGAGTCAAGTATATAATTGCCTAGGGGAGAGACCGCAGGTGCGGAGTATCGCCGCGCCCAGGAACTCGACGCTGCCCTTAGTGCGCCCTAAGGAGTTTTTCATGACTTCCAATTTCAATCGTCGTCACGCTTTGAAACTCCTCGGATTCACCCTTCTTTCGTCGCAACTTAAGGCAGCGACGGATAAGGCCCTGCGCGGGATCTTCCCCATTATGGCGACACCGTTCACTTCTTCAAACGAGGTGGATTATGAAGATTTGGAGAATGAGGTCGAGTTCATGAGCCGCTGCGGCGCGCAAGGCATGGTCTGGCCGCAACTTGCCAGCGAATACCAGTATCTCAGCCGGGACGAACGGCGTCGTGGCATGCGAACGCTGGCCAAGGCAATAAAGCGCAAGAAGCCGGCGCTGGTTTTGGGAATTCAAGCCGCGACGAAAGACGATGCCGTGGAATATGCCGAATTAGCAGAAGAACTCTCGCCCGACGCGGTGATCGCGATTCCGCCGACGGCAGCCAAATCGCTGGATGACTTCCACGCGTACTACCGAACTCTCTCGCGCATCACCAAGCGTCCTTTTTTCATCCAAACCAGCGGCGGCGCACCCGGAATCAATTTCACTGTGGAATCTTTGATTGAAATGGCGCACGAGTTGCCGAATTTCGGTTATGTGAAGGAGGAGGAAAGTCCGCTCTACGAAAGGGTACGCGCTCTTGCCGCGGCGCGTCCCCCCATAAAAGCAGTATTCACCGGACCGTTTGACTTCTACGTAATGCGTGTGGGGTGCGACGGAATCATGCCCGGACCGGTTTATCCCGATATCGACGTGCAGATCTGGGACCTTTATCACTCGGGTCGAGAAGAGAAGGCGCGCGAGATCTTCAGCAAGCGTTTGCTAATGGTTAATGCAGAACAGAATATTCCAGGGATACGACCTTATATCATGAAAAAGCGAGGAGTCTTTAAAACGGCATTTTCGCGCCGAGATAACCCCCGATTGACGGCCGACGCGATTCGGGAAATTGATTTCGAGTTCGAGGGATTGAAGCCCTACTTCAAGGTCGATTCCAATGCCCTGTAAACGACGAACGTTGTCGCAAACAAAAACGGGTTATGAGAGCTGAGGGTTGCCTTCTTCAGGCGCGCCGTGCAGCCTGGCGCAGGATTCCGCGCAGCCGCAACCCCACAATGCGCTCTTCTCCCGGGTACAGATTATAGGATGCGAGATTGAGCCCGTTATCCCCTGAGTTGACTTCTATCGAAGGATCTCCGTCGCGCAACTTCTGGGCACAGTCGACATACTTGAGATTCAACTTGCTCTCGTCCCACTGCACACGAAGGTAAGGAACCTGGTGCCCGCCGGGGGGAGGCACATAGACCTCAGCGGTGACCGTGGAAACGCCACGTACGTCTTTGGCGATGCTGTCCATGAAGCCTCGCCACATGCGCATGTCGGCCTCGTGATCGCGCTTCAAGTACTCCTCGAGCGCCGCCAGCAGGCCCAACATCTCCTCTTTGCCCACCTTGCAGGGCCGGCCTATGGCATCCTCGTTGGGATTGTTGTTGAGCAGCGCGGCCTGGATCAAGTCTGTGCGCCCCATCAATATGCCTGAACTCTGCGGCCCGCGCATCCCCTTGCCACCGCTGAAACCTACCAGATCGAAGCCCTCTTTGATGATAGCCGTAAGGTTGGAGGCAGGCGGCAACTCGGCCGCGGCGTCGTTGAACACCGGAATCCCCGCCTGCTTGCCTGCCGCGATGAATTCCGCACGCTTGATCTGCCCCTTGGGCTCTTGATCGTTGGTAAAGTAAAGCATAGCGGTTTGCGGGCCGATGGCGCGGTGAAGGTCGTCAACCGTTTCGACTTCAACCAGCTTGATGCCGACGGTGCGCGCCTGGTGATCAAAGCCGTTGCGATGCTCGCGGGGAATGATGACCTCGTTCTTCATACCCTCGAGGTCGGGGATGCGGCGGACCTTGTCGAGGTCAGTGCCGGTGACGCACGCGGCCGTGGCCAGCAGGATGGCACAGGCAGCGCCGGAGGTCACCATGGCCGCCTCGGCACCGAGTAGCTTGGCGATACGCTCGCCGACCGCTTTCTGCAAATCCTCCAGCCGCACAAAACAGTGCGACGCTTCTTCCATGGCGCGGCGGGCCCGCTCCGGCATAAGCGAGCCACTGAGAATAGTGTAAGTCCCGGCAGCGTTAATCAATGGGGAAACGCCGAGCTTTCTGTAAATCTCACCGTGTTGAGCGGCCAATTGCGCCGCCCAAATATAGCGCGGGCTGAAACCCGCGGCTGCCACTGACATCAAAGCGCTACCGGAAAGAAACATTCGACGGTTCATTTGTCCCTCTTATCTTCGCGGATACACTTCACCCTTGCCCGACACCTTTTCGGTCTAGAAGTAAAGCTTCAGGGCCATTTGACCGATGCGTGGGTCATTGGCGCCCGTCACCAACCCGAAACTACTGAGGGTAGTAATGTTTCCTTGCGGCGTCTGGAATTGCGCGTGGTTGAAGATATTGAAAAATTCGGCGCGGAATTCCAGCTTCACACCCTCGCTGATACTGGTCACCTTGTGGGCGGCCAAATCCCAGTTATTGAGCCCCGGACCGTGGAAGAATCGGCGATTCGCTGTCCCCAGTTGACCAACCGCTTCCGGTGTGAACTGAGTTGTCGAGAAGTATTGATTGTTGACGGTGTGTCGGGGATTGTAGTACTGGAGCGGCTGATTGTTGTAATCAGGGTAGTCTTGGCCGACACCTCCATTACAGCCGCACAAGGAATTGTCATCGGCCTCACCGAGTGTGACAGGCAGCCCGGTGGTGAAGCGAGTGATGCCCGATACCTGCCATCCCTGGATAAACTTTCGCAGCACACCGCTCGAGGTCAGCTTCTCCAGAGGCAAAGTGTAGTTGTAGCTCGTCACAAAATTGTGTGTCATGTCAAAGCTGGAAAGGGACTTGCTGAGACGGTAGTTAAAGGGATTTACTTGATCTGCCAAGCCGGAGGCGTTATCCATGGCCTTCGCGTAGGTGTAGGCAGCGAGAAACATAAATGCGCCCACGGACCGTTGCAGGCTAGCCTGCAACGAATTGTAGTTGGAATTCGTCATCGCTGAGTACCAACTGTTATCGCTAAAGTCGAGCAGGCCTTGACTCAACTCGTACCCGGAAGTCACCGAATAGGGCCGCGTTCCATTGACGATGGTACCGTTGCCGAGATTATAGATGACATCTTCACCGAAGGGACCGCAGGGTGTTGCCCCGGGGTTGGTCAATGCCATTTGTGCTGCGATTTGCAGGCATTTGGTGGCGCTGCCGGGGTTGAACTCCACTCCGGCGATCAGACGATGCCCGCGTGTGCCGACGTAGGCCAGGGAGAAAATCGTGGAGTGAGTCAACTCCCGCTGGAGAGTGAAATTGAAGTGTTCCGCATAAGGCAGCTCGTTATTGTTTTGGATCCCGGGCGAGCCCCCAATGGGCAGGAACTCTGCCCAGTTAACGGGAGAGCCTGGCGTGGGCGGAGTGAAAGGAAAGCGCTGTCCGGCGCCGCCCGGGGCAGTGCGAGACTTGAAAGGCTCATCCAAATACATTTGCCCCGGGATGGGGAAAAACAGAGCAAAGGGTGCGTCGCCTAGCTCGTAGAACAACGTGAGGTCTTCGATGGCTGTGTAATAGATGCCAGAGCCGGCGCGAATGCTCGTCTTTCCGGGACCGCCGAAAAGCTTGCCGAGCGGGCCATCGCTGAAGCCGGGAGAGTACGCGATTCCCAGTCGCGGGCCGAAGTTATCGTAACGAGTGGGGGCCAGAGTGCTCGGTATTCCTGGGTCATTAGGGAAGACCCACCCCGTGGGAGCGCCAGGAAAAACCTTGGATTGCTCGCCGGGGACAAAGGTTTGGATCAGGTTGCGAACGTCGTAGTAGGGCTGGCTCACGTCCCACCGCAAGCCGTAGTTGAGGGTGAAATTGGGCTTGATCTTGAACGTATCTTGAGCATAGGCGCCACCGTACTTGGTGCGCGAATAGAGGAACTTGTTACTGGATACCGTGCCGGTATCGGGAGCATCGAGAAGAAAGTCGGCGAAATCATTCCCTGTTTCACCTCCGGCAAAACCGAATGAGCCGGCGCTGACAACACCCTCGCCGTTGATTTCGTAAAAGCGATACTCCCCGCCAAATTTCAGCGTATGCTTGCCGCGGATCAGGGAGAAACTATCCATGGCCTGATAAGTGTTGTTGGCTGTGATGTGAGCTTCGTCCTTGCCGGTGCTGAAACCCAACTCCGAGAAGGAAATAAAAGGCATACCATTCATAGGCGCCGGAACATCAAGGAGTCCCGGGGCGCCGTTGGCTCCGCTCTGAAACCCGAGACTGCTCAGGCTAGCATACGTCCCGGTCGGCGTGTCGTTATGCAGCCCCAATCTTGTGAAATTCACACGGGCCTCATTGACGGCTGCGGCCCCAAAGTTGCGGGTGTTCGACAACATAAATTGTTGAGCACGGGTCAGAGTGGTGGCGGGAAAACCAGGAACGTTCCCCCAGACCCACGGCTGGGCCAGGTTGGAATCGTCGAAATGCTGGTAGTACGTCCAGTTGCCGGTGCGGCCACCGTTAATGTCGATCCGTTCGCCGATCTTGTCGTCGCGCACGCGCTGGGGGTAGGCGGTGGTGGTATAGATCGGCACTCCGCCGGGCGACGCCACAGCCGTCGGAATGTAATTCGTATTGGTCATGACGGCAGTGGCCACGGGACCCCAGGCCGCTTGCGGGATCACTTGGCCTGGAAACACACACATCCCTGCCTGAGCCTGCGCCAAGGTGGTGCAGCCCGCAACCCAATACGGCTCCCCCGAGGTCACGGTGTATCCCAAGCGGGCGCTCAGCACTTCATCCATGGAACCGCTGCCCGGGATATTGTCACCCCGCACGCTTCCGGTAAGCGGGGCGTATCCGGTGACAGAAACATCGGAAAAGTCCCCATTCCGCTCGCTCGCTGACGGGACATGGAGAATACCTGATGCGAGGCCCAGTACCTGCCGCGTCACCTGGTAATCGCTGAAGAAAAACATGCGATTTTTCCTAATGGGGCCACCCACGGCGGCGCCAAACTGATTTTGCTTGAAGGCGCCGCGCGCCGTGCCCGGTAACTCCTGTCCGGTAGGGCTGTACTGGTTGTATGCGAAGAAATTGCGGGAATCCAGATCGTCGTTGCGCAGGAATTCGAACAATGAACCGTGGAGTCCATTGGTGCCGGACTTGGTCACGGCATTGATGATGCCGCCGGCGAAGCGCCCATACTCGGCGTCAAAGGAATTGGTGAGCAGGCGGAACTCTTGCAGGGAGTCAAGGGTGGGGACGACCTCCGCGCCGTTCAGGCGTCCCTCTTCCACGTCGCCGCCGTTGATCAGAAACGAATTGGCGGCCTCGCGATTCCCGTTAACGGAAAAATACCCAGCATTGACGATGGTGCCTGAGACTGGCCGGTCCGTCGGCTCCATGCCGGAGGTAATCGGAATGACCCCCGACTGCAAGCCTAGCAGGTCAAGGTAGCTACGCCCGTTGAGGGGCAGGCTCTCCATTTTCGATGCACCAATCACGTCACCCAATTGCGTGCTGGTGGTCTCCACCTGAGCCGCGGCAGCCGATACCTCGACTTTTTGGGTCATGGAGCCTACCACCAGTTGGAAGTCGGCACGAAAACGTTGGTTGACCAGAAGCGTGATGCCGGTCTGGGTCGACTTGCGGAAGCCCGTGGCTTCCACCTCAACGCTATAATCGCTGCCGATGGGGACAGCAAGAAATTCGTAGCTGCCTGCCGGATCGGTGGTGGCTTGCCGAGCAAATCCCGTGCTGGAATTGCGTAGGCTAACGCTTGCACCTGGAATGGCGGCCCCAGAGGGATCTGTCACAACGCCGAGGATCGTGCCTGTGATGTCTGCCCTGAGAGGGGTGACTGCAAACAAGATCGCTACCGACACCAAAACCTTCAGAAACCACAAGTTTCTTTTCACTTGGATCCTCCTCTTGGCTTCTCAACCCAGATTTGAGTGAGCAATAGCAGAATCTCGGGTGTTTTGTCAAGCGGTATCTTGACCTCAATCCGCCGATAACGAACGGCCACACGACGGGACATGGAGGCGCGACAGCGCCTCGCCCCTTCCACCATAACCCATGGGATGAACAAAACGAGGGCTCGCGGGCCAGTCCAAGGGTTGCACCCGCGATATTCACGGGCGCTGGCCAATGCGGACTTGTAGCGCTAACCTTCAGGTCAGAATCGATGCGCATCTAAGGATCGCCTAGCCTGACTTGTTGTCACTGTTTCTGCTCGCCTTCAGGGCTTGGGAGTCCCAATTCGTTTTGACAAAACGCGGTGGTTATTGTTCTTTTGGGGTCATATTATTGTTAATTTGCGCATAAAACGCGCATAATTTGCAGCATTCAAAAGACTGACTTCCTTTGTTTTCAATTATTTCTTAGCTTCGTTCCCACGATTTTGCATTTTCTCTGGTTGCCTGCTTTCCCCACTCGCCGGGACCATCCCGTTCCGGTTAGCACCTTGGGGGGCCGCGGTGCCCGCCTACGACAAACTGTCCACAATAAGACCACTCTTATAGGCTACCACACGTTTCTTGGCTTGTCAAGCGGAAAATGCGAATAAGGCTGGCGGCGGGCGGACTTTTTCGAATTTTTCCGCCGTTCGCGCCCAGAGCGCGCCGGGCAATGTCCTGGTTTGGCTCTGGCGAGAGGTGTTCGGCAGTGGACCTGCACGCCCACAGCTATGAGTGCTAGCTATGTGCGTCGTCTGTGCATTATGCCCCATGGAGGAGGCGCCATGACTGAAAGAGGACGAACTACGCCCGTCGCCGAACCTCGCAATACCTATCATGAGAACGAGCAGGAGAAGCCGCAACTCGAATCGTTCAGTCGGAGGCGAGCCTTATCTTACCTGCTAGGTCTGGTCGGTACTACAGTGTCGACAAGATGGTTGGCGGACCGCCGACTTGGCGACGCTGGCGCAGCATTCGCGGCCTTGCCACCCGGGCCTATGGATCCGTTGGACGAGACGAAGGGGTCGTTTTTCTCACTTGCGCAAAAAAGCGCAGTCTCCCAACTCGCGGACCTCATCATACCGGCCGATGACGTTGCCCCCGGAGCCAGCGCCTCCAAGGTGGCGGAGTACCTCGACTTTGTCGTAGCCAATGCCGAAGAGCAAGAACAGCGGCAATGGGTGGAAGGGTTGCAGCTTCTGGATGACCTAGGCAGAAAACTCGACGGCAAGCCTTTTACGGAGCTAACGGCAGACCAGCAGGTGGGATTGCTCAAAGAGCTGGCGCGCGGTGAAAGCAGGCCACTTTCGCCGGCGGAGAAGTTCTTCGTTCGCTTGAAAGGGTTGGTCGCTGAGGGCTACTACACTTCGGAAATTGGTCTGATGCAGGATTTGAAATACAAAGGCAACACTCCCAGCGCTGGTTCAGCAACTTGCAAGGACCACTTTGGGGAAGCCTTCCCGACAGCCGCAACTGAACTGTCCCCCGCGACGCAGGCGTCGACAGCGGAGCACTCGGCGGCCTCGAACGAGAATGTCTCGCCCATGACAAAAGCGAAATTCACCTACGCACGGGACTTGGCAGCAATCTGCCAGGCGGATTACGATGTTTGCATTGTCGGTTCGGGGGCGGCCGGTGGCATTGCCGCCAAGGAACTCACCGAAAAGGGTCTGCGAGTAATTGTGTTGGAAGCCGGGAACTGGGTTTCGCCTGCCCGCTACAAGACCCACGTGCCCCCTTGGAAAATGCCCTTCCGCGGGCGCTGGAAAAACCATCATGATAATGATTACAGCGGATTCCTTTATGTGAAAGATCCCGTAACTTGTCCCAAGGAGTACATCGACTATTGCCTTTTGCCGGCGGTGGGAGGGAAAACTCTAACGTGGGCGGCGAACGCCTACCGGTTCGGCGCCAAGGATTTTCAGAATCGCGGCGCCGGCGACGACTGGCCCATTAGTTATGCCGAACTCGCGCCTTACTATGACCGCGCGGAGCTATTCATGGGAGTCAGCGGGGAGCCGGCGGGTCTGGCAGTGCTGCCGGACGGACGCTTCCTGAAGCCGCTGCCCCTGCGTTGCGGCGAGCAGTTCATCAAAGAAGCGTGCAAGAAGGCTGGCCCGGGTTATCGGATCACTTCCGTCCGCAAAGCCATCAACACGGAGCCGCACGGCGGGCGCCCTGTCTGCCACTATTGTGGCCACTGCGATCGTGGCTGTGACATCAACGCCCTGTACACTTCCGCCAATTCCGCCATCCCGGTAGCGCAGTTGACGGGCCGGCTGAGTCTGGTCACGGATGCTGTCGTGCGCGAGATGGAGGTGGACGGCTCCGGCAAGCGATGTAGCGGGGCGGTGTTCATCGACCGGCGGACACGGCAGGAATACCGGGTGCGCGCCCGTGTTTACGCGCTGGCGTGCGGGGGGGTAGAAGATATCCGCATCTTGCTCATGTCAAAATCGAGGGACTACCCGCAAGGGCTGGCGAATTCAAGCGGTTGGGTAGGCAGGAACCTGATCAGCGGGCAGGGCGTGGGGGGCGCCGTAGGGTACATCGAGCGCCTGCTGGGCGCGAAGGTACTCAACGAGGATGGCGTGGGGGAAGCCGGTGAGATCGTCAATGTGTACTACGCTCATCCCAGCACGAAATTCGCGCGGGGCTACAAGTTTGACCTCGTGAGCGGACCAGTGCAGATCCCCGACTTCGTAGCGGATGTTCCAGGATTCGGAAAGAACTACCGCGAAGAGGTGCGCCGCATCTACCCTGCCATGGTTTATTTTGGGACAACCGGTGAAATGCTGGCCAACGATAA
>Ga0187784_10003768_pt1 | contig 12262 bp, 8 predicted proteins | sample 1015_SJ02_MP15_2_FD_132964 | JGI IMG/M metagenome (GOLD analysis project Ga0187784, IMG submission 132964) | Tropical peat soil microbial communities from peatlands in Department of Meta, Colombia - 1015_SJ02_MP15_20_MG | ecosystem: Environmental > Terrestrial > Soil > Wetlands > Peat | place... | reverse complement strand
CGAGTTGTCCGGCTTCAGGCGAAGCACTTCGCGAAACTCTTTGATCTCCGCGTCCCAGTCTTCTTTGTGCTCAAGCGCCCGGCCGAGGTCGCTGTGCGCGTCGGCGTCGTCCGGGTTCAGACGGATGGCTTGGCGGTACTCGGCGATGGCGCCGTCGTGATAGCCCTTGTCGTCCAGCACGTTGCCGAGGCCATCGTGCGCCGGGGCGTAGTCCGGATCCAGGCGTAACACTTGGCGATACTCATCGATGGCGTCATCGAAGCGGTGCCAGCCGTCGAGGTTACTACCAGTATTGCAGTGCGCTTTGAGGTATTGCGGCTCTAACCGCAACGCCTCGCGGTCCTCGGCCAAGGCGCCCTTCAGGTCCCCTTTTTGCGAAAGTTCCCAGCCGAGGTCAACGTGGACGTCAGCCTTGGAGCTTGCGTAGTCCGGGTCCACACGGAGTGCTTCGCGGTATTCGGCGATGGCTCCATCGTGATCGCCCTTCATGGCTAGTGTTTCTCCGAGGTACTCGTACTCGTACCACGCGTCGGGTCGCAAGCGGATCTCCTCGCGGAACTCGGCGATGGCGCCATCCATGTCGCCATTGTGGCGGAGCCTTAATGCAAGCTCGTAGCGCACGTCGGCGTCATCCGGCTTTAGGCCGACCAGTTCGCGGTATTCCGCAATGGCGCCATTCAGGTCGCCTTTGAGAGTCAGCGCAGAGGCGAGGTTGTCACGCGCGAGGGCGTAGTCCGGCTTGAGGCGGATCGCCTCACGCAATTCGGCGATAGCGCCATCGTATTCGCCCTTGCTGTACAGCGCCGAGCCGAGTTCTTCGTGCGCCTCGGGATCATTCGGATCCAAGCGTAGCAACTCGCGATATTCGCCGATGGCGCCGTCCAGGTCTGCGGGGACTTTGAGGACGCGATACACGGTGGCAAGGTATTTGTGTGCTTTGACATAATCGGGCTTAACACGGATCGCCTCGCGAAGTTCGGCAATAGCGCCGTCCGCGTCGAAATTGTGGCCCAGCGCGGCTCCGACATTGTAGTGCGCTTCTGGGAAGTCCGGCTTGAAGTGTATGGCCTTGCGCCATTCGGCGAGCGCACCATTGAGATCTCCATTCTCCTCGAGCGAGTTGCCGAGGTTGTAGTGCGCTTCGGCGAAGTCGGGCTTGGCCCGTATCGCGCGCCGGAACTCGGAAATGGCATCGTCTAGCTGGCCATGATTCGCGAGTGCGAGGCCGAAGTTGTAGTGGGCGACGGCTAGGTGAGGTTTCAGGCGGATCGCTTCGCGATATTCCGTGATGGCCCCGTCCAGGTCGCCTTTGTCGCGCAGCGCATTGCCCAGGTTCATGTGCGCCTCTGCGTAGTTGGGCTGGCGTCGGATCTCCTCATGGAACTCTGCGATAGCGCCGTCGAAATCGCCCTTCAGGGCGAGCACCTCACCGAGGTTGAGGTGTCCTCCGGCGAGATCCGGCTCGAGGTGGATGGCTTCCCGGTATTCGGCGATCGCGCCGTCCAGGTCGCCCTTCCGATAGAGCGTCAGACCGAGGTTTTCGTGTGCGTCGGCGTCGTCCACCTGATGTTCACGGTTCTGGCCTACATTCTGCGAGGGTGCCGGCGCAGTAAATGCAAGAACCGTGAGCAAGAAAACCAGTACTCGTTTCATAGCTTCACCTCTGGACATCATTCGAGATGGGCACTGAATATTGCGCGCGGCGATCGTAGCGGAAGCGCTTGTGGCCGATGGCGTGCCAGAATGGCTGATAGCGCAATTCGAGCAGACTCACCTGAATCTCCTCACCCTTGGGCCGCATCAGGAACTTGGCCAGCGTGCCGAAGACGTTGAGTTTCTGTTCCCAGGCTTTTTCCTTAGCCTGATCCTGCGTGACTTTGGCAGGAAGTACGAAAAGTCCTTGTTCTGCTAGTGCGATTGCAGGCGGCCTTGGCAAGTGGAAGTCCACGTTCACAACGACCCCATCAAACCCGCACGTACGATCTCCCACTGAGCATCAATAATTCTTCCGGCAACTTCGAGATATGCGTCTCCTGAGAACTCCCATCGCCATCCCAGATCCCAAAGAATCTGGTCAACGTGGCGGCTCCAGAAGCCGGGCGGGGGGCCCGTCGGAGTCTTCATCTCAAGCGCACTGATTCTCGTATCCGCAAGGGCCACGTCCATGTCGATCTTCTCGGTGAGTTCTTGGTGAAACCCCGCATCCATAACCCCAACGGCTGAGCCGGTTTGTGGATCCACCCGCCACCAACCTAGCCGTTCCTGCACGGCCTTTTGCGGCAGAACGACGGCGTAGCCCTCTGTTAGGTCCTGCTCCACCCTAGCCCGCACATCCGGGGAAGCCTGGAAGTCGCGCCAGGCTCTCTCGGATGGGCTCCGAACCACGACCGTTGCGAGGCCACGGGCTGAAGCTAAGGCAAAGACCGTCGTCGTATTTCCAATTCCACTTGAGGAACCCACCGCTAGGTGCTCGGCCGCGGTGTCGGCCACGCCTTGCTGCAGGCGAGCGGTAAAAGGTGTCAGTGCGCTGCCCGGAAGGAAGCCGACCTGATTCGCAACAATGTCGGTCAGCCCGCGGAACTCAAGCCCTCCTTTTCCGTTCGGATGTCCTTCCACGCGGTAGTTCACAAGGCCGATGGAATCCTGGAAAACTGACCCCACGACCGGGCTGAGCATCTTGCGAGCAAGCGCATACGAATACAAGGGACTCAAGGCGCGTGTCGGTGCCGGCATTGTACTAAGCAATTCTTGTCGCTGAGCGGGGTTCTCTTCGTGTAGCGCTTTCAAGGAGGGTTCGCGCCATTCCTGGAGTTGCCTATACAGCATGTCCGCCACGAATGCCGGAGAGAGATCGCAGACCAGTGGCAGCATTTCGGTTTTGTCCAGCAGTGCCAGCCCGCGCCCGAAGGTCTCCATGGGGCCAATCTGCGGCTGACTCGGCGCGCTTGCATTTCTGACCCCCGGCCCCAGCAGGTCGAAAACCGCGTGACGAAACGTGCGGGGCTGGCTCCCGGGAGTGTGCAGTTCGTACTCGATCCATTCTGCTGTTAGTTGTCCTTTGCCGGTCTTCTCCTTGGGCGTCTGCTCAGCGTCTTCAGATCCTCCCAGTTCACCCAACATTCCTCCACCGGCCCCGGCACCCAATTTGTCCGCCTGTGAGGCGCCGGGCGCAACTGAATCGATTCCTGAGGGTCCTTCGCCCTGTTCGACAAACTCGCCAGCTGTGTTGAACGTGTTTCCAGCGAATACCTTTTTCCCGATCCGCAATACCGGAATCCAATCCTGCTGTCCGACGACGGCCGTTTCGAACGCGCCGGCCGAATCTCTATCCTTATCGGAACCAAGGTTCGACGGCCATTTTGTCGGGACATGAGTCAGAGTGACCGGTTCGCCGATAATCTCAGAGGGCCGCATCGCGTGCTGCAACGCCACATGCGCGTGGAGCTGCTTTTCTTTCCATTGTTCAACGACTACGCGGATAACCATTTCATGGCAGAATTCCGACGCGAGCTGGATCTTGCCTCCCGCTTCAGCACCGAACGTCTCGCTTGGTTGCGCGGGGCGTTCACCCGACTGCGGGTCTGCTGACAGAAGATCCAGATCTGTCCAGTTGCCGTTCTCTTCCAGCTGTACCCACCAGTGATCGCGAACTGCTGCAAGCATCGCATCCTGCTGCGCGAGCAAACCCCCTTGCCCCAGCGCTGCCTGCAAAAGGTGTGCCTGCTCGTCGACGCGGCGCTTGGTTTCCTTCACTTCGCGTTCGTATTCGGCGCCCTCTACCCGTGAAAGTTTCCGCAGACCTTCTGTCACCCATTGGAACTCGGGCGCGGAAAGGCCGGCAGCCTTGATGACGGCATCCGATGGAGACGTGGCTTCTTTGCCCTGGGCAAGCGCGGGCGGCTCCTGTCGGATCGGAGGAGACGGGACCTTGGCCAGCAGCTTGCGGCCTTGTTCCTCGCTGAGGTCCGCTCGCGCCAGACGGGAAACGTGCCCCGACAGGCGGAGCAGTTCCGCAAGCAGGAGCGAGCGGTCCAAGCTGTTGCCGAAATGATCCATGAGGACACCGGTTGACCCGCGAAGGGCGCCGCGATAAGGCACCCACTGCGTGTTGTCATGCACCCAGGCAAAGAGCTTCCGTGGATCATTACCGACCTTGTTTACTACTGCTTGCGCATCGAATTCCTCTCTCGGAATCTGTTGGGCGGTGCGGTCCAATTCCTGATACAGCTTCTCCATGTACGCGGCAAGCTGCTTGCGCCGTCCCGACTTCTCCACAGCAGAAAGTCCGTTCAAATCGAATGCGCCGGGAGGCAGCGGAGTTCCTTGCTCACTGAACATTCGGATCCCGTCCGGCGCCCCGGCGCGGACCAGACCCGCGGCTGCCACAGCGGCGCATAAACCTAGGGCCGATACTTGTCGGCCCCACGCGAGAAGCTGCCCGGTCCGGATGCGCGAGGTAACGCTTGCGAGTTGTATAAGCACCGCGACGGGCACCACAATCACTGCCCCAACGAATCCCCCCTGCAGCCAGAACGGCAGTCTTTCCCACAGGCTCTCGCCGTGGAGAAGCGCGGCATACGGAGTGCGCCCCATGATGCCGACAACGAACCCCGCCACTCCGTAAAGAGCGAGAAGGATGAGCGCTACCCGGGCTGGCCAGGGCAGGAACTTCATGCGCGCCAGAATCCAGCCTGCGAGCACAATGCCGAGAATCGTCGCCGCCGACAGCAATGTGGAGGTCGTCTGGCCCAACAACGTGAGAGGCGAATCCGAGCCTTCAGGCCGCCAGGCCGCGAACACCATCAGACCGAACAGAACAAAAAAGGAAAGGGATACTTTGGTCATCCAACTCAGCTTCCGCCAGACTAGCGCGCTGAGCGCGACATATGCGGCCACGGTTTCCCCGACGATCCACCGCAGCGGCGAGCCGCTGACAAACGTCTCGACTGCGGCATCGAACAAAGCCGCGTACAGCAAGACGGCCAACACAGTAAGGCCCGACATCTGCAGGGTGGAACGCTGGGTTGTCACTTCCTGCCCAGACGACGCAATCGCGTTGTGCGGGTCGTTCATGTCTCTACCTCCTGATGATTCGCGATTTCCAACGACGCTATCCAACTCAAAACTTTCGCCTTGGACTCGCTCTCGACCAACTTCGCCGGATGATGATTCAGCAATTCGCACTTTTGTCCTCACTTGCAGGTATCAATTACCACTTCCACGCGCCGGTTCTTGGCTCGTCCCGCCGGATTGTCTGAGCCGTCAGGATTGGTATTGGGCGCGACCGGATCCTTTTTGCCAAGTCCTTGTATCGGCGTTCCCGCTGTCAGAAAGTGATGGGCCACGAGCCAATCCCGAACCGATTGCGCCCGCCGTTCACTGAGAGTCTGGTTGTAGCTCTCGGACCCAATCGAATCCGTGTAACCAAAAATCTGAACCGGGTGTTGTCCGGCTTTCTTGATCTCCGGACCGAGCACGGCCAGAGTTTTCTGCGCGATCGGCGTCAGAGTTGCCTGATTGAACGCAAACAGCGCGTCGGAGCCGACCGTCAACCGCCGCGTACAGCCTTGATTTTGTGTCTGGATGCTCGCAACCTCCAGCATGGCCACCAGCGTGATCGTGGCCGAAGCCGTGTTGCCCTGAGTATCGTTGCCCGTGACCAAAAACTCGTGGGCGCCCATGGAAGCGTTGGCTGGCACATCGATGGTGAAGGTCAGCGGCGCCGTGTCGCCTTTCAAAATCACCTGTGAGACAGAAAGTTGCGTTTTCCATGGCGCATCGGCTGGTGCTTTGGGCGCCAGCGAAACCGTACCGGCATAGCCCTGATTGGCAAGAACCTGAAGCGGAACCTGCACCTGGGAAGCGCGGCCCGGCGCGAAGGGCACACTCTTGCTCGGCACGACGAGGAATTTAGCCGCGACGGGCTCGGTGCACGGCAACAGCGCCGGCACCGGTTGTTGCAGCTCCAGCTGCCAGACCTTGCGGTACGTCGGTTTTGCCACGTCGTCCCAGTCAAAACCGTTGAAGATAATGAGTCCCTGGCCGAAGGGCGCGTACATATGCATGAAGCCGTTTACGTTCAGAGCGTTGGTGCCGAACAGATGACCGCACCAATGTGGGTCCTTGGTCGTGACCGTATTGGCGTCACCGATCTGATTGCCGGTATCCAATCGCCAGGACTCCAGGTCGACGTACTCTTTTGAGTCCTTGGCATCATTGCCCAGCGTGCTCGGTTCGACCAGAATGAGGTTGTGGCCCGCCGCTCCTTTTGCTCCAGGATTTGACGTGCGGAATTGATAGGGAAGAAAACTGTAATCGGTGGACTTGCATACATCGGCGTCGTCAATGATCAGCTTGTGCCCGGCTGCGGTGAAATCCAGCAGGGCTTGTGCCTGCCAGGGCGCGATCTTCTTCGCCATGTCGCAGACCCACCCCAACACGACCACATCGACACCGGTCAGCGCTTCGGGCGTAAACAGGCCGAATGCAAGCGGCGTGGAGCGGTAACCTGGAAACGGTTTAGGGCTCTCGGTGCCGATGCTCCCCAGCTCGTCATAAACTGGGGCGAAGTGGTCGCCAAAAGTGCCATCTTCAGTGAGGACGAGGATGTTCTGACCGGACCCCACCGGCTTCTGGATATGAGCGCAATCGGGATCAGCAGCAACACGTAGAAGAACGTAAGGGGTCTGTTCAACGCCTGCCGAGGCGTCCGGCTCCAGGTTCCCGGAGGGCGAGCTGTCTGCGCCGACGATCATGTTGCCTTCGGCATTGACCACGCCATCGTCCAGTCGAGGCGTGTCTGAGCGGTCCCAGGTAATGTGCGTGCCGGTTTGCGAGCCGAAACCCATCCACGAGGCCCTGCCCGTGGTGTGGCACCACACGCCGCGCAAATCGTTATCATGTTGATTGATCTGCAGCATCCAGTACGTTTCTTTCGCCAGGGCTGGGTCCGGCGAATTAGGCAGCGTTCCCCCTGCGCTCTTGAACAACACGTCGTCTGGATGGTGCGGCGACTTATCCCAGAGCCACACGCCGCTGAGGGGCTTGGAGGGGGGCGTCGGCTGAAGATGGCCAAACGCAACCACTAGGGCGATCGAGGTGTGGTCAGCCCCTCTCTGCTGCAGCGTAACCTTCAGCCAGCGGGCTGTGACCGGGTGCGAGAGGGGGAAATTCTGCAGCTTGGATGTCACTTGCAGCGAGTAGTCGCCCAAAGTGCTGTAGCCGGAATCCTGGCCCTGCGTTGAAGTTTCCACTCGGACCGACTGGGCCGCGCTGTCTGCTTCGCTGTCGCTCTCAGAAGAGCGGGGTTCAAATGCCAAGGAGGTGATCTCCGCCGGCGCGGCAAACTCGAACACAAACACAAATGGTCCGCGGGCGCCGCTCCTGGAGTACCAGGGGCTTTGATGGGTTTCGAGCACATTCGGCCCCCAGCCCTTGTCGGTTGAAGTCGGAGGCCACGTGCGCGTGACCGTTCCAGCCCACATCGAAATCAGATTCATCAGGGCGGCAGACGCCGGTTGCGCTGCTGCGCCAGCCGCGCTCGCTCCGGTTGCAGCCGAACCAGAGGCTGGCGGGTTGGCGGCGTTGGACGCCGGCGCAGACGAGCTTGGTGAGCCAGACGGGGACGAAGAAGAGGACGGGGCCCGTCCGGACTGGTTGGCGGCTGGGCCGCGTTTCTCCGCGCTCTCCGATGATTTCTTGCAGCCGGAGGCGAAGGCAACCAGCAAGCTTGCGAGGGCGAGCAGTGCATAGAATCGTGAATTCCCGCATCGCATGGCGTTCACCTGCGTAAACGAACGCGATCGTATTGCGGTTGTGGTTTGACAGGCAAATGAGTTTTGGCTGAATGTTATTTGAGGACGTATCCGACTGAGCAGTCGATACTTGAAGGGGCAAATGAGGATTGGTTCAGCGGGCCTTGCACGAACTGAACCGGTGGTATAACCCGCCACTCCGCTAGTCCTGCGCTTGAAGGGCACTCCGGCGACCTGGCCAGTGAGACGGGGGCGCGAAGAGGCATCCGGCTTCGATTTCAATCGTTCCTGGGACACTCCACGGTGGCTGAAGTGTCGGGCGTCTTTCTTCACGAGTGGCAGCCTTTTGCAATGCGAGGGTCACCGGGCCGCAAGGTGGGGAGCGAGGAACCAAAGGCCGAGCCCAATTAGGGTAAGGATTACGCCCGCAATGAGTGCTTTCAGATATGTTTTTGCTTCTGTCGCTGTCCCCTTTTCGAGCACAGCCTGCCGGGGATGGTTGCGATCCACATACACTTGAACGCGGGCGCCCATGGGATTTTGCGCCACGAGTTCTTCAGCTCGCTGGCGCGGAAAATTGACATTGGCAAAGATGATCCGGTCGGAACGATAAGTTTCTCCCTCAAACTGGTACTCGAATTCGATCCGCGGCCAGTAGGTATCGATCGCGGGTTCGCCGACCCGCGTTGGGTGACCAACATGAGCGGGCTGATCCGTCTTGACATCCAGCCGCGAACCGACAATGACGCCTTCCACCGGAAACCAGTCCTCACTTTGCCTGGCCATCCTCAGCGACCACAAGCCGTGCGCCAGTCCCGCAACTCCTACCGCCGCAAACACACCGCCGAACAGCCGCAGCATCAAAAGAATCTGATTGGTGAACATGAAGTACAAGAACGCACCGAAGAAGAAGAAAAAGGCAACGCGCGCGACGTTATAGAGAATCGCCCCGGAGCGATCGCTGGAAGGTGTGGGGTGCACATTGTCTTGCTCTGACATCCGACCACCTCGGTGTTGCTTTAAAGAAGATGCAGCGCCCTCTGGGGCGGACCGCCCGAGTCGCTTCTAACTGCCTTCAGTACGGATCCACCAACGAGGTCGTTCCCGGTGGGGGCCCCACTCGATCGTAGGTACCGTTGAAAGTGACGTTCGCACCGCCGCAATTCGGAGTGGATCCCGAAACATCGAGGGCCCGTCCGGTGAACCGGATGGTGAAGCGGCAGTCAAGGCCTGGGTCCACGAAGTCTACCTTATCCCCTTCAAGTTTGGCGGTACCATTTGCGTCCCCAGTGTGAACGCTGCCAGTCATCTCATTCACCCAATAGGCGGCTCCGTCAACCGTTACTTCGCCACCATCCAGCCAAATATCGATCTCCTGGAGGCAGTCGCTCGTTCTGTATTTCCCGCTGACATGATCGGTCGGAAGAATCGCTTGCAAATGGAATGGCAGACTCTTCTTGCCGTCGGGTGTCGACCAGGTCCCTTCGACGATGTTCGGCTTCGTGAAGCTTCCCCGGAAGAAGCCCGTCGGTTTTCCAGAGGCATCCGATTCTTGCAGCGTCAATGATCCGCCAGTGCAGGACCCACTCAGGGAGAGGTTCTTCGCATGCTCAAGTTCCATCGAATACACGCCGGACTCATATTTCACGATAGTCAGTTTCTCGTTCTTGACGTAGATATATGTGCCGCTCAGGCGATCCTTATCGAAGGTCAGCTTTATCGAGATGCCGAGGTCCTTGCCCATAGACCCGAAGAGCTCGACGACGGAACCCGGCGCCGGACATTCCGCTGCAGCGGCGGCGGAACGAACGAGAAACAAGAAGGGGGAACAGAAGACAAACAAGCATAAGGAAATGGCAATTCGTCTCATGACCTACATCCTCCTTTCGCCTCTGGGCTGCACAGCCGGAGGCGGCCTACTTCAATTCCTCCTCAAATGTGGGAGGGCCGACTCGCTGGTACGTGCCGTCGAATGTGACATTCATGCCGCCGCACTTCATATTGTCGTCTGTCACGGCGATCGACCGATCTGAGAAACGGACCGTGAAGCGGCAGCTATTCGGGTCGTCGCCAGATTCCACGTAATAGGCTTTGTCCCCTTCAAGGTTGGCCGTCCTATTACCTCACCGGTGTGAACGCTGTCCGGGTTCGCGGGGTTGACCCAAACGGCGTCTCCTTGAATGCGCACACGTCCAGGCTCCAACAGAAGGATATCCAGCCCACCTCCGGTACTCGTGTTTTTGTCAAGATAATTGCCCCTCTCATATCTTCCGCTCACATGATCCGTGGGCAAGAGCGCCTGGAGACGAAACGGCAGATTCTTCTTGCCATCGGGGGTGGACCAGGTCCCTTCTACAATCTGCGGCTTGATAAAGCTGCCCCGGAAGGACCCCGTCGGTTTGCCGGATGCAGTGGACTCTTGCAGCGTCAAAGATCCGCCAGTGCAAGTCCCACTCAAAAAAATCTTCTCGCGGTGTTTGACGTAGGCATAAGTACCGCTCAGACGATCTTTCTGAAAAGTCAAATTCATCGAAACGCTCGGGTTCTTGCCAATGGTCCCAAAGAGCTCCACGACGGAACCCGGCGCCGGACATTCCACTGCAGCGAGGGCGGCGGAACAAACCAGAAACGGGAATGTGGAACAGAAGACAAACAAGCATAAGGACAGGGCAATTCGTCGCATGACCGATATCCTCCGTTCGCCACTCGGCGTGCACAGCCGAGGCGGCCTAGTTCGGTTCCTCCTGAAATGTGGGAGGGCCGACTCGCTGGTACGTACCTTCGAACGTGACACGATGGCCACCGCAATAACCACTCTGGTCCGTAACATCGAGGTTCCGGTTGCCGAATTCAATTGTGAAGTGGCAGTTAGAGTCTGGGTCGGTGTCTACATACTCTGCTTTGCCGCCCCCAAGTTTGGCTGTGCCATCTGCGTAACCATAGTTAACGCCGCCAAGTTTCTCGGCTTCGGTATACTTTCCCTGGTCTAGGAGTTCTTTTGTAAGGTTGGATGCCCAGGATGCAGTTCCCTGAATACGCAGTTGTCCATCGTCCAGCAGGAGGATGTTAAGCTCGGCTCCGACCCCGTCTGCTTCTGATTCGGATAATAGCCGCCCCCGGTCTTACACTTTCCGCTCACATGATCGGCCGGCGGGAGCGCTTGGAGGTGGAACGGGAATTTCTTCTTCCCGTCGGCGCTCGACCATGTCCCCTCTACAACCTGCGGCTTGGCGAAACTTCCGCTGAACGAACCCGTCGCTTTTCCCGAGGCATCGGACTCCTGAAGCGTCAAAGATCCGCCCGTGCATTTCCCCGTCAAAGCAATCCTCTTCTCGTGCTTCACATACGCATACGAACCGATCAGCCGGTCTTCCTGAAAGGTTAGATTCATCGAAACACTGAGCGCACAAAGGCGTCCCAGTTGTGGAGGATCACACGCGACTAGGCCTTTGCCGATGGTCCCGAACAGCTCCACGGCGGAACCCGGCGCCAGACACTCCGCTGCGACGACATTGGTATTAGCAACGAACAACGTCAACAGTAAAGGTATCCATTTCATAGGGGTCGTCCTCCCGGAGCCCCGGTTGGGCAGACAGGGGGCTACTTCTTCAACTTCAGCTTTTACCGTAGTGCCCTCATGCGTCACTTTTTTCTTCTGTAACGGCTATTTAAGGAGAAAGGTCGTTCCGAAAAAGTCCTTGTCAATGCCGAGGTCTGTCTGAATTTCTTGAATTCGAATCTCTCGAAGCAAGGTTCCAATCGCCCGGTCAATCTCCGCGGGCGGCATTTCTCCGCGATAGAGCTCCTCACAAAGCTTTTTCCAGGGCTCTTGCAGCTTTATCCATGCTCTTTGCGCCTGCTTCGCTGAATCGAGGTAGTCCGCCTTGTCCTTCGGATCATTTCCGCCTGGGGCGCCGGGATTGGTTAAGTTTTCTATTCCAGAATCGACCCGTTGGCGATAGACCGAATTCAGTTCCTTGTCTTTCGCCAGGTACTCCTGCTCCGAACGCCGCTGGAGGGCATGATCTTTTACCAGTTTCGTAAGCAGCGAGGCAAAGTTCGAATAGTCGAGCGCGTCCTGCATGAAGGATTCGGCATATCCTTCGTTATGCGCGCCCGTTGAGCCCGCGAGGAATTCGTCTTTCCTCCAATCGCTGTCCGCCGTCCTCAATTCCGCAAATGTGGATCGAATCTGACCCAGAGTGGCTTTTGTGGAAGAGCTGAGCTTGGCTTCGAGCGGCGTGAGCGCTTTTTCGCGCTTGCTTTCCATAATGGTCATGAGAGCCGACTGGCAGTTCGCTTGAGCAACGGGGTCCACCTCGAAGTCGCAGATGCTGAGGTCTCCCGGCGTGGGATCCTTCTCATCGATGAGTTCCTCAACGTGTTTTAGAACTTGCTCATCGCAACATTCGTCGTACATGATGCCGGTATCCTCGTCGTGCTCCGGCTTCTGCTTTGCCCGACTCAAAAGCTCGCGAGCCCGTTTTACGGAAAAGGGTGTGCCCTGG
>Ga0187784_10003767_pt1 | contig 12264 bp, 14 predicted proteins | sample 1015_SJ02_MP15_2_FD_132964 | JGI IMG/M metagenome (GOLD analysis project Ga0187784, IMG submission 132964) | Tropical peat soil microbial communities from peatlands in Department of Meta, Colombia - 1015_SJ02_MP15_20_MG | ecosystem: Environmental > Terrestrial > Soil > Wetlands > Peat | place... | reverse complement strand
CGTCGACGCCTCGCTCGACCGCGTTGACCGAGACGAGACTGAAACACTCGACCGGATGCAGGCGCGCTATGAGAGCCGGGCGCAGCGCGTGCGCGGCGTCCTCGCCAGCCTGGGTCTCAACCTGCATGCCATCCCCGTGGCGACTGGCGGACCATTCGTGCCGGTCAAACTGCCGCCGGCCAACGAATCGTTCGCGCGCACTCTGACCCGCGTCAGTATCGCCCGCGCGGAAGCCAATGACCTCACCAACACGTTGAACTTCGTGCCGCTGCGCAGCCCGCTTGCCGGCGATTTGGAAATGACGTCGCCGTTCGGCGTGCGCATCGATCCGTTCGTTCATGCGCCATCGATGCATACCGGAATGGACTTCCACGCCACGGCCGGCGATCCGATCTACGCGACGGCTGCGGGCAAGGTGGTCAAGGCGGGTTGGGAGGGCGGCTACGGTCAGATGGTCGAGATCGACCATGGCGAAGGATTTTCGACCAGGTACGGCCACATGTCGGCGATCGGGGTCACGGTCGGTCAGAAGGTGCGCGCCGGACAAGTCATCGGCCGTGTCGGTTCCACCGGACGATCGACGGGGCCGCATCTGCACTATGAAACACGCGTCAATGGCGAGGCCGTGAACCCGGAACGGTTCCTTGCGGCCGGCGAGAGGCTGTTCGGCGGGCGGCCGATTGCGCGCGCCGCGGGACGGCAGGACGAAGACTAAAGCTTCCCCTCGCCTGCCTACTGACACTTCAGGCGCCGCCTCGCATGCGCAGCATCTTCCTGTCCCGGCCGATACGCGGCGCTGGTGTGCGGCTGTCGAAACATTGTCGCACAATACCTGTTTTGTATTTCAAGCCATACGTGAACCCGCTAGTGGGTGCGGCTGACGCCAGTCAAACTTACAGACACTGGAGACGGAGGATTACCGATGCGGGGAACAATTTTGGTGTTGTCGCTGACCATTTTGGCGCTCTGTTGCGGCTCGGCCGCGATGGCGCAAGTCCCTGCGGCAGTTGACGTGCCCGGAGCAAAAGCGATTGCGACTTTCCAGGGCGTCGGCGCGCAGATTTATGAGTGCAAGGCGGGCAGCGATGGCAAACTCGCTTGGTCGTTCCGTGAACCGATCGCCGCTCTATTCGACAGTGGCAAGACGGTGGGCCGGCATTACGCCGGCCCGACTTGGGAAGACGTCGACGGCAGCAAGATCACCGCCAAGGCGTCTGGTAACGCACCCGGCGCTACCGGCGACGACATTCCTTGGCTGAAGCTTGACGTCACCAACCACGCTGGGCGCGGCATGCTGTCGAAGGTCACCGCTATTCAGCGTCTCAACACCCATGGCGGCGCGCTGAACGGCAGCTGCGACAAGGCCGGCGATTTCAAGAGTGTGGCCTACACGGCCACATACGTGTTCTTGCAAAAAGGCAAGTGACGTCGAGCGGTGGGCGGCCCGGCGCAACGCCCCATCCGCCTCAAGGGAGCTGAGCCACAGTTCATATGTTCCGGCCGCGCTGAAAATCCGCTAAGAGGCGGCGGAGCAGCGCTGCCGGCCCATCGCCGGACCCCGGGGCGCGCCCCCTAAGCAGAGGAAGCCACATGCCCGATCTCCGCCTCACAGCCGTCTGGGTTCTTGCTGGCAGTTTCCTCATAGTCGCGAATAACGCTGCGTCCGCCCAGGAGCGCACGACGGCGACGTACGACGACTGGGTTCTGCAATGCGCGGTCCAGGCTGGCCCTCCGGCGCAGAAAGCCTGCGACATCGAGCAACTCACGCAGATGCAAAACCAGGGTCGCAGCATGCCCCTGTCGCGGGTGGCAATCGGGCGGCCGGAAAAAGGCCAGCCCGTGCGCCTGACAATCCAGGTACCGGTGAACGTTTACCTGCGCACGGAGATGCGGGTGCAGGCCAGTGCGTCCGATCCCGGGCTCGCCGCGCCGTTCGACCGCTGCCTGCCGGCCGGTTGCTTCGCCGAGTTTGTTTTGAAGGATGACGCGATCAAAAAATTCCGCGCAGCCACCGCCGCGGGCAAAATGACGTTCCAGAGCGCGAACGGGCAGAGCGTGGCCATCCCGCTGTCGTTCAAAGGGTTTGGCCCGGCCTTCGACGCGCTGCTGAAAGAGTGAGTCTCGATCTGCGGCGCGCCTACGAACGGGGCTCGAGCCGCTGCTCGTTGCGCCTGGCATCCTACCATCATGCGAGCGCTGACGTCCTTCCTTTCTGAGCCGGCGTGCTACACTCCCTGCCCCACACTCGCCTTCCCATAGCGGCCTTTCGAGGTTTCCATCATGGCATTTTCTTCGTGGCGTGGCGTCGTCGGCATGATCAATCCGACCATGCGGCCGGGGGTGACCGAAGAGGTCTGCCGGCTGCTGCCGGAAGGCATCGGTCTCATTCCGCTGTTCCTTAACATCCGGCGCGGCACCGAGGATGAGTTTCACACCATGATGCCGCATTACGAAAAACTCGTCGCGGTGCTTGCAGAGCAGGAATGCGATTTGATCCACCCGCACGGCGCGCCGCCGTTCATGGTGCTCGGCCGCAAGGGCGAAGCGAAAATTCTCGCGGCTTGGGAGAAGAAATACAAAGTGCCGGTGATGAGCGTGGCACAGAACCACGTCAACGCGTTGCGCGCGCTCAAAGCCAAGAGCTTTGTCGGCGCCACATATTTTCCGCAAAAGCTCAACGCTGTCTTCGCCAAATATTTTCGCGACGCGGGCTTCACCGTGCGCGGCATGGAAGGCATCGACGTACCGTTCAACCAGGTGCAGTCCTTGTCAGGCGAGCAGGTCTACGTCCATATCAAAAAGAACTTTCTCAAGGCCAAGGGCGCCGACGCCATCTACATGCTCGGGTCGGGCTGGCGTACGCTCAACATCATCGCCATGCTCGAACAGGATTTACAGGTGCCGGTGGTTCATCCGGTGCCGGCACGGGTCTGGGAAATCCAGAAGCGGCTCTCAGTGCGCCAGCCGGTCAAAGGCTACGGCCACCTCTTGGAGGCGTTTCCTTAAATATCGGCCGTCACCTGCGAACCACTCTCGCCCGCGCCCGGGGGTGACGCAATAAGTCGATCTGGGAGAACTGATGACCGTCATTACACGTCGCGCCGCGTTGGCGCTGCTCGGCGGCCTCATAACCGGCGCAGCCTGCGGCGCCGCCCACGCGCAATCTGTCGCGCAGTTCTATAAGGGGCGGCAGGTCACCATGGTGGTTGGCACTTCGCCCGGCGGCATCAACGACATTTCGGCGCGTTTCGTCGCGCGCTATCTCGGCAAATACATTCCCGGCAATCCGACCATCGTGGTCGAGAACCAGCCGGGCGCCGGCGGCATCACCTCGGCCAACCGTCTCGCCAATACGATGCCGCAGGACGGGTCGGTGATCGCCAAGCTTGAACGTGCGGTGCCGCTGCTTGCCATCCAGGGCGACCCCAACGTGCATTTTGATCCGCTTAAGCTTAGGTGGCTCGGCAGCTTGTCGTCTTACGCCAACGACGCCTATCTGATGCTGGTGATGGCAAACAATCCCATCACATCGGTTACGGAAATCAAGCAAGGGGGTAAGTCGATTACGCTCGGCGGAGATAATGCGGCTTCAAGCAACTTCATCTACGCTACCCTTGCCAAAGACATTCTCGGCCTTAGCGTCAAAGTGGTGGGCGGCTATACCGGCGCGGCGCCGATGTTCCTTGCCATGCAGCGTGGGGAAATCGATGGGCAGGTGGTCAGCATCAGCTCGGTGCGGACCGGCCAGCGCGCGCTGTGGAACGAGCATGCGTTTCGCGCTCTCGTGCAGTTCGGCAGAAAAACCCGGCATCCCGATTTCGCGGATGTGCCGACCGCCTATGAGCTGACGAGCGATCCGGCCGCACGGGCGCTCCTCAATTTCGCCGATCTGCAATTCCTCATTTCACTGCCGTTCGCGGGACCACCCGGCATGCCGGCGGACCGCGCCGCGGCGCTGCGAACAGCCTTCATGGCGATGTGCAAGGATCCGGCGGTAAATGCTGCCGGAGAAAAACTCGGCATCGAGATGAGTCCGATCGACGGCGCGACCGTGCGCAAGGCGATTGCGGACGCCGCGGCCACCCCGCGCGACGTCATCGCGCGCTACAACACGCTGGTGGGAACCGGCCGGCATTGACCGCCACGCCGCGCGGCGCGACACTGCGATAAATTGCTTCGCGCAACTCGGGAGCTGACCATGGCTTATACGCTTGCCAATTTCTGCACCGATCTGTCGGCGACGCTCAAAGCCAAGGGGCAGAACGGCTTGCCCGATGTTGCGCGCAAGCTGAGCGAGCTTATCAACAATCCGGAATTTGTCGCCGAGACTTTCAACGACGACACGCCGATCGGCCGCCGCGTCCTGTGGCACGATCCCGAAACCGATGCGTATGTGCTGGCGCACGTCCAGGAAGGCGGCAAGGTCGGCAAGCCGCACAGCCACGGCGCATCCTGGGCGATCTATGGAACCGCCCGCGGCGTTACCGAAATGACGGAGTGGAAACGCATCAATCCCGTATCCGAGGAAGGCGCGGTGATCGAGAGGACCCGGCAATATGCGCTTGGGCCTGGACAGACGCGCGGTTATGCATCGGGCGCGATTCACTCCACAGCCCATCCACATAAGGCTTGGGTGATCCGCATCACCGGCACCGATCTCGACGCCATCCCGCGCTATCATTTCAGCGCCAAGACCGACAAAATCCTCGAAAACGTTTAAGCCTATTTTCGCGCGAAGGGCGCTGCGGGCGCTCTCACAGCGCGGCCCGCCGCGAACGCGCGCGCCCCGTAAACGACTGAAATTGCGCAATTTTTTTGAGAAATGGCGGGAGCGACGGGGCTCGAACCCGCGACCTCTAGCGTGACAGGCTAGCGCTCTAACCAACTGAGCTACGCCCCCGCGGGCGCGCTGCGCAGTTAAGGCGGAGAGCGCGCCAAGTCAAGGATTTCGGGCCTAAATCGCCGCCTTGAACGCGCCACGAAGCCATACCAGATACCGCGAGCACGCTAAAAACATCGGTGGAATCGGCAAAACAAGCGTGGTCAGCCGCAGCCGAATCGTCTAACTGCAGTTTGATAAGCGGCATAAATCTTCGGATTACCGCTTCATCGAGGAGGGTCTCATGGCATCTAAACCAGCCACTACCGTAACTTTGAAGCATCTTGCCGCAACCCTTGCGGAAGACAACGAGCTGTCGAAAAAGCAGGCCGAGGCCATTCTCGGAGGCTTGGTGGGCAACATCGTCAAGCATCTGAAAAAAGGCGAGCGCATCCGCATCGGCGGTCTCGGCATCCTGCAGGTCCGCAAGCGCGCTGCGCGCATGGGCCGCAATCCCGCCACCGGCGAACCGATTCAGATCAAGGCGAGCAAGAAGGTCGCCTTCCGCGCTTCTAAAGAACTCAAAGAAGCCATCTAACGCCTTTCGCCTCCGATCTGGGACGACACTAGACGGAGGACGGGCGACTGGGGACGGAAAGGTATCTTTCGTCCTCGGTCATCTGTCCTCCGTCCTGTGATTGATTGCCGCTGTGCGAACTTGCCGGAGAGCCGTTGCACGCAACAAATGGTCAGCTCGCGCCTTGACGGCGAGAAGGCACGGCAACCTGTCCTTACTCTGTGGCCGAAATGGTGGGCGGTGACGGACTCGAACCGCCGACATCCTGCGTGTAAAGCAGACGCTCTACCAACTGAGCTAACCGCCCTCGCCGCGAGATGTATCGCTGCATGGCCTGGCCATGCAAGCCTCTGTACGGTCAGCCGTAGCTTCGCCGGAATACGCTGGTGACAACTCCCGCGGCTCACTCGACTTCGCCGAACATGTGCTAGGCTGTTGGCCGCAGCTGTTTCGCTGCGGGGGAAGGTGAATCATGCATCGCACACTGGTTCTGAGCTTGAGTTTGCTGCTGGCCGGTATAACGGCCGCTGCGGCGCAATTTCCGCCTCAGCCGGCAGCGCCGCAGTGTCCAGGGCCGGTCCAAGGCAGCGAGCAGGACCGCGCGGCCTGTCATGGCGACGTGACCACCTATTGTCAGACTGAACTGCAGGCCAACCAGTGCGACGTTTTCGGCATCCTGGGCTGCCTGCAGCGTAATCGCCCAAGGCTCAGCGCAGGATGCCGCCGCGTGCTGGAAGCCAACGGCAAGTAATCCCCAACGCGCCGCGCTTCGCATCCGCGCCCGCGGCGTGGCACACGGCAGCCGTCTAGTCTTGCTCGGAAGACGCCGTCTCGGAATCGACCTCGCCGTCGATCGCCACCAGCGGGGGCCCGCGCTCGGCATGTTCGGCGAGCAGCACCCAGGACTGCGCCAAGGTCAACCAAAGCGCCTTGTCGGTGTCACCGTCTGACAGCCTCGCCATTGCTACGCATTCCTCCGCACACCGGCGGTGGTCTCGTGTAGTCCCCATGGCTATCCCCTGACATACGCAACAGACGAGCGTGATAACAGTCGGGGAGTTCGGCAACGATACGATCACCGGATGGCCAAATGCGGGCGAATGGGGCGCCGATAGAGGCGACGGAACCGGGGTTATGGCAGGCACACGGATAGCAATAACGGCTCAAGCCCGCCGACCCTCTAGGACTTAGCGGGCGGCGAATCAGGTCCCGCGCCGATTTCTAAGTCTTTGTTAAAATATCTCATGCAATTAGCACCTAGCTGCACTGCACCAATTTATTGTGCAATGCGATAAAAGCTCCCTATATGCAGCTCTGAGACACGGCAAAACGCCGGGAAAGGAGTCCAATGCTTACGTCATTCATCCGTTACGTGCAGACCTGGAGACAGTACGGCACGACAGTACGCGAACTGTCCAACCTCGACGACCGCGAACTGGCCGACCTCGGAATCACCCGGTCGGACATTCCGCACGTCGCTTGGGAGCATGTGCGGCGCTAACCGCAGCTCCCTCAGTTACCCGTTAAGCCCGCGCCCGCCTCGTGCGGGCGCTGCTTTTTCTGGGATGCCATTACGAGCCGGCCGGCTCCATGCCCTTGGACTTGATGATCGCCAGCGCATGCGGCCCCGATAGGAACTTCACTAGCGAGGCCGCGGTCGCTCCATCACCCATGGCGACGCCTGCCGAATAGACCGTAAAGTTCTGGATCGCCGCCGGCAGCGGACCGACCAGCACTGCGTCCTTCACGGGCAAAATCTCGCTGATCTGATGGATGCCGATCTCGGCCTCGCCGTCGACCACGTGGGTAGCCACCTCGCCACCGTGCACCAGCACCGCCTTGGCATTGACTTCCTTGGCAATACCTAGCCGTTCCAGCAGTTTCGCTACATAGATGCCGCTCGAACCGCCGGCCGCCGGGTCGATATACGCGACCGACTTCGCCGCGAGCAGCGTCTTCTTGAACGCGTCGACAGTACTGATGTCAGGGAGCGGCGTGCCAGCTTTGACAACCACGCCGACGCCGGTCTTGGCTAGATCGGCGCGACTGCCCGCGGCGACCTTGCCCTCTTTGATGAGGCTATCGATCGCTTCCGGTGTCAGCACCGCAACGTCGAATTTCTCCTCGCCGCTTGCGATCAGCTTCATATGCTGACCGACTGTCTGGTAGGTGACGGCAACGGTGTTGCCGCTTTCCTTCTGGTACTGGGCGAGGAGAGCAGTCAGCACCGTCTTGAAGGCGCCGCCACTAATGACGTTAATTTTTGCGGCTTCAGCAGATTGCGTCATGGCACACTGCATGATGGCGGCTGCAAGGACAGCCGCGAGACAAACTCGTATTGGCTGCATGGATACCTCTGGGCACCGACGCGCACAGACCACCTTAGTGAAGCCCGGGGGCTGAGAAAAGTAGCCGTTGGCGCTAACATTGACGCGTGCTAGGCGGAGCGCCATGCCAGTGCTTGCGCTGACAGATGCAGCAATGCTGTTGCCGCCGCGGGGAGCGCTGATCGGGCTTGATCTCGGCACCAAGACCATTGGCGTCGCCACGAGCGATCCTGACCGCCGTGTCGCAACGCCGGTCGAGACGATTGCCCGCGAAAAGTTCACAGTCGACGCCGGCCGCATCCTTGCGCTGGCCTCCGAACGGCGGGCGGCCGGTTTCGTGCTCGGCCTGCCGATCAACATGGATGGCAGTGAAGGCCCGCGCGCTCAGGCGACGCGCGCCTTTGCGCGCAACCTCGCGCAACGCACGGAGCTTCCGATCGCACTCTGGGACGAACGGCTGTCCACCGCCGCAGTCGAACGCGCGCTGATCGATGTCGATGTCAGCCGCGTAAAACGCAAACAGGTGATCGACCAGCACGCCGCCGCCTTTATTCTTCAGGGCGCGCTCGATCGCCTGTCAAAGTTCGATCTGCAGCCGCCACAGCGCGACGATTAGTTCTCCGGTAGCGCTCGCTGAAGCAGCACATCAATCGACGCGGAATCGAAGTCTTGGGCACCATAGAGGGCGCCATGCGATCGGGCGAGCCGCGTGTTAACAAACTGATCAACGACACTTTGCGGAGCGCTGCCGCGCAGCGCCGCGGCACTCGCTAGCAGCGCCAGCCGCTCGACTGTCTCGCGCGCGAGCGCCTCGTTCGGCTGTTCGGAGCTTGGGGCGCGCTCCTCGAGGCCGACATCATGGGCGAGCGCGCGAAATAACACGTGCTCTTCCTCGCCCTTCAGCGCGCGCAGCACGTCAAGGCACATGACGTTGCCGGACCCTTCCCAGATCGCGTTGACCGGCGCCTCGCGGTAAAGCCGCGGCATGATGCTTTCCTCGACATAACCGTTGCCGCCGAGGCACTCCATGGCCTCAAAGACGAAGCCGGGCGCAATCTTGCAGATCAAAAATTTCGCGGCCGGAGTGATCAGCCGGGCATAGGCCGCCTCGCGCGTATCCTCCGCTGCATGGTCGAGCGCCTGAGCGAGCCGCATGATCAGCGCCACCGCGCCTTCCACTTCGAGCGCCAGATCGGCCAGCACCGTACGCATCATCGGCTGGTCGTAGAGCGGCTTTTGAAAGACATTGCGGTATCTGCAGTGATGCACCGCCTGCGCCAGCGCCATACGCATCAGGCCGGCGGAGGCGATCGCGCAGTCGAGCCGGGTCAACTGCACCATATGCAGAATGGTGCGGATGCCCGCGCCCTCCTCGCCGACCCGCCAGGCAAAGGCGTCCGTGAACTCCACCTCGCTTGAAGCATTGGAGCGGTTGCCGAGCTTGTCCTTGAGACGCTGGAAGCGAAGCGCATTGACGCCGCCATCAGGCCGAAAGCGTGGCGTCAGAAAACACGTCAGCCCACGCGGCGCCTGCGCCAGTACCAAGAAGGCATCGCTCATCGGTGCCGACATGAACCATTTGGCACCGACGATCGAATAGCCATCACCCGAAGGCGTCGCCTCCGTCGAGTTGGCACGCACGTCGGTGCCGCCCTGATTTTCGGTCATGCCCATGCCGAGCGTCATGCCCGACTTTTCCCAGAACGGGGCAAACGCGGTGTCGTAGGTCCGGGTGAGCACTTTGGGCACAACCTTGGCAGCAACGGAGGGCTCGCCGGCGATCGCGGCCAGCGCCGCGCGCGTCATGGTGATCGGGCAAAGGTGCCCGGTCTCAACCTGCGCCGCCATGTAGAAGCGCGCTGCGCGCGCGACTTCGGAGGGCGGCGGCGCGTGCATGCCGGCGGCCGTCCAGGTCGAGGCATGCAAACCCGCCGCAACGCTCTCGCCCATCAGCCGGTGGTATGCGGGATGGAACTCGACGCGGTCGCAGCGAAACCCCTTGGCGTCGAAGGCATGCAGCTTCGGCGGATTCTCGTTGGCCGCACGGCCGAGTGCGAACATCTGGGCGCTGCCCCAGTGCCGGCCGAACGCAGACAGCGCCGCGCCCTCCTCCGCCCCGCCGTTGGCGTTAACGGCGTCCTTCAGCGGCGTGTCGCTTTCGAACAGATCGACGTTCTCATAGGGCGGTGACTGGTTGAACACCTCGTGGGTGTCGAAACGCGAGCGGGGAGCGTGAGGAATCATCGTGGGGAGACTCCGCGGAGCGCGGAATTTAGCACGGCCGCGGCGTCGCAGATGTTTTCGGTGCATCGCGCCCGCGGAGAGGCCAAAGCGGGCTTGCCCGGCCGTGCCAATTGGGCCTATAGCAGCGCTTTAATGATCAAGGCCCTACCGCCCACGCGCCACATCATTTCGATCAACGACCTCAGCAATAAGGAGATCGAGACGATCTTCGAGGTCGCGCAGGGGTTTTTGCAGGAACTCGCCGACTCCCACACCCCCTATCGCATCGCGCACAGCACCGATCTCGCTTCGAAATCCATTCTGGCGAGCCTATTCTACGAGCCCTCGACGCGCACGCGGCTATCGTTCGAGACCGCGATGCTGCGGCTGGGCGGCGCCAACATTACCAGCGCTGATCCGGCCGTGAGCTCCGCCGCCAAGGGTGAAAGCCTGGCCGACACGATCCGCGTCATTTCCAATTACTCCGACGTTGTCGTTATTCGCCATCCGCGCGACGGCGCCGCGCGGCTTGCCGCCGAGTATTCGCAGGTTCCGGTAATCAACGGCGGCGACGGCAGCCACGAGCATCCGACGCAGACCTTGTGCGATCTGTTCACGCTGCGCTCGAAAAAGAAGAGCCTGCGCAACATGAAAGTCGCGATCTCAGGCGACCTCAAGGGCAGCCGCACGATCCATTCGTTCGTCTATGCGCTGGCGCGGTTCGGCGCCACCATCGATCCGTTGCCTGCCCCCGGCATGGAGTTGCCGGAGCACGTGGCGCGGCGGCTGCGCGAGGAATTCCACTGCCACATGGTCTCCAAGGCTCCGGATCAAGCCGGCGCCATCGACGCGCTCTATGTCACCGCCGATCAGCCGCACCAATTGTCGCTCTATCCGGATCCGGAAGTCGATTATGGGCTTTTGGTGCAGAAGAAGATCGACGCGGTCTATGTCACGCGCTTCCAGAAGGAGCGCTGGACCGAGAAAGAGCGGCCATATCCGAAGATCGACGCGAAGTTCCTCGGCGAGCCGAAGTTTTCGGAGGCAAGTGTCATGCATCCGCTGCCGCGCGTCAACGAACTTGACGCGGCGCTCGATAGCGACCGGCGCGCGATCTATTTTCAGCAGGCCGCCTACGGCGTGCCGGTGCGCATGGCGCTGATTTCGCTGCTCCTGCATCTACACAAGAACAAATCGCTGCATCAGTTCAGCGGCGGCTTCGCCAAGCCGGAGCATGCGATCTACGTCCAGCCGATCGGCACCGGCATCACCTGCGGCAACCACAATTGCATCGTCGCCGATCCAGCCGAGCGCCAATACGCCGCCAACAAGTTCTATGTCGTCGAGGACGAAGCGCGGGCGCACTGCAAGCTGCGTTGCGTCTATTGCGAGACGGACATCGAAGAGGAAGCGGCGGCACAGTTCGTGGTCGCCGATACCACGCGAAAGACTTTCTCGCCCGGATTGAGCGCGCTCTCGCGGCTGCTCACCGAACGCTTGAAGCATCTCGTCATTTATCGCGGCGAGGCCGACGCCGTGGCCGCAGGCTTCCAGCCGCGCGAGAACGGCAAGAAAGCGCGCGCCGGGTAGGCTCATGCCGGCGTCTTCGCTCGCGCTCCAATACATCGCGGCGTTCGTGTTCGGCTATCTGTGCGGCTCGATTCCGTTCGGCGTGCTGATCACGCGGCTTGCCGGAGCACCCGATCTGCGCAGCATCGGTTCGGGTAATATCGGCGCCACCAACGTGCTGCGCACCGGAAGAAAAGGACTCGCTGCGGCGACGCTGTTAGGCGACATGCTCAAAGGCACGATTGCAGTCGCCGTTACCATCTATCTGTCCGGCCGCGAGGTGGCCATCGCTGCAGCGCTCGGCGCCTTTTTGGGGCACCTGTTTCCGGTCTGGCTGAAATTCAAAGGCGGCAAAGGCGTCGCGACTTATATCGGTCTTTTGCTCGGCTTCGGATTGTGGATTCCGCTGCTGGCGTTCTGCGCAACCTGGGCAGTCGTCGCCGCCGCCACCCGCTATTCATCGCTCGCGGCATTGCTTGCCAGCATCGCCGCGCCGATGGCGATTTCGCTCAAAGGCGACGTTCCGGAACTGCGGCTGTTCATGGTTTTATCGATCCTGTTGTGGTTTATGCACCGCGCCAACATTTCCCGCTTGACGAACGGCACCGAAAGCAAGATCGGGGCGCACTAGGTCATCGACTCATTAAATCGCATCCAAATTCGAATTGAAGCAAGTTGGACGGATGCGAGGTAGTTGTCGTCGCGCTTGTCGTATCGGGTTGCAACGGCACGAAAATGCTTGAGTTTGT
>Ga0187784_10003766_pt1 | contig 12266 bp, 12 predicted proteins | sample 1015_SJ02_MP15_2_FD_132964 | JGI IMG/M metagenome (GOLD analysis project Ga0187784, IMG submission 132964) | Tropical peat soil microbial communities from peatlands in Department of Meta, Colombia - 1015_SJ02_MP15_20_MG | ecosystem: Environmental > Terrestrial > Soil > Wetlands > Peat | place... | reverse complement strand
TGCGCATCACATGTACAACGACTTCATGGACGAGCTCGAATACGCCGCCGAATGCGGGTTTGACGCGATCTGCGTCAACGAGCACCACTCGAACGGCTATGGGTTGATGCCCTCGCCCAACCTCGTCGCCAGCTCGCTCGCCCGGCGGACGACCGACACAGCGCTGTGCATTCTCGGCAACAGCCTCGCTCTCTACAACCCGCCGACCCGAGTTGCCGAAGAATTCGCGATGATCGACTGCATCTCGGGCGGGCGGCTGATCGCCGGCTTCCCGGTTGGGTCGCCGATGGACACCTGCTACGCCTATGGCCAGAACCCGTCACTGCTGCGGGAGCGCTATTACGAGGCGCACGACCTGGTGAAAAAGGCGTGGACCGCTCCCGAGACCTTCGCGTTCAACGGTCGCTTCAACCAGCAACGTTACGTCAACGTCTGGCCGCGCCCGGTGCAGCGGCCACACCCGCCGATCTGGATCCCCGGCGGTGGCTCGGTCGAGACTTGGCAGTGGTGCGCCGAGATGGACTACGTCTACTGCTATCTCAGCTATTACGGCTACAAGGCCGGGCAGGCGACGATGACCGGGTTCTGGGACGAGATGAAAAAGCTCGGCAAGGACCTCAACCCCCACCGCGCCGGATTTTTGCAATTCGTCGGCGTCGCCGAGACCCGTGAACAGGCGATGGAGCTTTATGCCGCGCCGGCCGAGTATTGCTATGGCCGCTGCCTGCACATCGACCCGCGCTTCGCGGGCCCGCCGGGCTACGCGACCGAGGAGACGCAGCGCCGCGGCATCAAGGGCATGGTCTCGCAAGCCGCCGACAAGAGCGTGCAAGAGACGCAGCGCTACGAGACCAAATTCCAGATGCTGTCGCGCGAGATGGATGCGATCGTCGACAAGGGCTACGTGATCGTCGGCTCGCCTGACGAGGTGGTCGAGCAGCTCACCGAGGTCGCGACCAACCTCAATGTCGGCCACCTGATGATGCTTTTGCAGTTCGGCAACATGTCGAAGGAGCTCGCCAAGTACAACACGCGGCTCTTTGCCGAAAAGGTCATGCCACGCCTCAAGCATGTCCATTCGCAATGGCAAGACCATTGGTGGCCGCAGCCGATGCAAAGGGCCGAGCGCGCCGCGCCCGCATCGTTTCATCCAGTCGCGCAGGCGGCGGCGGAGTAGGCGCCGATCATGCCCGAACCCAAAACCACCACCGTCGACGTGAACGGTTTTTCGTGCCGCGTCTGGACCGCCGGATCCGGGCCGAAGATCGGCTTTCTCGCCGGCTTTGGCGGTTTGCCGCATTGGGTGCCGTTTCTCGACGCCCTTGCCCGTGAGCGCACGGTGATCGCGCCGTCGCTGCCCGGCTTTCCCGGCGGTGAGCGCGGCCATGTCGTGCTCGACAGCCATCTCGACTGGCTCATCGCGACGCGTCAGCTGCTGGAAGGGGCGGGGCTTGCCGGTGCCGATCTCGCCGGCAGCTCGGTCGGCGGCTCGCTCGCCGCCGAGGTCGCTGCGCTGTGGCCGGCGATGGTCAGGCGTCTCGCGCTGATCGCGCCGTTTGGCCTTTTCGACGAAGCCGACCCGGCCACCGACCCGTGGGCCCAGCGCCCCGGCGATGTCGCCGGTTTGTTTTGCGCCGACCCGGCGAAATGGGAAGCCTTGAAGGCCGAACCCGAGGGCCACAACGACCCGGAATGGCCGATCGAGCAGGTCCGCGCCAGCGAGGCGGCGGCCCGCATCTTCTGGCCGCTCGGCAACACCAAGCTCGAAAAGCGCCTGCCGCTGATCACCGCGCCGACCCTGCTAGTCTGGGGCGGCGAGGACCGCATCATGCCGCGCGGCTACGCCGACAAATTCGCCGTCGGCATTAAGGGCAAAACCGAGATCGTGGTGATCCCCGGCGCTGGCCACCTCGCCGAAATCGACAAGCCCGAGGAAACCGCGGCCGCGATCTTGGGCTGGACGAAGTAGCCCTCGCTGCGATCGCGAAGAGTAAAGCGACGAAGCAATCTCCCTCGGGGGGAGGTCAAGGCGGGACGAGATTGCTTCGCTCGGCTCGCAATGCGCCTGAAAGGGAGGAAGGCGATGCCCACCAAACTCGCGGATTATCAGAACAAATATCAGACGGTGCGGTTCGAACGGCGGAACGGCATCCTGCAGATGACGCTGCACACCGATGGCGGTTCGCTGCGCTGGGGTTTCCTGCCGCATGGCGAGCTGCCCGATGCGTTCTACGATGTCGGGAACGACCGCGAGAACCGGGTCGTCATCATCACCGGGACCGGTGCGGAATTTTCCGGGCCGCGCGCCAATCCCGGCACCTCGTCCTTCCCGACCCGGCCGACGACCGAAACCGTCGACCGCATCCATTGGGAAGGCCGGCACCTCTTGATGAAGCTGCTCGACATTGAGGTGCCGGTGATCAGCGCGATCAACGGGCCGGCGTGGCGGCATTCGGAAATTCCGCTGCTCTGCGACATCGTGCTCGCAGCGGACACCGCGCAGTTCCAGGATTCCGCTCATTTCGCCTCGGAGGTCGTGCCCGGCGACGGCATGCATATCGTGATGCCGTTGCTGCTCGGGATGAACCGCGGCCGCTACTACCTGCTCACCGGCCAGACGCTCGACGCAAAGAAGGCGCTGGAATTCGGCCTCGTCGCTGAGGTCCATCCGGCCGACAAGGTGCTCGCCCGCGCCTGGGAGATCGCCGAGGACTTGGCGAAAAAGCCGACCCTGGCGCTGCGCTATACGCGGCTCCTACTCACCGAGGCGCTGCGCCGCCAGATGCATGACCTTTTGGGTTACGGGCTCGGCATGGAGCTGCTGGCGCTCGGCGAGAAGCCCCAGGCGTAGCCGCCCTAATGCTTCACCAGCGGGCATCGCGAATCAGCCAGCGGTTCAAACGCTTCGCTCCCGGGAACCGTCGCGATCCGCTTGAGATAGTCCCACGGGCCGTGCGACTCGGCGGGTGCCTTGACCTGGTACAGATACATGTCGTGCACCATCAGCCCATCGGCGCGGATCACGCCGTTTTGCGCGAAGAAATCATTGATCGTCGCGGCGCGCATCGCCTCCATCACCGGTTCGGTCGCGTCGGTGCCGGCCTTCGCCACCGCCTGGAGATAGTGCATTGTCGATGAGTAGGTGCCGGCTTGCAGCGCGTTCGGCATGGCCCCAACGCGGTCGTAAAATCGCTTCGACCATGCACGCGCCGCATCGCTTTGATCCCAGTAGAAGGATTCGGCGAGCATCATGCCTTGCGTTGTCGCGAGGCCGAGATCGTGCACCTGATTGATGCGCATCGACAGTCCGGCAAAAACCTGCGGACCCGGAATCATCTTCAGTTCGGCGGCTTTTTTGACCGCGTTGGTGGTGTCGGCGCCGCCATCCGCAAGCCCAACGACCTTGGCGCCGGATTGCTGCGCCTGCAGCAGATAGGACGAGAAGTCGTCGGCGCCCAGCGGGTGCCGCGCGTGGCCGATCACCGTGCCTCCGCTCGCCTTGACGACGGCAGCGGTCTCGTCTTCGAGATCGTAACCATAGCTGTAATCGACGGTGACAAAGAACCAGCTGTTCCCGCCGTTGGCGACGATCGTTTTCCCCAGCGTATGGGCGATTGCGTAGGTGTCGTTGGTGTAGTGCACCGACGTGGCGGTGCAGCCCTCTTGCGAGAGCCGGTTTGCGCCAGGCGCGTTGAGGATTACGATTTTGTCGCGCGTGTCGGCGATGCGCTGCACGTAGAGCGCTTCCGACGATCCAGCGACATCCATGATCGCGTCGACATGTTGTTTGTCGAACCAGTCGCGCGCGATCGCCGCCGCCTGGTCGGCATTGTCGTGATGGTCGGCGACGACGACTTGGACCGGTGCGCCGAGGACCTTGCCGCCGAAATCCTCAACCGCCAGCTGGGTGGCCGCTTCGCTGCCCTTGCCGGTCAGTTCGGCATAGGGACCCGTCATGTCGAGGATGAGGCCGATCTTGACGGCGCCGTCGGAAATGGCGCCCGTTGCCGGTGACTGCGCACACGCGCCCGCCGCATGGAGCAGCGTGGTCAGCGCCAGGCATCCCCCGAGGAAACGTTTTCTTGTTCTCATGACGCTTCGCCATGGCTCATCGTAGATCGCGGTGTACACGATTTTGTCGTCATTGACATGATCACACGACAACACCGCCGCGATTGAACGGCACCGCGAGCGCGCCATCGCGCGCTGGTCGACACATGGGGCGCGGGGGATGCGTCCGGCAATCAACTTAGCGCGATGGCAGGTATCTGCGGTATTGTGGGCGGATGGCCGAGACCTCCTCGCCGCCAGCAGCGCATCCCATTGCCGAGCGGCGGAACCCGGCGCTCGGCCTCGGCTTCCGGCTGGTGATGCTCGGGCTCGGCATGTCCATCGTGCCGCTCGACACCGCGGTCAATATCAGCTTCCCAGATATCACCGGCAGCTTCGGCCTGCCGCTGTCGATGATTCAATGGGTCGTCATCAGCTACACGCTGACCTACGCGGCGCTGATGCTGGCTTGCGGCCGTATTGGCGATATCTGGGGGCACGCGCGCGTGTTCCGCGCGGGCCTGGCGTGGAGCATCGTCGCCTATCTTCTGTGCGCGCTCGCGCCGGCATTTGGTTGGCTGTTGTTTTTCCGCTTTCTGCAGGGGATCGGCGCCGGGCTGGTGATTAGCTGTGCCCCGGCGTTGGTCACCGGGCTCTACCCTGAGGAACGGCGCAGCCACGCGGTCGGCATGTTCACGTTGATCTTCGCGCTGAGCTCGGCGATGGGGCCGCTGATCGGCGGCGCGCTGGTAGCGCGCTGGGGCTGGCCCGCGGTGTTCTGGTTCCGCGCGCCGATTGCGCTCGCGAGCCTTCTGTTCCTGCGCGGTCTGTCGCCAAGCGCGACTGCCACCGGCGAGCGCTTCGACATCGCCGGCGCGTTGCTCTTGGCGCTCGGGCTGACGCTGCTGCTGCTCGGGATCAACGCTGGCGCGCGGCTTGGGCCGGGTGTCGAGATGGCGGCGTTGCTCGGCGCATCGTTACTGACGTTGGCGCTCTTCGCCTGGTGGGAGGGGCGCGCGGCGCGGCCGATGATCCGTGTCGACCTGTTCCGCGACCTAGGCTTCGCGCTGATCAACGCGGTCTACGTGCTGATGAATTTGGCGGCGTTCTCGGTGCTGTTATTCGTACCGTATTTCTTTGCGCGGTTCAGTGCGATGCCGCTCTGGCTGGCCGGGGTGGTGCTGGCGTCCGGGTCGGCCGCGATGGCGCTGACCTCGCCGCTCGCCGGCCGGCTGATCGCGCGGGTCGCGGCCCAGAAGGTCGGCGCGCTTGGCATCCTGACCGTCGGCGGCGGGTTGTTTCTGATCGGATTGTGGCCGTCCGACATCCGGCCGGGGACAATGGCGCTGATCTTGACCGTGCAGGGCATCGGCGTCGGCCTTTTTCAGGTCGCCTATACCGACATCGTGATCCGCTCCTCGCCGCTCGCCGATCGCGGTGTGGCGGGCAGCCTGTCAATCCTTACCCGCACCATGGGGACGGTCACAGGCGCGGCGCTGCTGACCCTGATCTTCAACCGCGCGGCACACGGCGCGGCAAATGAGCCTGCAGTCTTCCTCGCCGCATTCGCTGCCGTCTTTAAGATCGCCGGCGTCGCCGTCGCGCTTAGCGTCGTCGCGATCCCGTGGTGGCGTCTCGCGCGTTAAATTGGCTGCGCCAGACGCCGCCGCACTGCGGCGAGCAGCTCGCTCGCGGTAAACGGTTTTGCCACGCCGTCCCCGCCGATCGCTAGTACCCGCGCGCCGGGGTGACGGCGACGAATGCCGGCGTGGTTGGTCGCCGCGAAATCGGTGATGACGAGATCGGCGAGAGGCGGTGTTGGTTCCGCGTCGTCGTCGGCTTCGCTGACGACGAATCCGGCGGGTTCCAGCGCGCGCCGCGCGGCAAGGCGCACCGCCGGGTCGCGGTCGATGACATGGATCGTAACCATCGACGCGGACAGTAGCGGGGCTCGGCGCGCCGCACAGCGTTCCGGCCCCCAACCGAAGCGCTGCCGATTAAAACATTGGTATGGGTACTGTGGTATTTCGGCAATGCTCGGGTAATCGTTACGCCGCCAGGCAACGCTTGACGCTCGCCAGCAGGGCAGCCGGCTCGAACGGCTTTTTGAGGCTGTTGTCGGCGCCCAATAGCTCGGCGATACGCAGGATGTCGCCGGCCGCGAAATTGCCGCCGCCGGTGATAGCCAGGATGCGCGCCTCGGGGTTGGCCTCGCGCAGTTCGAGTATGGTGGCCATGCCTTCCTTGCCGGGCATCAGGATGTCGACGATGACGAGATCCGGGTTCAGCTCGCCGAACCGACTGATCCCGGTCTGCGCGTCGCCCGCGGTGGTCACCGCATACCCGTCCTTATGAAGAATCCCCTCGACGACGGTGCAGAACACCGGATCGTCGTCGATCACTAGGACCGAATTCATGGGTCGAGCCTCCGCGGTCGAATTCATATCCCGCTCATCCCTTGCAGCATCGCGATGCGAACCGCGTCCGAGCGATTGCGCGCCCCCATCTTCTTGAAGGCGCTGTTGAGGTGCAGCTTTACGGTGATCTCCGATATCGCCAGCCGCTCGGCGATCTCGCGATTGGGCGAACCGCGTACCAGATGCTCGATGCAATCCAGTTCGCGCGGTGTCAAATTGTCGAAGGACGGACGCGCCGCATGGCGGCGGGGAAGGGCATTGACCACCGAACGCGGCACGTAGGTCTCGCCCGCCGCCATCAGCCGCAGCGCCGTCAGCAGCGCGGTGCCGCGCAGGTTTTTCATGATCACGCCAGCGGCGCCGCGCTCCAGCGCGCGCTCGGCCTCGCTCGTGTCGATCGCGCCCGACAGGATCGCAACCGGTGTGTCAGGTAGGGTTTCCCTGACCTCGTCGAGTCCTGTAAGACCGTTCATCCCCGGCATCCGATAGTCGAGTATGACGAGATCGAAGCTGCAGTCGGCGGCGAGTCTTTCCCGGACCTGCTGAAAATCCGACGCTTCGATGCAGATGATGTCTGACGCCGCGCGCGTCAGATAGCTGGCGATCGCCTCGCGCACCAGATGATGATCGTCGGCGAGTAATATTCTCATGCGTCATCCGCGGCGGTGAGCCGATCCGCACCCGGTGCCGTCGCTGCCCGGTCGCCGGACGATAGACAAACCAAGGTTAATAAGTTGCAAAGAGTGACTGCGGCCACGCGTCCCTAGAGATAACTAAATCTTCAGTGGTGCATCTATAACGTTAGAAATAATCGTTTTGCGTGTTTTTCGAGACACATGTAGTGAGCGATGCGGATTTGATCGCGCTGGCTCTGGCCGCGCGACCCTGGAGTTCCGGCAAATCCGAGCCGCGGCCCGGCCCGCGTTTCGAAGACCGCTTGCGTCACGCTCAGAAGATGGACGCGCTCGGCCAGATTACCGGCGGGATCGCGCACGATTTCAACAACCTGCTGTTGGCGATCAACTTCAATCTCGAGTCGCTCGCCGGCGAAGTGCCGCGGACCGCGACCACCGAGCCGTTGTTCGAGGGGGCGCGGGCCGCGGTGGAGCAGGCGCACAGTCTTATCGGCCATCTGCTTACCTTTGCCCGGCGCCAACCGTTGAGACCGACCAGCGTCGACATCAACGATAGCGTGCGCCAGACGCAGCTAATGCTGCGCCGTGCAGTCCCCGGCAGTATCGAGATCGAAACCCGGCTCTCAGACAAGCCCGGAGTGGTGTTGGCCGATCGCAATCAGTTCGAGACGGCGCTGCTGAACCTCGCTCTCAACGCCCGAGATGCAATGCCGCACGGCGGAACGCTGACGATTGGCACCATGGATATCACGCTCGACGATGCCTATGCCGCCCAGCATCCCGGCGAGCCGGCTGGCCGCTATGTGCTGATCGCGGTCAGCGATACGGGATCGGGCATGGCAGCCAGTATCGTCGAGCGGGCGTTCGAGCCATTTTTCACGACCAAGTCCGGTGCCGAGCATAGTGGGCTCGGGCTGAGTCAGGTCTATGGCTACGCCAGGCAATCGGGCGGTCATGCGCGGATCGACAGCGAGCCGGGGCGTGGCACGACAGTGCAAATGTTTCTGCCGCGCTTTGGCGATACCGTGTCGGCGGCGCATCGCCACGCCGTCCCCAGCTGCGGCAACGGTGAGGCGATCCTCGTCGTCGAGGATGCGCCATTCGTACGCAACGCAGTGGCAAAGATGGTCGCCGATCTCGGCTGCCGACCGGTCATGGCGGCCGGTGCCGAGGAGGCGTTGGCGCTGCTCGAATCCGGTGGGCCAATCGATCTGCTGCTTGCCGACTTGGCGCTGCCCGGCGGACGCTCCGGCGAGGAAGTGGCGGCGACGGCGGTACGCCTGCGGCCCGGTCTTCCGGTGCTTTATATGTCGGGCCATGCCGAGCGCGCGCCGGGCGGCGCGCCGTTTATCGCCAAGCCGTTCAACAAGGCTCAATTGGCCGAACAACTCGGCATGGCGCTGCGGCGCGAGGTGATGGCGGGATGATCTCCGCGCAAAACGGGATCATTGTCGCGCGCCCCATCGTTCGCTCGTATTGTCGCGAGACGCCCGCTATGGGCGCGCAACGACAAGCGAGCTAATCAGGGAGGTAGCAATGGACGACCACATCTACCGCGTCATTCAAATCGTCGGCTCGTCGGAGAAAAGCATTGACGACGCGATTCACGCCGCCGTCACCCGCGCGTCGAAGACCCTGCGCGAGCTGCGCTGGTTCGAGGTCGTCGAGACCCGCGGCCACATCGCTGATGGCAAGGTGCAGCATTTCCAGGTAACGCTGAAGGTCGGCTTCACCCTGGAAGGGGCCTAAAGCATGGCGAAGGCCTACTTCGCGGTGCGCGCCGAAGTGCCGGAGGCGGATCGGGCGCGATTCGACCACTGGTACGAGACCGATCATTTGCCCTGGGCGCTGCGCGCCTTTAAGGCGCGGCGCGCCTGGCGCTGCTGGAGCCGGAGCGACCCTGGCGTGCATGTCGCATTCTACGAATTCGATTCGGTCGAAGCCGCCGAGGCGGTCGCCAAATCCGATGCGATCAAGCCGCTTGTTGAGGATTTCGACCGCGTCTGGCAGAACCGCGTGACCCGCCGCCGCGCGGTGCTCGAAGTGGTGCAGGAGATTGACGGCTGATTGCCGGATCGACTTGCGGTCGGTCCGGCAATTCCGACGTTCCAGGCGCCTTACGCCAGTACGATATCCGGAACCAGCTCGGTGCCTTTAGTCTCGGGACTTACCAGCATCGCTGCGACGAGAAACGCGGCGGAGACCGTCGTTCCGACCAGCATCGGGATGGCAAAACCTAGATGCCAATCGGTCGCGAAATAGGCGAGTACCGGCCCGACCAGCCCGCCGAAGATGGCGCCCTGGTGATAACAGAACCCGGCGGCCGTTGCGCGCACCTCGGTCGGGAAGCGTTCCGAGAGGTAGTGCGGGTACTGCACATGCATCCCGCCCCCGCCGAAAGCGCCCTGCAAGGTGAAGAACACCACGATCATGGTGTAATTGGTCGTCAGCAGGTAAAGCGGCGCCACCGGGATCGTCAGCAGCGCGGTGACGATGATCGCCTTCCGCCGGCCGAACCGGTCCGCGTACCAGCCCCACAGTGCCGCCGAGAGGAAAAACATGAGGCTCGATAGCATCACCGGTAGGGCGACGAGACCGGGGCTGAAGCCCAGATCCTTTTGCAGATACGACGGAAACATGCCGCCGACCGAATAGCCGACGACAAACGCGCTGGCCATCATCCAGCACGCGGTAAACGTGTTGAAGAGCACCTGGCGCTTGAAGATGCTGAACAGGGGTGCGCGCACCTCGCGCTTCTGCGTGCGCTGCAGCCGCCGGTTTTCCAGCCAGACCGGCGGCTCCTTCACAAATATCCGGATGTAGACAATCGCCAGCGCCGGCAAAACACCCATCCATAATAGGCCGCGCCAGCCGATCGAAGTGTAGAGCGCGCCATAGGCGGCGCTCGACAACAGCGCGCCGAGCCCCCATGAGCCTTGCAGCACTGCGCCCATGAACCCGCGGGAGCGCTGCGGCCAGGTCTCCATCGCTAGGGCCGCGCCCGCCGGCCACTCAGCGCCCATGCCGATACCCAAAAGGGCGCGGAACAGGAACAAAAACCAGAAGGTCGGCGAAAAACCAGCGATAAAGTTGCAGACCGAATACCACGCGATCGCGATCATCATCGGCTTCTTCCGGCCGATCCGATCGGCGAGCCAGCCAGAGGCTGTCGCGCCCACAAGGCGCATCCACAAGGTCAGCGTGAACACGGCTGTGACGGCCGTCAGCGGCACCTTAAATTCTTGTGAGATCGGCACCATGATCATCAAAAAGATCGTGAAGTCGAACGCATCCAGCGTCCAGCCGAGCCATGCCGCCACCCAGGCGAGCCACTGCTCCTTGGTCGGCTCTTTCCACCACGGAATCGGGTTTGCCGTCGCGATTGCCGTCATCGTCGCTCTCCCTGTTCGTGCCGGCTCTGTTTGGCAAGCCGTGCACAACAGAGACTATGCTTGGCGACGATGAATGTCGCGATCAATCGTTTGCCGTCGCGCGACGAGACGCGACGGTTATCTCTTCCCGTGGCGAGATGCAGGCCGCGGTTATCTCGGCTGCCGGCGCAGGAAGTCGATAAACGTCGCCGCGAGCAGGCCTTCTTTCGCGTCCCAATCGGCGAAGGCCTCGTCGAGCGTTGCCTTCTCCTCGGTCACGACCTCATGGTACTCGGCGTTGGGCATCAGCCGGTGGCAGGCAAATCCGGCGGGCGGTGGGTGCACCGGATCCTTACCCGGTGCGATGCAAGTCGGCATCGTCAGCGATCGCAATTCGGCCGGGCTGAGGCCGATTACCGGGTGCTCGGAGCCGGCGTTGAAGCTGTCGCGCCAGCGTTCCATGCGGCTGATGAAATCGGCCGGGTTCATCGCCATCAGCACGCCGCGGCTCGCCGGGTTGTAGCCGATCACCTCTTTCCAATGGTCGAGCTGGCAGACGGCTGCCATGCCGCCCGCCTTCGCCGCCTCGATATGCGAGGTGTAGTACTGGTTCGCGAGGTGCACTGCGGCGTGCTGGCCGCCGGTCACCCGCCACAGCAACAGGCCGCGCACCGCCTCGGGGTGGCGCAGCGCCAGGATCAGCGCTAGCCGGCAGCCTGACGAGCTGCCGCCGAGATAGGCGGGCAGCGCATCGAGCTTGCCGAGCAGCTCGTAGAGATCCTCGGCCCATTCGTCGTTTTCCGATTCGCCGGTGATCGCGATGCCCGAGGCGCCGCAATTGCGCCGGTCGTAGATGACGACGCGATATCCCGCCTCGGCGATCTTTTCCGCCAGCGGCTTGACCGAGATTCCGGCCCGCCGCCCGCCCGGCTGCAGCGCGATAAACGGGCCGCGGTCGCCGAGAATTTCGTAGTGGATGTCGATGCCGCGGATTTGCGTGACGGGCATGGGTTTCTCCCTGGTCAAGCCGTTGTCTGGGCGCGATGTTAGCGGATCGACGAGCCGCGCTCTACTCGGCCGGGACGCGCTGGACGCGTTGTGCTTTCGCCGAAACCGGCCCCCCATGTCGGCCTGTGGTGAGATGGTCGTCGATCTCTTCAATCGAACGGCCCTTGGTCTCGATCCCGAACAGGAACGCGATCCCCGACAGAAATGACCAAAAGGCGAGGAACAGCATCGCCGGCACGATGAAGTCGAGCGAGGCCTTGGGGCTGACGAAATTCGACTGGCCGCAGATCAGCGCCAGGCCCAGCGGCCCGATGACCTTGCCGAGATTGCCGAGCCCGTAGCCGAACCCCATGCCGCTCGCGCGCAAACCGGCCGGCCAGATCTCGGCCGAATACGGCCCGATGATCGCGTAGGCGCCGTCGCCGAAAAAGCGCTGCGCCATCACAAACAGCCAGAACGCCGACACGCCGCCGATCATTCCCGCGTAGTAGAACCCGGCAAGCGACATGAACACGCCGCCGCCCATCCCGACGATAAACCCGGCCGGCCGACGACCGATCGCATCGCTCGCGTAGGAGCAAACGAGTCGGCCGAAAAACCCGGAGACCCCGACCCAGATCATCATCGAGGCGGCTTCGGCCGGCGTCACCTTGAGGATCAGCACGAGAAGCGTCGTCGCCCACATCAACAGGCCGATCCCGCTCGTCTGGCTGAGGCTCGTCAGCACCGAGACGATCATGCTGCGCGGGTATTTGAAGATTTCAACCCACGGGGTGTGCGGCGTT
>Ga0187784_10003765_pt1 | contig 12271 bp, 12 predicted proteins | sample 1015_SJ02_MP15_2_FD_132964 | JGI IMG/M metagenome (GOLD analysis project Ga0187784, IMG submission 132964) | Tropical peat soil microbial communities from peatlands in Department of Meta, Colombia - 1015_SJ02_MP15_20_MG | ecosystem: Environmental > Terrestrial > Soil > Wetlands > Peat | place... | reverse complement strand
CTGCAACGACAGAGCGTCGAGACGCGCACCATGACCGCGATGCGACGCCTGAGCGTCGAGACCATGGCGGTGTCGCTGCGCAATACCGGACAGGCAAAGAAAGACGATCGACTCCTGGTGATACCGGAACAACGCGATCGACCGCCGGTCCTGATGCTGATGTCGACCGAGGTCGAGGCGGTTGAAGACAGCCGTGTGGTGTCGAACGAGATGGACCTGCCGCTCGCCGTTCTTTCGAAGGCGCTGCCGGAAGCCGCCGATCCCAACGATAGCTCGCCGGAGGCGGCCGCCTTGCGCCAGGTGCTGCGCGGCGGCGACACGGCGGTCGCCGAACTCTTTCTGATCGCGCAGCCGGAGATCGTGCGCACGCGCCAGCCCAAGATGATGCCGCTGTGCGCGCCGCATCCGCATATCCGGGTCGATTGCGGCCCCCAGGTTTCGACGGTGGGGGTGTTCTGCCGCGACGCCGATAACGAACTCGGGGTCACCGCGTGCTATCACGGAACCGGTCCGGTCGGCACGGTCGTCACGATCAATCAGCAACATTATAAGGTCAAATGCGTCGACGTCGTGCAGGATACCGTCTTTATCCCGCTCGGCAACAATTTCAATGTGCCGACATCATTGCGCGGCCGGGCTGGCATCCTTGGCACCCGCGAGCCCGCCCGCGCCGATCAAGCGCATTTTGACGGCGCGACCAACCAGAACTGCACGACGCGCATTTTCGGAGCCGACGCCGGCCTGTTACGCGCCCGCCCGACGATCATGCTGAAAATCCAGACCGACCCGGACACCGACAAGGGCGACAGCGGCTGCGCGCTGATCGACGACGCCGATCACGTGCTCGGCTTCGCTTTCGAACGCACCGACTACAAGGACTACCCCCAGTTCACCGACTGGATCTGGGCCGCCAACGCGCTCCGTGCCTTGCAACTAACCCCCTATTGAGAGGAGAACAGCATGGGATGGTTGAACACGTTGCTCAACAAAATCGCAGGGGTTGCCCCGACCGACTGGACACTCTTGGACAACCTCGCCGATCCCGGACTGAATATCAGCGGCAATCCCGTTAAGCCAGACGAATGCTATCTCGAGGTCTATGTCGAATCGCTGCGGCTCGAGAAGGCGCGCCGGTTCGCCACGACATTCGACGGCGTGATCTACTCCTTCGCTTCCATGGCCCGCCAAGGCGCCAAACGCGCCGAACTGGCGTCGGTGACCAAGCCGAAGAATCTCACCGCGCTCAATCAGAACCAGCTGAGCAATGTCATTACGGTTTCCAAGCGCATCATGGCGGCCATGCCGTGGCGCGGCAATCCATTGGGCCTGGAACTGGGCCTGTTCTCCGTCAAGACCGGCAACCTGCTCACGCCATTGACGGCCTATGTCACCAAGGTGGCGGCGCAAGCCGGCATTAGCACCGCAGTGGTCAGTCCATTCCTGCCCTTGGTGACCGAAGGTCTCGATATGATCGCCGGCCAGACCGCAGACACGGCGATCGAACTCGCGATCGACACCGATATGTCGCTGAGCAAGAGTCAAATATTGGCGCTGATCGCCAAACCAAAGGGCAATGTGAACCAAGCGGCCATCAGTATCGACCCGCAGGATCACAAATTGCTGGACAACGGTCAGCCGCTCAATGCCGCCTATTGCGTGTTTTCGATCCGCACCACGGACCGCAATGCCGACTGGGGCAGTATTCCGGCGCTCGAACAGGCCTATGAGGACCTCAAGTCGGCGATCCTGTCCGGCAAACGCAAAGAAGCAGAGGAAGCTCTCGCCGGATTCAATCGCCAGGTCATCATCTGTCCCGATCTCATCCCGGCAGACAAGACGCGCCTTAAGGATTTGGCGAAGGACGAGGTGCATCAGGCCTTCCCGGGCGGCAGCCAAGCCGCCGAGCCGCAGACGCTCCGGGACCGGTTCGCCAACAGGAAGCTAAGCGACCTCAGGCTGTACCAAGACTAACCCGGCGAAGGGGCTGCGCCCCTTGTATGGTCGATTGCGCCCCGTCGCCGCCGCCCCCGGCGGCGGCACGAATTTGCCCGTACTCTCGATCCGGCTTTCGTGATATGGGAACGTCCCCTCGCTTCTTTGCACGCAACAGGATCATCCCACAATGGCTAGTGCGCTATTCTCCCCGATCACGCTGCGCGGCCTCACGCTGCCCAATCGCATCGTGGTGTCGCCGATGTGCCAATACAATTCCAACGACGGCTCAGCGACGGATTGGCACCTGATGCATCTCGGCAGCTTCTCGCTCGGCTGCGCCGGTCTCGTGATGTGCGAGATGACGGACGTCAATCCGCAAGGGCGCATCACGCCGAAATGCGCCGGCATGTGGTCGGACGACAACGAGGCGGCACTCAAGCGCGTGCACGATTTCTGCCGCACCTACGGCGTCGCCAAGCTCGGCGTACAGCTCGCGCACGCCGGACGCAAAGGGCCGACCACGGTGCCGGCGGCGGGCGGCAAGCCGATTCTGACCAAGGAGGAAGGCGGCTGGACGCCGGAGGCGCCCTCGGCCATCCCCTACGACACCGGCTGGCCGGTGCCGCACGCCATGACCAAGGACGACATCAAGCGCTGCATCGGCGAATTCGCCGCCGCGGCCAAGCGTGTCGAGCGCATCGGCTACGACGTGATCGAATTGCACGGCGCGCACGGTTATCTTGCCCATCAATTCCTGTCGCCGCTGTCCAACAAGCGCACCGACGAATATGGCGGCTCGACCGAAAATCGCATGCGCTTTGCTATCGAGATGTACGAGGCGGTGCGCGCCGTGTGGCCGGAACACAAGCCGCTCGGCATGCGCGTCTCCGCCACCGACTGGGTCGACGGCGGCTGGACGCCGGAAGAAACCGTCCTGTTGGCCAAAGAGCTGAAGCAGCGCGGCATGGATTATATGGACGTGTCGAGCGGCGGCCTCGATCCGAAGCAGAAAATTCCGCTGGCGCCGGGCTATCAGGTGCCGTTCGCCGAGAAGGTGAAGAAGGAAAGCGGCATCACCACCATGACTGTCGGCCTGATCGCCGGTTATCAGCAGGCCGAGGATATCGTGGCCTCCGGCAAGAGCGACCTGATCTGCCTCGCCCGCGGCGCGATGTGGGATCCGCGCTGGGCCTGGCATGCCGCCGAGGAACTCGGCGCCGAGACGGCCTATGCGCCGAAGATGATGGCCTGCCATCCCAAGCTGCGGCCGCAATTGTTTCCGAAGCGGGCACCAGCCGCAGGCTGAGCGCGCAGCAGGCATTTAGCCGCGGCCTATCAGGACCGGCCGCTCGTTCCGGCATTGAGCCTGGACTCGCTCACCACCCGGAACGATGCGTCCGGCGAATCCTGCCGGAGCAAAGCGAGCCGGTCGAGCGCGATCGAACGTTCGACCGGCATGCGATGCAGGCCGTTGAGCAAAATGCCTTGGATCGCCTTGCGGCGGCGCACCGGAACCTTCCCGGTCAGCGTCATGTGGAAGCGGAATTCGGCAAGCGCATAGGGATAGCCCCAGCGATCGAGATTCCGAATTTGACTTTGATTTAAGCCCAAGGCGATGCGTCGCGCGCGCTCCTGCGGCGACATCGGCGCGCGATAAGCATCGAATATCGTCGTGCACGACGCCGCGAGCGCGTCGAGCGCCGCCTCACTTTGCAGCGGCACGACCGCGAAAAAGTCGCTGAGGATACCCACCGTGGGCACGAATCGATGAACCGCATGCCCGAGACCGGCGAAGCTTCGCAGCGCCTTGACGAGTTGTTGCTCGGTGCACGACGGCGAAAGATGAAACGGCGCCTTCAACGTGGCGTGAAAGCCGTAGCGTCGCGGCGGCGCGCTGAGCTCGTTCCAGTTCACCATGCCGTTGCCGAAGTCTTGCGGAAAATCGACCGCCTTACCGCTATAGCAGTCGTAACCGAGGATCGAACTGCCGTAACGATAGAGTTTGGTGTCCGCTGCCGGCACAAAGTAGATGGCGTAGCGCGGTCCTTGTTCCACGGCAATGCAGCTCGTCGAGCCAGCGTGCTTTTATGCGGGATCGGGCCGGACCGGCTGATAAGCCGGTTTTCTCATGTAAAACTCATTGTCCATTATGATGGCTCGATGACAGGCGCGTGACGGTATCGGCAAATCGCGTGGGCGCGCAGCCGCGCTACATGACGTAGAGCCGATCCGGCAGCTCGTTGGGCGAACCATCGGGCGGCGCGTGCGCCGCGAGCACCGCGCCGCAACGCTCGATCGCGGCGGTGAATCCGGCGGCGATGCGGCCATCGCGCATGTGAGCCGTCAAGGCGTCGATCGCGGCCTGCCACTCCGCGGCATGGACCTTTGCGGCAATACCCTCGTCGGCGATGATCCGAGCATAACGTTCGGCCAAAGAGACGAAGATCAGCACGCCGGTTCGGTTTTTCGTCCGACTGATGCCGCGCACGACAAACTGTTCAAGCGCCGCGCGATGCGCTCGCGCGCGCTTGATCGCACGCGGAACGAGCACGAGCCGTAGCGGTGTCCAAGAGAATGAGAGGCCAGCGACGATAAAGACCAAAAGTTGCAGCAGGAAAATTCGCTGCACGCTCCATTGTGTGAAGTAAATAAGCGGCCACGGCACAGCGAGCGCCAGCACGCTCGCCCACGCGATCGGAACATGCGCGTAATCCGACGACGAATGCGCCAGCACGCAGACGATTTGTCCGCAGGTGCGCTTCTCCGCGTCGTGGATGGCGGCCGAGATCGCTTCGTGATCTTCCCGCGTGAATTGCATCACCAGCTCCCCGACGCCCCGCCGCCGCCCGACGAACCGCCGCCGCCGGAGAAGCCGCCGCCGGAGAAGCCGCCGCCAAACCCGCCGCCGCCCCAGTTCGAGGAACCCCAGGACGAGCCGCCATAGGGCACGAAGATCGGGCCACCGCCGCGTCTCCCACTTCTGCCTGTCGGCGGGCCACCCGCATTGTGGATCAAATACCAGACGATGAAGATCATGAGCAGGAAAAACAAGATCGGAAACAACTCATTGAAGACGGCCGACGGATCATCGGAGCGGACGTCGACTTTCGGCTGCCAATCCGCGGTGTCGCCGCTGAGCACGCTGATAATGCCGTCGACGCCACGCTCGATGCCGCCGGAGAAGTCGCCGGTCTTGAAGCGCGGGACGATTGCGCTCGATATGATGACCGACGACAGCGCATCGGTGAGCGTGCCTTCGAGGCCATAGCCGACCTCGATGCGGACTTTGTGCTCGGCAGGCGCGACAAGGAGCAGCACGCCGTTGTTCTTTTGCGTCTGGCCGAGTTTCCAGAACCGGAAAAGCTCATTGGCATAAGTCTCAACGTCGCTGCCCTGTAACGATTTCACCGTGGCGACGACGAGCTGGATGCCCGACTTGTCCTCAAGCTCCTTAAGCTTTGCTTCGACATCGCCGCGGCTTTCCGCGGTCATGACATTAGCTTGATCAACGACGCGGCCGGTCAGTGCCGGGAAATCGAGCGCGAAGGCGAGTACCGAGAAGAAGCAAAACAGGGTGGCGGCGAGCCAGATCGTCATGCCGGGGCGCGCGAAGCGCGAGCCCGGACTCCATAGCCACAAACCTCGCGGCGCAGGGTTCACTTTCTTGACCTGTGATTATGGATTCCGGATAGCCGCTTCGCGACTTCCGGAATGACCATGCTAGTCCATCAGAACTTCACTTGCGGCGGCGTTTGCGCGCCTTCGGTCGCGGTGAACTCCGCCATCGGTTTCTCGCTGGAAAACACCGTCTTCGCCCAGATGACGGTCGGGAAGGTCCGCAGCGACGTATTATAGGCGCGCACCGCATCGATATAATCGCGCCGCGCCACCGCGATGCGGTTCTCGGTGCCTTCGAGCTGCGATTGCAGCGCCAGGAAGTTGGCGTTGGATTTAAGATCGGGATAATTCTCCGTCACCGCCAGCAAGCGGCCAAGCACGCCGGTCAATTGGTTCTGCGCATCCTGAAAAGCCTTCATTTTATCCGGATCGGTGAGATCGGAGGCGTCGAGCTTGATCTGCGTGGCCTTGGCGCGCGCCTCCACGACCGCGGTGAGAACGCTCTTTTCCTGGGCGGCGTAACCCTGAACTGTCGCCACCAGATTGGGGATGAGGTCGGCGCGGCGCTGATACTGGTTCTGCACATCCGACCAGCGCGCCTTGGCCTGCTCTTGCAGCGTCGGAATTGTGTTATAGCCGCAGGCCGACAGCGTAAGGCCAAGACCGATGACGGCGAGAACAATACGGATTCGGGAAGCAATATTGGGCATTTCGCCCCTCCTGCTTTGCATGCATCGTGCGAATGTTTAGATCGATTCAGCCCTCGACCGGCTCCGTTCCCACGATTTCGATGCCGAAGCCCGAAAGTCCGACATAGGTCATAGGGCGCGAGGACGTTAAAAGCCGTATCGAATTGACGCCGAGATCTTTGAGGATTTGCGCGCCAAGCCCGACCGCGCGCCATTGCCGCGTGCGCGCCTCGCCGGATGCGGTATCGGCGGATTTGGGTATCGAGACCACCGGCACGCCCGCGGTGCCATCGCGCAACATTACCAGCACGCCCCTGCCCTCGGCCTTAAACCGCGCGAGCGCATGGTGGATCGGCTTGGCGCCGCCGAACACGTCGTAGAGGATGTTGGCGCGGTGCAGCCGGGTGAGCACATTGTTGCCGTCGCCGATGCGGCCATGGACGAAAGCCATGTGATAGACCGGATCGAACGACGTGATAAAGGCGTAACCGGTCAGCGTGCCGATCTCGGATTCCACCGGAAACTCGCCGACCCGCTCGATCAGTTTGTCGCGCGCCTGGCGGTAGGCGATCAATTCCGCGATCGTGATGCGTCGCAGCTTTTGCCGCTCGGCGAAGGCGGCAAGCTCGGGCCCGTGCATCACCGTGCCGTCGTCGTTCATCAATTCTGCAAGCACACCGACCGGCGGCAATCCGGCGAGCCGGCAGAGGTCGACGCAGGCCTCGGTGTGGCCCGAGCGCATCAGCACGCCGCCTTCCTTCGCCACCAGCGGAAACACGTGGCCGGGCCGCACGAAGTCGGATGCTCCGGAATTGCCGTTGGCAAGCGCGCGCACGGTATTGGTGCGCTCCTCCGCGGAAATTCCGGTTGTCAGGCCGTGGCGCACGTCGACCGACACGGTAAACGCGGTGCCGAGCGGCGCGTCGTTGCGCGCCACCATCGGGTCGAGATGCAGCCGTCGCGCCTCCTCCGGAGCGAGCGGCGCGCAGACGATGCCCGAGGTGTGGCGGATGATGAACGCCATCTTGTCCGCCGTGCACAGGCTCGCCGCGACGAACAGGTCGCCCTCGTTCTCGCGGTCGTCGTCATCGGCGACAATGACGATCTCGCCGCGCGCGAATGCGGCGATGACGGCTTGGATGCGTTGGTGAGCGTCGGCCATTTTTTGACCTCTGCGGGCGGCGCCGTCAGCGTGCCGGCGGCAGCAACGGCCACGCCGGATTGTCGCCGACTTGGCCGCGCTGCCGTAGATAATGGTCCGCAATCACGCACGCCACCATGGCTTCGCCGATCGGCACCGCGCGGATGCCGACGCAGGGATCGTGGCGCCCGACGGTCGAGATCTCGGTCTCATGGCCATAGCAGTCGACGGTGCGGCGCGGCGTGAGGATCGAAGAGGTCGGCTTGACGGCAAAGCGCGCCACCACCGGCTGCCCGGTCGAAATGCCGCCGAGAATGCCGCCGGCATTGTTGGACAGAAACAGCGGCTTGCCGTCATTGCCCATGCGCATCTCGTCGCCGTTCTGCTCGCCCGAAAGCTCGGCCGCGGCGAAACCTGCGCCGATCTCAACGCCTTTGACGGCGTTGATGCTCATCAGCGCGGCGGCAAGATCGCCATCGAGCTTGCCGTAAATCGGCGCGCCGAGGCCTGGCGGCACGCCTTCGGCAACGACCTCGATGACGGCGCCGATGGAGGAGCCGCGCTTGCGCAAGCCGTCGAGATAATCGCCGAGCAGGGCTGCGGTCTCGGCGTCGGGACAGAAGAACGGATTGCGCTCGACCTCGGCCCAGTCCCAGCGTGCGCGATCGATGCGATGCGACCCCATCTGCACCAGTGCGGCGCGTACGTTCAATCCCGGCACGATCTTGCGCGCAATGGCGCCGGCGGCGACCCGCATCGCGGTTTCGCGCGCCGACTGGCGGCCGCCGCCGCGGTAATCGCGTAAGCCGTATTTGATGTCGTAGGCGTAGTCGGCGTGGCCGGGACGATATTTGTCCTTGATATCGGAATAATCCTTCGCGCGCTGATCAACATTGTCGATGACGAGCGCGATCGGCGTGCCGGTCGTCACCTGCGCGCCGCTCGCTTGATCGACGAAAACGCCCGAAAGAATCTTGACCGCGTCAGGTTCCCGGCGCTGCGTCGTGTAGCGCGATTGACCGGGCCGGCGCCGATCGAGATAAGGTTGGATGTCGGCCTCGGTCAGCGCAATGCGCGGCGGACAGCCGTCGACCACGCAGCCGATCGCTGGCCCGTGGCTTTCGCCGAAGGTCGTAACCCGGAATAAATGACCGAACGTGTTGAATGACATGACGCGTGGGTGACGCTGAATGGCTGCAAAGTAGGCCCGTCGGGATAAGTCGGGGCTTGGTAGCCCGCGTGTGCCATTGGGTCAAATGCGCTCGCTGCCTGCACCGCGCCGTTCGCAGCTGCGGAAAAAACCGCGCTCGGCTTTCGCGCCTGCCAAATTTTGCCGGGGATTCTGCCAACGAAATGCGCACAGTTCGACCGCCCCCTTGGAAATATTCATGCCGCATTCATGTCGCTGAACGCCGATTAATGGCAACCTGAATATCCGTTAAGCTACGGAAAAATCAGGGTTATTTACGTTTTTCGATTGCGGCCGGAACCGTCTTATGGCATTGTTCCGCTCGGTAAGGGGGCGACGGCCCAGGGACCGAGATCAAGACCAAGATCAAGCCTGCGACTAGAACCAACCCTGCCGTAGGTTCAACACGCAACAAGGAAGCAAGCCATGGCAAAGAAGAAAAAGGGTAAGAAGAAAGCCCCACCGAAGGGTACTTAACTGGCGAATGCGCGAGCCTCGTATTGGGGCCGCGCCGTCGATTTCGGATTTTGCGGGGTCGTCGTGATTCCGCCAAGCGGCCGGATGAAGGTTCGGCCGCTTTCGTTTTTTGGCGCAGGAAAAATTTCGCCGCGCTTACACGTAGCGCGCCATGGTGCCTTCGGCGAACACGTAGACGACGCCTTGCGCGATCTGCGCATGGGTCGCTTCCTCCCGCGGCAGCACATCGAACAGCGCCATCAGCGCGCGCAAGCCGCCGCCATGCCCCGCCACCACCGTGTCGCGCGTTATCGCCGCATACCACTCGCCGATGCGGCTTGTCAGTTCGCGATAGCTCTCGCCGCCGGGCGGCGCAAAGTCCCACTTGTCGCGCTCGCGTTCCGCCAGCATGCCCGGCATGCGGGCGTCGATTTCCGGCAGCGTCAAGCCTTCCCATTCGCCGTAGGAAATCTCCATCAGCCGGTCATCGATGGCGTAGGCCGGCGGATCGAGCCCGAGCGTCGTGCGCAGGACTTCCATGGTTTCGCGCGCCCGCTGCAACGGGCTCGCCACATAGGCGAAGTCTTCGGCGCGGCGCCCATCGCGCGCGAACAGATCGCGCAGCAATTCGCCGCAATCGACAGCCTGCCGCCGGCCGCGCGTGTTGAGCACGGTGTCGTGGCGGCCTTGCAGACGTGCCGCGACGTTGAAGTCGGTCTCGCCGTGACGGACATAATAGAGGACCGGCATGGTCTCGGCTTCCGCTCGTCCCCGCGCAGGCGGGGACCTAGCGAACAAATTACTGGATTCCCGCTTTGGCGGGAATGAGCGAGGAATATCCGCTCTTCACTCCTTGCCGACTGTGATGTCGGGCGCGTCCGGATGTTTCATACCGACGATGTGATAGCCGGCATCGACGTGATGAACCTCGCCGGTGACAGCGCGCGACATGTCGGAGAGCAGATAGGCGCCGGCCTCGCCCACCTCCTCGATCGTCACGTTGCGCCGCAGCGGCGCGTTGTACTCGTTCCATTTGAGGATATACCGAAAATCGCCGATCCCGGAGGCGGCGAGCGTCTTGATCGGCCCGGACGAGATGGCGTTGACGCGGATGTTCTTCACACCGAGATCGGCGGCGATATAGCACACGGAGGCTTCGAGCGCGGCCTTGGCGACGCCCATGACGTTGTAGTGCGGCATCCATTTTTCCGACCCGTAATAGGTCAGCGTCAGCATCGAGCCGCCGTTCGGCATCAGTTTCTCGGCGCGCTGCGCGATCGCCGTAAACGAGTAGCAGCTCACCAGCATGGTCTTGGTGAAATTATCCGCCGTGGTGTCGACGTAGCGGCCGTCGAGCTGATCCCGGTCGGAGAACGCGATGGCGTGGACGAGGAAATCGAGCGTGCCCCAAGTCGACCGCACGGCCGCAAACGCGGCATCGATGGACGCCGGCACGTTCACGTCGCAATCGCCGACCACAATGCCGCCGACCTCCTGGGCGAGCGGCTCGACGCGCTTCCTGAGCGCCTCGCCCTGATAGGTGAAGGCAAGCTCGGCGCCGTGGCCGCGGCAGGCCTTGGCAATGCCCCAGCCGAGCGAGCGATGGTTTGCGACTCCCATGACGAGGCCGCGTTTGCCGCGCATAAGGCCCGAGAGTTCCGGCATTCTCCTGACCCCGTACGGCGATTTTTACCCCTGTGCTCCTATGGCATAGGGTCATTGGGCCAGCAAGCATAGGGCCTTCAAGCGCGGGGCGATCAAGCGTAGGGCTTTCAAGCGCGCGGAATAGCCGGCAGCCGGTGGTGTTGTTAAATGCGGACGCGTCGTTACCGCCGCTTGCCGCAAATCTTAACCTTAACGCCAGAGGTGCGATGCTTGAGTGATTTCCGGGAGCGAATCGAGGCGGCTATTCCGGCGCTGCGGCGCTATGCGCGGGCGCTCACGCGCGACGCCGAGACGGCCGACGACATCGTGCAGGATACGCTGGTGCGGGCGCTGCGTTCCGAGCATTTGTTTCACGGCGGCGATACCAGGGCATGGCTCTACACCATCCTGACCAATCTCAACCGCAACCGGCTTCGCAGCCTGTCGCGGCGGCCGGTGCTGGCGCCGATCAAGGACAGCGATGCCGCAACCGGCGGACCGGAATCCGGCGGCCGCGATATCACCCGCGCGCTCGCCGAACTTGCCGAGGATCAACGTTCGGTGCTGCTGCTCGTGGTGCTCGAGGGCCTCACCTACCGTGAGGTCGCCGAAGTGCAGGGCGTGCCGATCGGCACGGTGATGTCGCGGCTCGCCCGGGCCCGCGCGCAAATCAAAGCCTATCTCGACGGCGAGCGGCCGGCGCTACGCCGTGTGAAATAAACAAGAGAGAAACGATGAGCGATCAAGACCGGATGGTGAGCGAAGACGAACTCAACGCCTATGTCGACGGCGAACTGCCCGCCGACCGCCGCGGCGCAGTCGAGGCCTGGCTCGCAACCCATCCCGACGATGCGGGAAAAGTCGCTGCCTGGCGCGCGCAGGCCGATCTCATTCGCGCGCGCTACAGCGCGGTCGCCGAGGAAAAACCGCCGCAACGGCTCGATATCGGCAGGCTGACGCGCCGCCGCACCGGCGCGGTCGCCGCCGCCGTGGCGGCCGTCTTTTCGGCGTTCCTCGTCGGCGGCGTCGCCGGCTGGGTCGCGCGCGGGGCCGCAGCAGTCACTCCCTCGAATCTTGCCCTCTTTACCAGCGACGCGCTCGACGCCTACCGGCTTTATACCGTCGAGGTCCGCCATCCGGTCGAGGTGCCGGGCGACCAGCGGCCGCATCTGGTCGAGTGGCTGTCGAAGCGGGTCGGCTCGCCGTTGCGTGCGCCCGAACTCGATAAAGTGGGATTGAAGCTGGTCGGCGGCCGGCTCCTGCCGGGGCCGACCGGCGCGACCGCCTTCTTCATGTATGAAGGCCCTTCTGGTGAGCGCTTCACGTTGTATTGCGGGCGCACCAGCGATCGAGAGACGGCGCTCCGTTACACCACCGGTGAGCAGAACGCGGCGTATTATTGGGTTGATGAGAATCTCGCCTACGTACTCAGCGGACCGGCGGAACGCGACAAGCTGCGCGAGATCGCCCAAGCCGCCTACGATCAGATCGATCGCCACGCCCCGCGGGGGGGATGAGTGGCGCCGGCATGGGAATTCCGATGTCGCGCGTTTTCATTACCGGCTCGTCCGATGGTCTCGGCTTGATGGCGGCGCGCCT
>Ga0187784_10003764_pt1 | contig 12271 bp, 10 predicted proteins | sample 1015_SJ02_MP15_2_FD_132964 | JGI IMG/M metagenome (GOLD analysis project Ga0187784, IMG submission 132964) | Tropical peat soil microbial communities from peatlands in Department of Meta, Colombia - 1015_SJ02_MP15_20_MG | ecosystem: Environmental > Terrestrial > Soil > Wetlands > Peat | place... | reverse complement strand
GCGTGCGGGCGTGGATCGCGCACGCCGACCATGGTAACACCTGGAAGCTGCGCGCGCAGCTATTCGATCAACGCGCTTTTTGAGGGAGCGGGGCCGGATTCGTTCTGCGGGGCGGGTCGTGGAACAACAATCCACGGAAAGTTCGCGTGTCGAACCGCAACAGGAACAATCCAGCCAACAGGAACAACAACAACGGGTTCCGTTGTGGTGGGGACGTGGAGCGGTCTTGAAACGCGGGGCTAAGGCCAGAGCCGGGGCGATTACGGTCACCTCGGGCGCGCCGAGCTCCACTTCCGGGCCCTGATCCCGATCCCGCGGAAGGGCGGGATCAAATAACGCACGTCTCCCCAGCCCTGTGGTAGCCGCCAGGCGAAGCTTGGCTGGGGGGAAAGCGCCGTTACGACCGCCCACGGGCGAGGGCGATCGTGTCTCCGGAGAGGCGCATACCTCCCGACAAAATGCGTCGGGACGTATGCGCCACCCGCGTGTTGCACATCGTCTTTGTCGGCGGCGACGCCGCGAGCGTCTTCAATCCAAGAGTTGAGAGCACGTGGCGCACACACGATTGAAAGCGTGGAAGCCGGTGAGCTCGACCTCGGGGGCCAGATACCCTTCTTGCCTCGGCTCTTCTCGTAGCAGGTCCGTGCTGAGGTATTTCTTGTTATCGTCGGGGAAGACGGTGACCACCACGCTGTCGTCGCCCAACCGGTTCTGGACAATCAACGCGCCGACCAGGTTCGCGCCCGAAGAAATTCCTACGCCCAATCCCAACTGGGCAGCCAGCTTCTGCGCCATCAGGATCGCGTCGCCGTCGTGGACAGTAATCACCGCGTCCAACCTGTCCAGTTCGACGATGGGCGGGATGAACTCGTCCGAAATACCCTGGATGCGGTGCCGGCCCACTCTGTGCCCAGTCGAGAGGGTGGGGGATTCCGCCGGCTCGAGGGGATGAATGCGCACCGAGGGCGCCTGCGAGCGCAGGAAGCGCCCCACGCCCATAATGGTCCCGCCCGTGCCCACGCCCGCCACGAAGGCGTCCACGCGCAGCGAATTCGCCTTCAACTGCCACCAAATCTCCGGGCCGGTGGTCGACTCGTGCGCTTCGAGGTTCGCTTGGTTGGAAAACTGATGCGGCAGGAACACACCTGGGTGCTCCGCCGCCATCTCTTCCGCCAATCGGATGCAGCCCAAGAACCCGCCCTGCTCGCGTCCCACCAGCACGATGCGCGCACCCAGGCTGTGAATCAGGTCCACCCGTTCGCGGCTCATCCAGTCCGGCATGAAGACGGTCACCGGATGACCCAGCGCGCGGCCCAAAGCGGCGAAACTGATGCCTGTGTTTCCGCTCGTTGCCTCGGCAATCGTGTGGCCGGGAGAGATTTTTCCTTCGGCATAGGCGTGCTCGAGGATGTAAAGTGCCATGCGGTCCTTGATGCTGCCCGTCATGTTGAGCTGTTCGGATTTGGCGTAGAGTATGCGTTGCTTCCCGCGGTAAGTGAGTTCGATGACCAGCAGCGGCGTGTTGCCCACCATCCGCGCCAGTCCCTTAAAGCGGCTTGATAGCGCCGGTTCCAGTGTCTGCGTGCGCGCCATAGCGCACCTCCGCGATGTTGCGACCCCTATAATAAGCTGGCGGGCGCAGGAAACCAAGCGACAGGACGTCGCCATGCCATGGAACAGATCGTTCGAAACTCCGTAGCGGATCGGCGCTTTTCCATGCTGCTGCTCGGTGTCTTCGCGTGTCTGGCGTCGATGCTGTCTTCGGTGGGGATTTACGGGGTGATTTCGTGCGGCTCGTGACCTTCGTCGCCGTCTCGCTGCTGTTGGCGGGCGTTGCCACCTTGGCGAGTTACGTGCCCGCCCGGCGCGCTACGAAAGTCGATCCGATCATCGCACTGCGATTTGAGTGAGACATCCTTTCAATCACCCCAGGCATGGGGCCGACCGGTCAATTGCGATTCGGAAAGGACGCGGACCGCAAAACCGGCGGTCCGCGCTACCTTATCGGACTTCAGGGGCTGGGAGGGCATACGCGAGCGCGAGCCATGGCCAACAAGCCGATCAACATCACACCTCCGCCGGAGGCTAAGTTGCTGCGCATTCAGCTCGGACCGGAACAAGGGACGACGTGAGTGAGCACACCCACGAGCAGCGAGCCTCCTGCCAAGATTGAGGCTGCACCAGCCAACCACAAGGGCGTAGGACGTCGTCCGGATGACAGCAGGACCCACCAGCCGGCCAAGAACATTGCCGGCCCAGCCAGAGCCCATAGTGCGCCAAAGGTCGCGTATCCGGCGCCGATAGACCGCCATTCCCGTAGGGTCATGTAACCCCCCCTGGATACAAGGAACCCGAAGAATATCGTCGCTACTGCCACCAGAGCCATTAGAGCGGTGAGCAAGGCTTTTCGCATTTTCGTCTCCACGGGTGTCAACGAGTTCTCTTAACCCGGAATCTCGGTGCTTTCCTCTGGACAGCACCTCCCTATCCTACCTGGAGAAACGAGCCAAGCCAGGCAGAAGTTCCCAAAATCGGATTGCCCTACGCGTAGACGCCAAAGTTGTCGGCGGCGAGTTGAGTGAAGCTGCCGGTGGCGAGCGAAGTCGCTTCAATCACGCTGGGATTCAGCACGTAATCATGGGTGGTGTCGACGCGTTCACCCAGCGAATAATCGGCGGCTGTTCCAGCGCTTGGCGGAGCGCAGAAAGCTATTTCTGAAGCGCAGCGGGGGCGCGCAAGCCGAGGATTGCAGTGATTCCGATCGCCCGGCTTTGTGCCGAGCACTGTAAATCTCGTCTGAACTTTGCTAACCTAGAGGCATACAAGCACCGTCAGGGCGGTGATTATGTTGGGGCGGATCATTTCTCACTACCGGATCGTCGAGAAGCTAGGCGGCGGCGGTATGGGGGTGGTGTACAAGGCTGAAGACACGGAGTTAGGCCGCTTTGTCGCGCTCAAGTTCCTGCCGGAACTCATAGCCCGGGATCCCCAGGCTCTGGAGCGCTTTCGGCGTGAAGCCCGAGCCGCATCCTCCCTCAATCATCCCAATATCTGCACCATCCATGAAATTGGCAGGCAAGACAATGAGCTGTTTATCGTCATGGAGTATCTCGATGGCGAGACGCTCAAGCACATCATTGCCGGCCGGCCGCTGGAGCTGGATACGCTGCTCTCGCTGGGTATTGAAATTGCGGATGCGCTGGACGCGGCGCACGCCGGCGGAATCGTCCATCGCGATATCAAGCCGGCCAACATTTTTGTCACTCGCCGCGGCCATGCCAAGATTTTGGACTTCGGACTGGCCAAGATTGCGGCGCGGCCCGGGGCCTTCTCCGACCCCACTGCGGCGACGATCGACGAGGAACATCTTACTAGCCCTGGAACGACGATGGGCACGGTGGCGTACATGTCGCCGGAGCAGGCCAAGGGCCAGGAATTGGACGCGCGAACGGATTTGTTTTCATTTGGCGCCGTCCTGTATGAGATGGCCACTGGCACGGCGCCCTTTCGTGGCGAGACCTCCGCGCTGATCTTCAACGCCATTCTGGAGCGAGCTCCCATTTCGCCTGTCCGTCTGAATCCCGGACTGCCCACGAAGCTCGAAGACATCATCAACAAGGCGCTGGAGAAAGACCGGGAGATGCGCTACCAGCACGCTTCGGATATTCGCACCGACCTGAAGCGGCTGAAGCGCGAAAGCGAAAGCGGGCGGGTTGCGCAGGCAGGGTCAGGCAGCGCCGCCATCACGCAGGAGCCCGCGGCTGCGATTCCGGCAGCGACCATTGCCACCATGACGCCGCCGTCGGCTTCGAGCGCGGCTCCTACGGGGACCGCTCGGGATTCTTCCGCGCGCGTCTCCAGGGCATCTAAGGCATCAACCGACCGCCGCCGCGGGGCTCTCCTGACGGTCACGGTTTCCTTGCTTGCGCTGTTGCTCGTGGCCGGCGTTTATTTTCTTCGAACGCGCACGGCCACGCGGCTCACCGAGCTGGATAAAATCGTGCTCGCCGACTTTGTCAATACCACAGGCGACGCGGTCTTCGACGGGACGCTCAAGGAGGCTCTCGCCGTCGATCTCGAACAGTCGCGCTTTTTGAACGTGGTGCCCGACACCAAGGTGCGCGAGACAATGAAATACATGAATCAAGCGGCCGATGCCCGGGTCACGCCTGATCTGGCGCGGGAAATCTGCCAGCGCCTGGGAAGCAAGGCGGTGATCGATGGCTTGATCTCCGGCCTCGGCAACCAGTACGCCATCAACCTCAAGGCGATCGATTGTCGCACGGGGGAAGCGTTGGCGCGTGCGGAGGCCGAAGCCCAGAACAAGGAGCACGTCCTGGCCGCCCTGGGTAAGGCTGCGTCCGGGCTGCGCGATAAGTTGGGTGAATCACGCGCCGCCATGCAGGGTTTTGATAAGCCCCTCGAGGAGGTCACCACATCGTCCTTAGAAGCTCTACAGAGCTTCACACGAGGGGAAGATCTTAGGGCTCAGGGTAGAGAGGCTGAGTCCATTGCGCTCTATCAGCACGCCGTGGAACTCGATCCCAACTTCGCTATCGCCTATGCGAAGTTGGGTGTGCTGTTTGATGAGCAGGGTGAGTCAGAAGAGAGCCAGAAGTCGTACAAACGGGCGTTCGAGTTGCGAGATCGGGCCAGCCAGCGGGAAAGATTCTACATCTCCGGGCGCTACTACGACTCCATCACGGGCGAGATGGGGAAGGCCGTAGAGTTGTTCCAATTGTGGACTCAGACCTATCCGCGCGACGACTATCCGCACATCAGTTTGGCATACCTCTATCGGGAGCTGGGCCAGTTCGACGAAGCGATTCGCGAATCGCAGGAAGCGCTGCGTATCGGGAGTCAACAGGTCATGCCCTACGGTAGCCTTGCATGCGCCTACATGGATCTCAAACGTTTCGATGAAGCGAAAGCCGTCATGGCACAGGCCCAATCGCACAGGATGGATCCCTGGTACTTTCACGAGATCTCCTATCAAATCGCCTTCATTCAAAGTGACCCTGTTGAAATGAAGAAGCAGGTGGAATGGGCCCGGGGCCGGCCGGAAGAGGCTGATATACGGAACTACGAATTCATGGCAGCGGGAGCGTCCGGGCAGATTCGCAAGGCTCGCGAGCTTTGCCAGCAGGCGGTGGACCTTGCACAGAGTCACAATCTGAAGGAAGCAGCCGCCCGCTACTTAGCCATGGAGGCGTGGTGGGAGGCTATGGTAGGCAACTCCTCGCAAGCAGGCCTCGAATGTAAACAAGCGCTGGCTCTCTCCCGAGCTGTTTGGATACAAGGTGCCGTTGCCGACACACTTGCACGAGTCGGCAACCTCGCTGAGGCAAGAGGCGCCGCCGATGCGTTGGGGAAGCGCTTCCCGTCGAGTACGAGCGTCCAGAATACTTCAGTGCCGAAGATTTTGGCCTTAATCGAAATGCGGCGCGGCAATCCCCCTCGAGCCGTGGAGTTGCTTCAGGTGGCTCTGCCTTACGAACTTGGAGAGACTGCGAGTTTAGGCCCGGCCTACATACGCGGCGAGGCGTACCTTCAGATGCACGATGGGCAGAAGGCAGCCGATGAGTTTCAGAAGATCGTGGACCACCGCGGTGTTGACCCGTTCGATTTCGCCCTCGCGAACCTCAGCCTCGCGCGCGCCTATGCGCTCCAGAAAGACGTCGCCAAAGCTCGGGCAAAGTACCAGGATTTCTTTGCCCTTTGGAGGGATGCCGACCCCGATGTCCCCATTCTGAAAGATGCCAAAGCCGAATACGCCAAGCTGGAGTAAAGGGATTACTCCTTCAGTTTTGTCTGGATGGCGAAGACCACTATGCACAACCACTGTCAACAGTCGTGACCTCGGCCAAGAGCCGCTTGGGGATTACTTTGGGGCTACGACTTCCAAATGGTTAGTGACGGAGAAGATTCCGGAAACACCATTGGCACGGAGCGCCGCCATGTCCTTGTCGGTCTGGCTATCCACCACGCCTTCCAGCGTCACGTTTCCGTTCTTTACGATGATTCGAATCGGCTTAATGACGGGCATAGCGTATTTCTCCAGCGCCGGAAAACCGTAGATAGCGCGATAGAGGCGTAAGCGAAGGCCGTCGTCCATAGGCGAGGGAGGAAGAACCTCGATTTGGTTGTTGACCTTTTCCACTCCCTCGATATCCTTGACAACGTTTCCCGCATCCCGCTTGAGGGTCGGGTTCGTAACTTGACCCATCAGAGTCACGTCGTACCCGGAAACCGAGTATTTGATGCCATCGAAGACACCGTAGTAGGGAAGCATCAGGATCTCGTGTCGAACTTCCTTCACGATTCGCTCGGTCCCACGCGGGGGCGCTGGCCGCTGCTCCTGTGCCAATAGGACCGACGTAAAAGCCAGGATTGAAAATACAACGAGTTCGCTCCGCATAGTGATATCTCCTATCTGAATTTGTAGCTTCCTCAAAACATACGCGGACTGGCCCGGCGTCCGCTTTACTAGGAGCAGAACGCGATCAAGAATCCTCGAGAATATGGTAGGCGTGGAGGGACTCGAACCCCCGACCCACGGATTAGAAATCCGTTGCTCTATCCACCTGAGCTACACGCCCCAATGGGGTGGGTGACGGGATTCGAACCCGCGACGTCCAGATCCACAGTCTGGCGCTCTACCAACTGAGCTACACCCACCACAACTGCGGAGCTCACCGGCAAGTTGCCTTAAGACCTTTTTAACATCGGGTGGGGAATGGTGTCAACTAATCGGGTGATCGGGTGATCGGGCGAACAGAAACCCCGCGTCACCATTGCCCACTGACCCGAACAGGAAACGACCCCGGCGGTCAGAAGCCCAGGTCTTCGGTATCGTGAATGGCCAAGCCAATTTGCTCCACGTTTCCGCGCCGGCCGTTATACCAGAGAAGCCAGCGCCGGCCGTCGAAAATCGCGAAAGGCTTATAGCAAGCATCCTGGTCCCATTGGTTGATGCCTGGACTAATGATGGGGTTGGCGTGGTGACGTTGCCAGCCTGTAATACCGTCCGACGACCGGGCTACACCAATCTGTGCATGGTCGATGTCCCTGAAGCCGATGTAGAACATGTAATACCATGCGCCGTGGCGTAGCACCTGGCAGGCCGTCACCTTGTAGCTTTCCCAGGTGGCCTCGGGATTAGACTTGAAGATGGGGTTGCCGGCCAGCTTCGTCCAAGATCGCCCGTCCGGGCTGGTAGCATAGCCGATAGCGTCCGGTTCATACTGCTCCCCACCCGAATACCACATGCGATAAACCTGCCCGGATTCGTCCCACATTACGTGCGGACACATGACGGCGACTTTCTCCCACCGCTGGCTGGCAGACAGCACCGGCTCGGCGCTGGCGCGCACCCAGTGGGTTCCGTCTTCGCTTGTCGCCAAGCCAATACTCGAGTGTTCAGGGGTCTGGCCCGTGTACCACATGAAATAGGTATTGCCTCTTCGGATGACCGCGGGACGGTTAATATCCTCCTCCCACCCTGTGGCGGGATTTGGACCAAGCACGATATCCGGAGTCCCCCAGTGAATCCCATCGGCGCTTTTCACCAAGGCGACGCTCTTCTTGGTTCTCCAGGAAAACCACATCCGGTACTCGCCACCCTCTCTGAGCAAGGAAACGTCAAAGCAAACCCCGAGATTGCCGCCCAGGACGGGGTTGTAAGCATACTTGCGCCAGCCGCCGCGCGTACCGTTTATTGGGTTTTGGAGCGCCCCGAGTGCCCGGGCAGAAGAGAAAGCCAAGGCTGAAGTAATCGAGGAGAGGAAGGCGCGCCTTAGCATTGAGTCATTGATCCATTGAGCCATCGGGCCATTGAGTCATCGAGTCCTTGAGCCATTGAGCCACCTCTCGGGTGCAAGGAGCTTTTCAATGACTCAATGGCCCAATGACTCAATGATGCAATGGTTCAATGGATCAATGCAACGTTCTATTTGGCGTCGGCGTCAGCCACAGGAATTTCTTGGAGCTCCGTGGGTTGTTGGCAGCAGACGCAATCCCCGGGTTCAAGGGCCTCGATGTTGCATACTTTGCAGAAATAGCGCACTCGGAAGAGTTTCCCATTTCTGATAGTGTAAAGCCGCTCCACCTCGAAAATTCCATCGTCTTTCATCGTTCCTTCGAGCCTGACCTCGCGGTTGGCCAAGCGTTTGTCCAGCAAGGTGTGGAACAAATAAGTGGTGGTCGCGGACAGGGGCTGGTCCTTTTCGTGTATTCGCAAAACCGGCCCTTGGCCAGAGATGGAGAGCAGTTTTCCTTCAAGGGATGCTAAGTGACGCGCCACACCTTGGGCGGGGCGCAAAGGGAAAGCCGTCAGTGCCGTTGTCCAGACGGCCAGACCAACGGCAATCGCAAGCAACGGGCTGCCCCATGGCGCGCGCGAATGTTTTTCTGAGGAACACTTCATATCAATTGCATCATTGCTTCATTGAATCATTGATTCATTGACGAAACGAGCGGCCTCAACCCTTCATTGGTTCAATGACCCAATGGCCCAATGGTTCAATGGCTCAATTCTCTTGGTCAGCCCTCCCACTTTCCCACCACCGTGAACGCCAGTGGTAGATCGCCGCCTGACCCGTGAACCTTCACCTGGAGGTTCCAGCGCCCCTGATCATCTTTGACCACAGCCGGGAAGCTATCTCCACTCACGGGCGCTCCCAGGAGGAAGCCGGGGTGAGGCGTCCCTGACGCCTGGCGGCCCAACTTCACCAGGTCTTCAAATTTCAGGGCCGTGCCAAGATCGTTGTCCACAGCGACGGGGCAGAGGATCAGTACGTCGCGAGTGGGGTTCACCCCCATATGATTTCCGTCCTGAGGAATCAACCCATAGCGCAAGGTATAAAACCCCGGTTTGATAGCCTGCCCGCGGAAATCAGCTCCCGGGCTGGGGAAGTGCAACACGCCAAGGAACACTCCTTCACTCAAAGAAGCATAGAGAAAGTCCGAAGACCCGCTGGGGCTGGAGTTGGTGGGCACGCTCTTGCGCAACCACACCTCCAGCAGCGTGCCACCCTGGTCGTTTGCCACTCGTGTTCCCTGTGAATCCAACGCATCTTGCAAGGGCTTGGAGAGGTCCGCGAGCGGCGGCGCTCCGGCGGTTTCCACTTTGTAGGTCTGTCCAAAGGCCATACTCGCCAAGGCAAGCTGCGAGGCGAGAATCAACACCTGCGCACGATATAGTTTCATAGAATAGGCCTCATTTCCGGCGCTCATCGCCAAAGCCCTTATCTATTAACGTACACTTGACCGGCTCTGAATGCAAGGTCAGCGTCGGCTTCAGGGCCGGGCGGCTCTGTGGGTGCGGCGGGTGGGTTTCTTGGCTGCACGTTCTTGCAGGGAGTCCATGAGCTCCAGATTTTTCTCGATCAAAGCGTAACGCTGCTCGACGCAGGCGTAGCTCCGCAACGGATCTTCCGGCGTGTGCAACACGTAATCGAGAAGCCTGTCGACCGTGCTGGTGGCAACGTGCAAGCGGGTGTCCGAGGAGCCATAGTAAATGAAGACCTGACCATCCTGGCGCGCCACCCAGCCGTTACTGAACACCACGTTGGAAACATCGCCCACCCTTTCCTCTCCTTGTGGGGCGAGGAAATAGCCCGCCGGGCGGTGGGTGACCACCAGTGGACGGTCGAGTTCGCAGAGCATCAGGTAGAGCACGTAACGCAATCCCGCCGCCGTATTGCGCACACCATGCGCCAGATGCAGCCAGCCTTTCGCTGTTTTGATGGGGGCGGGACCGAGGCCGTTCTTCACCTCTTTGATGGTGTGATACTCGCGGTTGTCGATGATGGTCTCCTCATCGATCACGGCGTTTTCCATGCTGCGGGCGAGGCCCCAGCCGATCCCGCCGCCTTTACCGGCTTGAATGAATTCGTCCTGAGGCCGCGTGTAGAATCCGTATTGGCCATCGACAAATTCAGGATGCAGCACCACGTTGCGCTGCTGCGGCGACTTGGTTTTCAAGTCAGGCAACCGCTCCCATTTCTTCAAATCCTTGGTGCGGGCGATGCCGCATTGAGCGACGGCCGAGGAAGTGTCCCACTGTGGGGTCTTCGGGTCCTTGCGCTCTGTGCAAAACAGCCCGTAAATCCAGCCATCCTCATGCCGCACGACGCGAATGTCGTAGACGTTAATGTCGCGATCCTGGGTCTCCGGCATCATGATGGGGTAATCCCAAAAGCGAAAGTTGTCGATCCCGTTGGGGCTTTCGGCCACAGCGAGGAACGATTTCCGGTCGACGCCTTCGACGCGAGCCAGGACCACGATCTTGCCGCCATATTCCATCGCGCCGGCATTAAACGTCGAATTGATGCCCATGCGCTCCATGAGGTAGGGATTCGTTTTCTGATCGAGGTCGTAGCGCCAGAACACCGGCGTGTGCTCGGCGGTGAGCACGGGATATGCGTAGCGGGCGAACACACCGTTGCCGGCTTCGATTTTGTGATTCTTGCGCGTTATCAGCTTCTCGTGGTTCTTGAGGAGTTTTTGCACTTGGTCTCGGAATTCGACTAGCCGCATAGCCTGAGCCACAAACTCTGCTATTGGTCTCATTTTCCCTCCAGATTCAGCTCACACTCCCTTCGCCTTGCGCCGGCTATCTGACCGAGCATCACTTCTAACGACCCCCTCACCCGGCCCGCCTCCCGATAAAGTGCATCGGGATGCGGTCCACCCTCTCCCCCAAGGGGGAGAGGGCTGGGGTTTAAAATGTGGTTGCCGGAGCCGGGCTGGTGGAGAGCGGAATTCTTTGTTCTCCTTTGCGGTCTTTGCGTCCTTGCGTGAAACCGTTTTCGCTATCCGTTGATTAATTCACAGATTCCTTGCCATGACTTCAAAGCACATCCGGCTGTTATGGTACGGGCATTTCCACTGATCGACCTTGAACTTGTCCTGGCTCGGGATGCCCTCGCGCGAGACCTTCCAAAACCACTCCCCGTGCCGCCGATCGACGATGTACTTCTCGATGAAGTCCCAACTCTTTTCGGCGGCCCGGCGAAAACGCTCTCGGCCCGAGAGCTGATAAGCGTTCAGGAATCCCACCACAGCTTCCGCCTGGGGCCACCATTCCTTGCCCGAGTCGATGATCCCCGTTGGATCCGCTTCGTAGACCAGTCCGCCATCGGGGTCGACCGCTTGGTCGAGCACGGCTTGCGCCATCGCGACAGACTCCTGCCGCACCTTGGCGAGGATCTGCTGGTCGCCAAGAATCTCCGCCGCCTCACAAAGAAGCCACGTTCCTTCGATGTCGTGCCCAAAGGAGATATGATTGGATTTGGAACGCCACGCTTCGTCAAAGAACATACGAAGGTGATGGCTCTCGCGGTCGATGATGCGCTCCAGGAAAATCCGGAGAAGTTCTTTCAGGCGATTGCGCAGAGCGTAGCGCGGACCCCCGGTTTTGGGGTCCGCGGCTTTTCGGTTGTCCCAACAGCGCAACAGATTGGCGTAGGCCTCGAGGAGGTGAAGATGCGTGTTCATGGACTTCTTCTCGTCCATGTCGACCTTGCTTAGGCGCTGCTCGCGCGCCAATGTCCAGTCGCGTTCGTAGGTTTCGAAGTAGCCCCGGTGGTGCGCATCGTGGCTCGCGGATTCAATCACTTCAAAGAGGCGGATCGCCCGCCTTAGTGCTTCCTGATCGCCGCTGGCGCGGTGGTATTCAGCCAGCGTGTAGAGGGCAAACGCCTGGCCATAAATGCGCTTCTTGGATTCCGCAGGGCGGCCAAGATAATCCACCAGCCAAAAAAACCCGTCGAATTCCGTGTCCCAGAAATGCTCTGTGATGTAGTCGTAGGCGCGGCGCGCCGTTTGTTGGTAGACATCTTCGCGGTACACGCTGAAGGCCTTGGAGAAGGTCCACAGAATGCGCGCGTTCAGGATAAGCCCCTTGTGCGCGAAGGGGTCGATGGTGAGGTCATTGGCAATCTGCCCCCTGAACCCGCCATATTGCTCGTCAATGGCGTGCTCGAGCCAGAAGGGCAGGATGTTCGTTCGCAGTTCAGTTTCGACTCGCTGTCGCAGGTTCTGCATTGCGTTACTCCACGCGAGATACCGGCCCCCTCACCCGGCCCGCCCCGGCTGATGAGAACGCCGGCGGCGGGCCACCCTCTCCCCCAAGGGGGAGAGGGAGGAGGCCGCGCGATTGGGCTTGCGCCGTCTCGACTCGCTGTCGCGGGTTCTGCATTGCGTTACGCCACGCGAAGGACCGACTCCCTCACCCGCCTGCGGGCCGTAGCGGGTTGGGCGCCCTCGG
>Ga0187784_10003763_pt1 | contig 12272 bp, 10 predicted proteins | sample 1015_SJ02_MP15_2_FD_132964 | JGI IMG/M metagenome (GOLD analysis project Ga0187784, IMG submission 132964) | Tropical peat soil microbial communities from peatlands in Department of Meta, Colombia - 1015_SJ02_MP15_20_MG | ecosystem: Environmental > Terrestrial > Soil > Wetlands > Peat | place... | reverse complement strand
TCAGCTGACGGGTTTGGTCTCCCAAGCGAAACTGCTGTCGGAGAAGGACGACAGTTTCACACGCACCTAGCCCGTCAGCATTCCAAAAGCTACGTCTGTTACTCATCGGAGGGAATAGCCTTAGTGTGCCGTCTTCCATGGCACACGAGTGGCGGCGCGATCGCTGACCGGCTGAGAGCCCGAGCACCACACTGTCGTGCCGCCGGGGCTGGCATCCGTCATGGTTCGCATGAGGGATGACATCGCCCTCCTAGCCTCATTAAGAATCCGCAGCATCGCACACCCGACTAAGATCCCCGATCATCGCCAAATTACCTGGCCGTCCGGAAAGGGGAGCTGGTAGGTGGAATGACGCCATGGAGAGCTGGTTCGGCTGAATCCTAATCCACAAGGGTTCGGAAGAAACGACGGGGCCGATGTAACAGCAAAGCGCCCGCGCCGGTGCCCAACCCCCTCGGTCCGGGTCAGTCCTTTGAACGAAATCTTGCCGGTTTCGCACCTTGCCGTGCCGCAGGCACAGGATGTCCCCTCCGGCCCCGGGATTGCTGGGCTGGACAAAACGAAACAAACCGTTATAAAAAGAAAATAGAAACAAAAGCGGCCATTTGGTTGAGCAAGCCATGTATACCAGTGGCCGGGAGAGAATAGCGTGCTAAACGAAGAGCGGCGGCGGGCCATTCTCGAGACCCTGAACCGGGAGCGACGAGTTTTGGTGGCAGAACTCGCGAACCAGTTTCATACCTCCCAGGTCACGATTCGTAAGGATTTGGAGGTGCTTCATGAGCACGGACAGCTCCACCGTACTCACGGCGGCGCTCTGCCCGCACGCGCTGGTGCGCTTGAGGATCCGACGCTATATGAGAAAGAACAACTCCATCGCAAGGAAAAGCTTCATATTGCGGCTGCCGCCGCCCAAATGGTGAATGAAGGTCAGGTGGTGATCCTGGATTCCGGCACGACGACAACCGCGATCGCGAGGTCTCTGCGTCAATCGAAGCAGCTGACCGTGGTTACGAATGCCGTGAACATCGCGGCCGAACTCGCGGGTGCTCCGGTCGACGTCATTCTGACCGGAGGAACCTTGCGCAAGAACTCTTTCTCCTTGGTCGGCCCGATTGCCGAAGAAACGCTCCGCCATCTGAACGCCGATGTTCTCTTCTTGGGCGTAGATGGGTTCGATGTTCATTACGGTCTGAGCACGCCCAACCTGCTGGAATCGAAAGTAAATCGGGTCATGGTCGAAGTGGCGAAGCGAACGGTCGTGGTGTGCGATTCGAGCAAGTTCGGAAAGCGCAGTCTTTCCCTGATCGCTCCACCATCGGCAGTGCAACAAATCATCACCGATCATGGCATCTCGAAGTCTGATCTGCGCGTGCTCAAGAAAGCCGGAATCGAGGTCACCCTTGTCTAATCAAACCCAATCCTTGTCTCAGCAGTCCAACGACGGCCACAAGCCCGGCAAAGCCGCTGGGGCGCATTCCCTCGCCGAGATCCTGTCGCAGCCCGACGTCTGGAAGGCTTGTCTGGCAAAGCTTCACCAGAGCCAGGGGCTCGAGCGAGTCCGCGACCGCTTCGCCAATGCTCCAGGTTGGCTCCTGATTGGCTGCGGTTCCAGCTACTACGTCGCACTCGCCGCGGCCGCGACGATCAGCAGCTTGACCAAGCGCCCCGCCCGGGCGATTCCGGCTTCGGAGATCCTACTCTATCCGGAGCCGGCGCTGGTTGAAGCCAAGGATTGGGTACCGGTTCTGATCTCGCGCTCGGGACGGACCTCGGAGGTGCTCAAGGCCGCAGAATTGTTAGGATCGCGAAATCTTCCAACTCTGGCGATCACCTGTGCGCCGAATCAGGCTCTGGAGAAAATGGCCACCCACACCATCTGCATACCCGCCGATGAACAAAGCACGGTGATGACGCGGTCCTTCAGTTCGATGCTCTTGACCCTGCAGGCATTGGCGGCTGTGCTCGCCGGAGACACCAAATTTTCCAGTTCGCTCGCGGCCATGCCGGCGGCGGCCGAATCAACCTTAGGAGAATTGCCCACGAGAATTCGAGAGTTCGTGCAAGCTCACTCCTTCGCCGATTATGTTTGCCTGGGCCAGGGACCTTTCTATGGCCTGGCGTGTGAATATGCACTTAAACTCACGGAAATGTCGCTTTCCTACGCCCAGTCGTTCCATACCCTGGAGTTTCGCCACGGTCCTAAGTCGATCGTGAGCTCGAAAACATTGCTGGTGTTTCTCCTTTCCCAGCATGGTTACGAAGCGGAGTGTGAACTGCTTGGCGAAATGAAATCTCTAGGCGCCCCCATCCTGGCGGTTGCTAACCATGCTGATGGTCGGGTGCGGGCGGCCGCGAGCCTGGTTGTGGAGTTGTCACTCGACCTGCCTGAACTTGCACGTTTGGCGCCAGTTTTATGGCCTGGGCAGCTGCTCGGCCTATACACGGGATTGGATAAGGGTCTGGATCCCGACGCGCCAAGGAATCTGAGCCGCGTGGTGACCCTTGAGCAAAGCACTCCCTCAATGACGACCAAACATGCCTCGCTTTGATGTCACGATCGCGGGCGAACTGAATCTCGACTTGATTCTTTATGGTCTCCCGGACGAGATACCCGCCGAACGGGAACTCCTGGCTGAACGTATGGTCCTCACACTCGGGAGCTCATCGGCCATTGTTGCCCACAACCTGGCAGCGCTGGGCAGCCGGGTAGGTTTCCAGTCCCGCATTGGCGATGATCAGCTGGGCCAAATGGCGCTCGAGCGCCTGGAAGAAGCCGCGGTTGACGTCTCGCGGGTACGCCGCGTCCCCGCTCCCACTCAAACCGGGTTAACGGTCATTCTGCAGCACAGCGCTCAGCGGAACATTTTGACCTATCCGGGCAGCATCGCGGAGTTGACGTTAGCGGATCTCGATTTGGAATCTCTATCCGATTCACGCCATTTCCACTTGTCATCGTATTACTTGCAAAAGGAACTGCAGCCACAAGTGGGGAATCTATTCCGCAAACTCAAGGCCTCCGGGCTAACGATCTCGCTCGATACCAACGATGATCCTGAGGATCGCTGGGAAGGTGGCCTGCGCGACGTGCTCCCTTGTGTCGATGTTTTCCTGCCGAATGCACGCGAGGCTCGCAAGATTGCCGATACCCAGGATCTCGACCTTGCGGTGAGCAGCTTGACTGAGCTGGTCCCTTTCGTGGTGGTGAAGCTCGGGCCGGAAGGCGCCATGGCGCAACGGGGCAAACAGAGAGTGGTCAGTGCGGCAATACCTGTGACCGCAGTCGATCCGGTGGGTGCAGGGGACAGTTTTGACGCGGGCTTCTTGCATCAGTTTCTCAAGGGGGCGGATCTCGCTACTTGTCTGGCCGCGGGCAACCTGGCTGGCGCCTTGTCGACCACGCGTCCCGGGGGAACCGAAGCGTTTCGCGATTCCGCCCACAGGGAGAGCTTCCTTCGCCAACACGGTCGAATCGCGTCTCAGACCGATTGAGTTTTCAGGCCGCGAACGACATTTCTTACCGGGAAGCTACTTCCAACAGCAGGTGTTGCTTGAATTCGGTCTTCAGTTTGGCGGCTTGCTCCGCGGTTGCCTGTACCGATCCGAGATCGACGTTATTGCCATAGTCCAGTACTTCGTATGTCCCCGGCTTCAATCCGCGCAGCTCCACTTCTCCCTTCCAAGGAGTGGTGTCGTTGGGGGCGAAAAACGCGTAGTACATCTTCCCGTCTTTCTCGATCGCGTAGCCTTCGGGCACATCGTAACCGTAGGTGTAGAGATCGAGGAAGGTGCCTTTTGAGAGCATCTTCTCGTTGTAGATCGCGATCCATTTCTTCCAGTGTTGTTCCTTCGCTTCGGTTAGCACTACTGGCTTGAATTTCGGGCCCGGATCCGGCCACACGAATTTGGTTCCAACCACCCCTCCCACACCAATCGTAGATGCGAAGTCATCCCCGTGTTCGCTCCAGTCGTGGCCCACCCGGGTCATGGCGGAAAGCTCCACGTGGTCTCCGTAAACTGCCGATTCAGGCCCGAGCAGAGCCTTGTACATCTTGATTCGGCGGCGCACTTGAACTGCACCTACGGGATCGGCAGTCACGGCTTGATCGATATAGGGCAGCCAAGCCAGAGAAGGCGGCGTACCGCACGGACATGCCTGGGTCACACTCTCGGGTTTCAGGGCGCGCGTGGTCTGAAAGATGGTTTTGTACACCTCGCCCATGGCGTTGACCGAGTCCTGCGGTGAATTGTGGTGATGAGCAGGGTTGTAGCAGGCGGGTACGGAATAAATGTTGTCCAACTTGGAGCCGTCGAATCCCCAGTCTCGAATGAACCTCTCTGTGAGCTGCTTGTGATATGCCTGGACCTCAGGCAACGCCGGGCACAGGGCGGCCAGGTTACGCGTCATGCGCCCGTGGGAACCGTCCTTGTTAAGAATGAGCCAGTCTGGATGCTGGCGCACAACGTCGGCAACCTTGTATCGGTGGGACTCCCATCGGCCCTGACCATCTTCGACTCCCAACGGCAACCACCAGAGCTGGACCAGTTCTCCCTGCTTGTGGAAATCATTCGTCATCTGCTTGATGGAATCGCCAGGAAAGGTGTCAGAACGAGGATTCCAGTCCCCGTAGGCATCGAACCAGCGGTCATCGAGTGTCGCCCACTTGATCCCGAATTCTTTCAGCTTCGGAATGGTGCCCACCATCTGAGCCGGGGTCACGTTGAACTCATAGCCCCAGCCACACCAACTCACCTGGTAGGCTTCCGCGGAAGGCTTGGGCAATTGCCATCCCTCCTTCTCGAGTACGCGCGACCACAAGTGCAAAGGTTCATAGAAGTCCCCGGAGTACACGGCGAGAAAGCTGCGGGGAGTGGAATAGGTCTCCCCGGGGGTGAGCGTGGTCTTGGCGGGGATCTCGACCGACGCGTTGACATCCTGGTCGGTGCCGACTGCGACCGGAATCGAAAGAGTCAAGGGCACGGTCTCGACGTGTCCGATCGCCTCCCCCACCGAAGCTGTCCAGAAGGCCACGACCGGAATGCCTCCGCCGTAGCCGCCTTTGACCATCTCGCCCATGACATTCGGCTGTCGAAACCCGCGCGACAGCTTCAAAACATCATCGCTTCCCCAGTTGTAGCTCGAACCCTGGTACGACCACATCTCATAGGGCTCGACCTTCGGGTCTACCAGTTTGGCGTTGAAGCGATGCTGCTGGTCGATGGCACGCTCAATTTGGAATTCCGCGTTTCCACTGTTCTTATATGCGACGCTGGTGAGCAGGAGGTTGGGAAAATCGTCATAGCACTCAATTTGCAGCACGCGTTCGAGACTACCGGCAGGCCCTGAAAACCGGGAGGGAATCTGCACCTGCTTGCCCCGACCGAGCTTGCCGGTGGCGTCGGAAACTTTCGCCTGGTCAAACTCCAGCTGGAAACCAACTTCGTGGCTCCCGGACAGCAGGTAGTCGCTTCCTGCGGCTTTTCCTACGGACGGCTCATCGAGCGTAAGCTTCTTGCCATCCTTCAGGAGAGAGCCTCGCACGTAGCCAGAAGGCAGAACCTCAAATTCCGCCGCGGTGGTCGTCAGGATCAGCGGTCCACTGGGGTTCAGTTCTATCTTGATCGCAGAGGGCTGCACATTCTGGGTCGCAGCCGGCTGGTCATTCGCAGGTGGATTTGCTGCCTGCCGGCTGCAACTACTCCCGGTCAGAACAAGAATGAAAGACAGGGCAACCGTCGTACGACGATCGGCGTTCCTCATCAGGGCCTCCAACATGCCGCACCAAACGAATTTCGACTTATTTCGTTTTATTATTATTTCTTGCGTGCTTGGCTAGCTTGCCACAAACGCGCCCACGGAACAAGTCCTCGTGACCGAACCCACCATCGCCCGCACAGGAGCCAACCCTGCGCTCGACCGGCGTCTCGGTCTGCGCACGCTGTCGGTAGGAAAGGTCCATAGTCTCTGGGGTGTTGCAAGTCTGCCGGGCGGAGAAGCCGCTCCTGTTGCCACGGTTGCGGTTTCCAGGGTAAGCCGCGCGAAAGCGATTGATGGCGGCATCCGGATTGCGGGCTCCACCGTCTCATGCACATTTCCGAAACAGGAAGGGAAGTCGCCGCTTCAATTCATTAGCGTGCAGCCCGTTGGTCAGGACCGCCGGTGGTTTCGTTATATGATGGCTTGTTTTTGCATTCTTTTGGCACGACTTGCATCCACACCGTGAGGATCGTCGCTCAAACGCGGTGTCTCGAGAGGCGAGAAAGAGCATATGGAACACACTGAAAAGCCCCTGCGTGGCACGAGGCAGCCGCCACGGAACCAACAGTGGGGAGAGGCTGGTGGCCGGCTCCGGGAGATTCTGTGTGCCAACCGGAAGTCGGGAAAAGGCGGCACGTATGCGGTCTGCTCCGCTCACGTTGCCGTCATCGAAGCTGCCGTTCAGCAGTCGCTACAAGACGGCTCGATTCTGCATGTCGAGTCGACTTCAAGCCAGGTCAACCAGTTTGGGGGGTACAGTGGTTCTACACCGAGCCAGTTCGCACATTTCATCCGATCCGCCGCACAGAAGGCGGGACTGCCGTGCGAGCGAATTCTGCTCGGTGGGGATCATCTGGGTCCTTTCCCTTGGCGCGCAGAACCGTCGGGCTCCGCATTAACAAAAGCTTGCGACCTGGTCGAGGATTGCGTAGCCGCCGGCTACCAAAAGGTCCACCTTGACGCGAGCATGCCGTGTGCCGACGATCCGGGCAGGAGTCTGCCGGAGAGACTAATTGCCGAGCGAGCCGCGCGTCTCTGCCATGCTGCCGAAAAGGCTTTTCAGAAATTGCCTCCGGGCTCTCCACCACTGACGTACGTGATCGGGAGCGAGGTCCCCGCACCTGGCGGAGAGTCTGACGCGGCGCAATCGCCTGCTGTAACCACCGCCGAGCATGTGAATCGAACGCTCGAGACCTTTCGGAGCGCGTTCTCTGGCCTTGGCCTGTCGTCCGCATGGGAAAAGGTAATCGCCCTAGTCGTCCAGCCTGGAGTCGATTTCGGATCAAATGCGATCTTCGACTACGATCCCGTAAAAGCGCAATCGTTATCCGCCACATTGTCCAATCATGCTGGAATCGTCTTTGAAGCACATTCGACGGATTACCAGTCCCCCCAAGCCTTAGCCCGCATGATCAGGGATCATTTCGCAATCTTGAAGGTCGGTCCCTGGTTGACCTTTGCTTACCGTGAGGCGGTGCTGGCCTTGAGCAGCATGGAACAAGTGCTGTTCGGAACGAAATCAGAGCGCCAACTTTCAAAGGTGTGGCAAGTGCTGGAGGAGGCGATGTTGCACAACCCGAGTCTGTGGAAGGCTTACTATCATGGCAGCGAAGACGAGATTCGCCGCGACCTCATATATGGCTTCAGCGATCGTTGTCGATATTACTGGAATCAACCTGCGGTCCAGGCAGAAGTGTCACGCCTGCTCGATAATCTCGCGACAGAATCGATCCCTCTGACCCTCGTCAGCCAGTACCTGCCCATGGAGTACCATGCGATTCGGGCCGGAGCACTGCAGGCTGTTCCCGAACGCATGATTCAGTATCACATTCGGCGAGTTCTGAGTGTGTATGCCAAAGCATGCTCGGCATGACCAGCCTGTTGCAGGGAATTGCTCTTACCTCGGTAGGAGTCGTAAGCAACGAGGTTCCTTCGACGCGTGGGACGGTAACCTATTCTTCTTCGCCAATATCTTCGTTCCATACATCCGGGTGAGCACGAATGTAGTCCGCCAGCAATGTGACGCACTCTTCGGAATCGAGATCGACAACTCGGACCCCAAGCGAGCGGAGCCATTCCAAGCCACCTTGAAAATTGCGGCTTTCACCAACCAATACCGTACGAAAGCCAAACTGACGAATCAGCCCGCTGCAATACCAGCAGGGAGCAAGTGTAGTGACCATGATGAGACTGCGATAGCTGCGCTGGCGTCCGGCATTCCGAAAGGCGTCCGTTTCACCATGGATCGAAGGATCCCCACTCTGCACACGGCGGTTGTGGCCGGCGCTGACCAGCCGGCCGCCTCGATCGAAAATCGCCGCCCCCACGGGGATACCGCCTTCGGACAACCCCTTGCGCGCTTCGGCGATGGCGACCGAGAGCATGGCTGTGTGATCGGCTTCTGAACTCATTGGTGTCATGTCGATTGTACCCGGCGGCTGCCTCACACCCTCGAAGCAAGACGTCTAGCCGCATAATGACTGGTCCGATATGGGCAGTTACGATCTACACATTCGCCGGCACCAGCCCACTTACTCTTCGATCGCAAATAGTCACCTTGGTGAATTTGCTTGAGGCCATAGACCGGGCGAAATAGAAGAAGGTCTTTGAGCAATGCATCCTCTCTTCGAATCCTCGTAAGTAACTGATTCCTGGGCATGTTCGATTCCTCAGTGCAACGAATGCGAGCCCCCCATGTTGACGCTTCTGGCTTTGTCGAGGAAATGATAGGGTGGGAGCCTGGCCTGATGCCTCGCTGATTTGAAACCGGACGAGCATGACGACGCTCCGGTCGACCGGATGTCAACGGGTAAAAGAGGCCGCGGACCGTCGTGGGATGCCTAACCCCGTCCTTAGCTGCGAATCGATTTCCGATGCGTTGAGCAAGCGCTTCCAGCAATTGCATGGCGCCCCTCCCAAGATTTTTCGAGCCCCGGGCCGTGTCAATCTGATTGGCGAGCACACCGACTACAACGACGGCTACGTAATGCCCATCGCCATTGAGCTCTATACATGGGTGGCTGCGGGAAAACGGGACGATCGCATTTTGCACGTGCATTCGGTCCACTTTGGGGAAACGATTGAGTTGCCCTTGGACGAGCTCGCGGGGTCTCCACGCCAGCACTGGAGTGACTACATCCGCGGCGTAGCTGCAGTGCTCGAGAGCAGTGGGCAGAAGTTATCGGGAGCTAATCTGGTCATTCACGGTGAGTTGCCTCTCGGAGCCGGATTGAGTTCCTCGGCCTCGCTCGAGGTCTCCACTGCGTTGGCAGTGATGTGGACGTCCAATTTTGAGCTGTCTCCTCTCAAGATGGCCAGACTCTGTCAACAAGCTGAGCATGAGTACGCTGGCACGCGCTGTGGGATGATGGACCAGTTCGCTACTACCTTCGGTCGCTCGCACCATGCTCTGATGCTCGATTGCCGCTCCTTCCAGTACAAGCTGCTTCCGATTCCTGCCGAAGCCAGCTTCGTGGTCTCGAACACCATGGTGCGACACGAACTGGCAGCGGGCGAGTACAACCGTCGCCGGGCAGACTGTGAAATGGGGGTGAGAATCCTTCGACAACATCTGCCAGGTATCGTTGCCCTGCGCGACGTCACCCTCGCCGATCTGGAGCTGCACAAGACTGAGTTGCCCGAGGAGGTGTATCGGCGGTGCCGTCACGTTATCAGCGAGAACCAGCGTGTACTCGGGGCGGCGGAGGCACTTCAGGTAGGCGACCTGGATCGGTTTGGGCAGTTCATGTATGAGTCGCACCGAAGCTTGCGTTGCGACTACCAGGTCAGTTCCCCCGAACTGGATGTGCTCGTCGAACTGGCTTCGGGCTGCCAGGGCGTTTACGGCACCCGCATGACTGGAGGAGGATTCGGAGGATGTACCGTGAGCCTGGTGCGTTCGCACGAGGCCGAGCGGTTCCTATCAAGGATTGCGGAAGGATACGCCAGAGCGACCGGGTTGATTCCGGCCATTTATGTATGCTCGGCGGCGGAAGGCGCTGGGGTCTGGTAACCATTCGGGAGAACCCAAAATGGATGTTCCAGTAATGGGCGATGCCGTCAAAGTCGGCGCCTTCGAAGCATAAACGATGGACCTCGAGCGGACGACGCATCGGCGCTTGAACCCACTCACCGGGGAGTGGGTGCTGGTTTCGCCAAACCGAGCCCAACGTCCCTGGCGAGGGCAAGTCGAGAACATGTCAGGTGCAAGTCCACCTAGGTATGATCCCGACTGCTATCTGTGTCCCGGTAACTTGCGGGCGAACGGAGTGCGCAACCCGCACTACGGCGCAACCTTTGTCTTCACAAACGACTTTGCTTCTCTCGAACCCGATATACCCAGCGCAAGAATCGACGAGGAGGGACGGGCATTGGTTGTGGCCGAGAGCGAGGCGGGCACTTCGAAGGTCGTGTGTTTCTCTCCTCGCCACGATCTGACTCTGTCCCGAATGAGCGTCGAGGAGATCGCTCGCGTGATCGAGGTCTGGACTGACGAGTACGCCAGTCTGGGAGCGCTGCCCTACATCAATTATGTTCAGATCTTTGAGAATCGGGGCGAGATGATGGGGTGCAGCAATCCGCATCCCCATTGTCAGATCTGGGCGAACCAAACCATCCCCAACCAGCCGCGCCTGGAACAGGATTCGCAAGCGGCCTATCGAGCCAGCAACGGTTCATGTCTGCTTTGCGATTACCTCGATCTCGAACGCAAGGTCGGGATCCGCATCGTCTGCGAAAACGATTCCTTCCGGGCGCTCGTCCCCTTTTGGGCGGCTTGGCCATTTGAAGTCTTGCTCATCTCACAAAAACACTCCCGCGATTTCGTGCCCTTCAACCCGTCGGAACGCACAGGCCTGGCGGACATTCTCAAGCGAGTGACCACACGCTACGACAATCTCTTCGCGATCTCGTTCCCTTATTCCATGGGTTTCCACCCGGCACCAACCGACGGTGAACCGCACCCCGAGTGGCATTTTCACGCGCACTTTTATCCTCTTCTGCGCACCGCGAATTTGCGCAAGTTCATGGTCGGATATGAGATGCTGGCAGCCCGGCAGCGTGACATTACTCCAGAACTTGCGGCGAACCAGCTACGCGAAGCCAGCGAAGTCCAGCGAGATCGCCCTTAAAACCAAGTAGGTTAAGGAGATACCACGCATTCTGGCGATCATTCTCGGCCCTACTGACCGGACCCAGCGCCCGTATTGCCTCGACAGAGCGCGAACAGACCGACGGTCCTTTAGCGATTTCCGTCTACCTTGTCAAAAATGAAGACTAAGGCCTCAAGTGCATACAAACAGCGGGTTGGTGAATCTAATCGAAGATGAGGATACGAGCGGGGTTGATTGGGTTCATCGTTGTCGTGCAGACTGTTCTCTTCCTAGCACACTTGCTTTTGTATGACACGTGGACATTATCGCTTCCAGCGAACCCTGCCACTGGCCCGCTGTGGCTCAAGCTTCTGCTTGGCCTTTTGTCTGTGAGTTTTCTTATCGCGTCTCTGCTGGCCTGGCGGTATACAGGCAAGCTCGTGCGGGCCATCTACAAAGTGGCGGCGGTGTGGCTCGGCTTGCTTAGCTTCCTGTTTATTGCAGCCGTTTTCTCCTGGCTTGCCTTTGGTTTGGCTTGGGCCACAGGCTGGCAGGTGAACTTTCACATCATTGTAGAGGCGCTGTTCGGCCTGGCTGTGGCCACCGGCCTCTACGGCGTTTTCAATGCCAGCTGGACGCGCATCACGCGAACCACGGTGCGGCTGGCGAATCTGCCGGAGGCTTGGCGCGGGCGCAAGGCGGCGCTGATTAGCGACCTTCATCTCGGTCACGTGCGAAACGCGAGCTTCTTGCGGCGAATTGTGGCCGATCTACTAAAGGAGAAGCCCGACGCCATCTTCATCGCTGGCGATTTGTACGATGGCACGGCCATCGACGCGAAGCGCGCGGCGGAACCGCTCCGCCAATTGACCGCGCCACATGGCGTGTATTTCGTGGCCGGGAACCACGAGCAATTTGGCGACGACAGCAAGTACCTACAGGCGGTCGAAGCAGCGGGCGTGCGAGTCTTGAGCAACGAAAAGGTCGAAGCGGCGGGATTGCAGATCATCGGGGTTCCTTACCGCCACGCGGCGCGCATCGCGCACTTCGCCTCGGTACTGAGAGGCATCGGCGTGGACCGCGGGCGGGCGAGTATCCTGCTGACGCACGCCCCGGACCATCCGCAGGTGGCGGAAGCGGCGGGAGTCTCGCTGCAACTTTCCGGGCACACACACGTGGGCCAATTCATTCCCTGGAGTTGGATGGCGCGCCGAATCTACCGCCAGTTTGTCTACGGACTGAGCCGCATTGGAAAGATGCAGGTTTTTACGTCGAGCGGTGCGGGCACCTGGGGGCCGCCGCTGCGGCTGGGATCGAACCCGGAGATTGTTGTGCTGCAGTTCGAGTAAACGCCGCACCCTGCAATGTGCGATTCGGCACTGCGAGAACGACAATGGTGGCCGTTCGGGGAGGCGGATGGCGGC
>Ga0187784_10003762_pt1 | contig 12272 bp, 11 predicted proteins | sample 1015_SJ02_MP15_2_FD_132964 | JGI IMG/M metagenome (GOLD analysis project Ga0187784, IMG submission 132964) | Tropical peat soil microbial communities from peatlands in Department of Meta, Colombia - 1015_SJ02_MP15_20_MG | ecosystem: Environmental > Terrestrial > Soil > Wetlands > Peat | place... | reverse complement strand
GCCGAGGCCGCGGACATTTCCGAGCGACAGGTGTTTCTCGCCTCGACCGGCGTCATCGGCGAACCGCTCGACGCCTCCAAGTTCAAGCGCGTGCTGCCGAAGCTCGTCAAAGAGGCGAAACCCGACGCCTGGGAGGCGGCGGCGCGGGCGATCATGACCACCGACACCTATCCGAAGCTTTCGACGAGCACCGCCGTCGTCGACGGCGTAGAGGTTCGCATCGCTGGCTTCGCCAAGGGCGCTGGAATGATCGCTCCCGACATGGCGACAATGCTGTCTTTCGTCTTCACCGACGCGCCGATCGGCGCCGACGCTTTGCAGACGCTGCTCTCACGCTCCGTGCGCAGCTCCTTCAACGCGATCACGGTCGACAGCGACACCTCGACCTCTGACACGCTCCTGTTGTTCGCGACGGGCGCGGCGGTAGAGCGCGGCGCCCCGCGCATCGAGAAGGCGAGCGACGCCCGCCTCGAGGCCTTTCAGGCGGCGCTCGACGCAGTGCTGCTCGATCTCGCGCATCAGGTCGTCAAGGACGGCGAGGGCGCCCGCAAGTTCATCGAAGTCGCCGTCGAGGGCGCGCGCAACGCCCGGGCGGCAAAGCGCATCGCGCTTTCGATCGCCAATTCGCCGCTGGTCAAGACGGCGGTCGCGGGCGAGGACGCCAATTGGGGCCGCGTGGTGATGGCGGTGGGCAAGGCCGGCGAAGAGGCCGACCGCGACAGGCTCGCGATCTGGTTTAGCGACGTGCGCGTCGCCTTCCGCGGCGCGCGCGACCCTAGTTACGACGAAGCGGTCGTCTCGGCGCTCATGAAGCGAGACGAGATCAAGATCAGGGTCGACATCGGCCTCGGCGACGGCGCCGCTAAGGTGTGGACCTGCGACCTGACCAAGGAATATGTGGCGATCAACGGCGACTATCGCAGTTGACCGCCCGCACGGGAAGAGCCCCGTCATGCCGCTGATCCGCGAATGCGTGGTGACGACGCTGAACGCCGCAGGAGACCCGCATCTTGCGCCCTTAGGCCTCATCGAGGACGGCGCGCAGTGGATCATCGCGCCGTTTCGTCCTTCGACGACGCTGGCGAACTTGGAGTCGAGCGGCCAGGCGACGGCGAGCTTCACCGACGACGCCGAGATTTTCGCGGGCTTCGTCACGGGCGAGCGCCACTGGCCGATCGAGCCGATCGAGGGCTGGCCCGCGCCGCGATTAGCCGCCGCTCTGTCGCACGCCGAGCTCGAGGTCGTGCGCGCCGAGGCGGACGACATCCGCCCGCGTTTTTATTGCGCCGTGCTGCGGATCGTGATGCACAAGCCATTCCTGGGCATGAACCGCGCGAAGGCCGCGGTGCTGGAAGCCGCGATCCTCGCGACGCGTCTGGGTCGGCTGGACCGCGAAAAAATCGAGCGCGAGATCGCCTATCTCAAGATCGCGGTCGACAAGACGGCTGGAGAAGCCGAACGCCGGGCGTGGGATCGCGTTTTGGAGAAAATCGAAGGGCGCTGAGCTGGCTTGCCGGCGCTCGCTCGATCTCTTCACGCCGGCGCTTTAGCGCTATGCTCCTTCAGCAGCTTCTCCGAGGCGGCGTCGATCTCGTTCAACGTCACCTCATAGCCCCAGAGATAGGCGAGGTGGTTCAGCACCAGCTGCGCGTTCTCCGGCTCCAAGACCCTGCCGTTCATGACGCGGTGGTGTAGCACTAGCCGGCGGTCGCCTTCGAGATTAACGTCAACGACCTGGATGTCCGGGGCGTTCTGCGCCACGTCAAATTGCGACGCGAGCGTCCTGCGCAGATCGCGATAGCCGCGCTCGTTGTGAATCGCCTTCACCTCCAGAAACTTGGCCGAATCATCGTCGACGACATGGAACAGCCGCCATTTGCGCATCAAATGCGGGCTCAGGAACTGGGCGATGAAGCTGTCATCGCGGAAATTCGCCCACACATGGCGCAGCGTCGCCAGCGCGTCGCCCGTCCCGGCGATCTCGGGAAACCAGGCGCGATCCTCCTCCGTCGGCTCGCACACGATGCGGGCGATGTCGGACATCATGTCGAAGCCGAGCGCATATGGGTTTATGCCGCCGTAATATTTGTCGTTGTAGGCCGCCTGCCGCGTGACGTCCGTATGCGAATGCAGGAATTCCATTAGGCTGCCGTCGTCGATGCGGCCCTGCTCGTGCAGCGCGGTCATGATGCAGTAATGACAATAGGTCGCGCAGCCTTCGTTCATGACCTTGGTTTGCTGCTGGGGATAGAAATATTGCGCCATGAGCCGCACGATGCGCAGCAGCTCGCGCTGCCAGGGCTTCAGGCGCGGCGCCACCTTCTCGAGAAAATAGAGGATGTTCTCTTGCGGTAGGCCGAGCAGCGCGCGGCGCTTCTCCTCCGCCGACCTTTTGGCCCGTCCCGACTTCTCTGGAACGGTGCGCCACAGGTCGTTGTAAAGCTGCTCGCGCTCGGCCATGCGCTCGCGCTCGCGCGCCTCCTCGCGCTTCATGTCGAAGGATTTTTTTCGCGCATAGCGGTCGACGCCCTGGGCGGTCAGCGCATGCGCCGCGTCGAGCAGCCGCTCGACGGGTCCGTGGCCGTGGCGTTCCTCGCAGCTCGCGATATAGCCCTTGGCGAAGGCGAGATAATCGAGAATGCTGTCAGGATCGGTCCATTGCTTGAACTGGTAGTTGTTCTTGAAAAAGTGATTGTGCCCGAAGGCGGCGTGGCCGATGACGAGGGTCTGCATCGTCGCCGAGCTTTCCTCCAACAGATACGAGATGCAGGGGTTCGAGTTGATGACGATCTCATAGGCCAGATTCTGCAGGCCCTTGCGATAGATCATCTCGTGCTCGGCGAAGCTCTTGCCGAACGACCAATGCTTGTAATAGAGCGGCATGCCGATCGAGGCGTAGGCGTCGAGCATCTGCTCGGCGGTGATGATCTCGATCTGGTTGGGATAAGTGTCTAGGCCGAGCTCCTTCTGCGCCACTACGGCGATCGCGTCGTGGATTCGCTGGATGGTGTCGAAGTCCCATTCCCGGCCCGAGAAGAGCGCAGCGTCGCTCATGGCGCGGCGGTCTCCTTGGCGGCGCGACGCTGGAACAGTTCGCGAAAAACCGGGAATATCTGCGCGCGGCGCGAGACGCGGCGCATCTGCAATTTGCCGCCGCGCCTCTGCACCATGCTATAGGTTCGCCACAACGAGCTGCGCGAGGTCAGGGAGAGCGCGTCGGCTATGTCGGGTCCCGCGCCGCTGACCTCGATGTAGGCGAAATACTGGCAAAGCGGCAGTACGCCGTTTTGCAGCAGCTCGGCGGCGCGAGCGTTGTCGCTCTCCTGGTTGTCGCCGTCCGAGGCCTGCGCCGCATAGATGTTCCATTCGTCCGCATCATAACGATCCTTGACGATGCGGAGCATCTCGGCGAGCGCCGAGGACACCAGCGTGCCGCCGGTCTCGGTCGAATGGAAGAAGGTGTTCTCGTCCACCTCGGAAGCCGTATCGGTATGACGGATGAAAACGAGCTCGATGCGCTTGTAGCGCCGCGTCAAGAAAATATGAAGCAGCGTGAAGAATCGCTTGGCGATGTCCTTCATGTGCTCGGTCATCGAGCCGGACACGTCCATGAGACAGAAGATCACGGCTTGCGTCACGGGCTTCGGCGTACGTTCGAAACGGCGGTAGCGCAAGTCGAGCGGATCGAGATAGGCGATACGGGAGCGCTTGCGTTGCAGCGCCATAAGCTCCTCGGCCTTGGTCTCGAGCGCTGCAGCTTCGACGGCTTCCGAAAGCTCGCGCTCCAAAAGCTCGATCTCCTGCTGCTTCGGACGGCCGAGCGCGATGCGCCGCGAAAGCGAGACCCGCAATGTGCGGGGAATCGACAGGTTGGCGGGCGAGCCCGATGTCGTGTAGCCGGCGCGCCTCAGCTCGTCCAACTCATTCAAGGCGACGCGGCGCTTGGCGAGATCTGGCAGCTCGAGGTCGTCCAGAAAAATGTTCAGAAACTCTTCGCGCGAGAGCACGAATCTGAAGGCGTCCTCCGCCTTCCCCCCACCGCGTCCGGCGCCCGAGCCGACGCCATGACCGTCGCTTCTGTCGCGTTCGATGAGGTCGCCTTCGATATAATCGCGATTGCCGGGCAGCAGATAGTCACGGCGCGAGCCGGGCGTCGGACGAAAGGTCGGCTGTCGCATGTCTTCGGTGGTGATGGTGATCTCGGCGGGCGCCTCCAGATCTTCGATCGTCCGGCCGCGACTGGCCTCGCGCACGGCCTGCTCGACCACGCGCTTGGCCCGCCGTAGAAAGCGCTGGCGGTTCTCGAAGTTCTTGCCGCTTGGATTCAGCCGCCGATCAATGATGTGCATCGCCGTCGTTCACCCCGCTTGCTTCACGCGCATGTACCACTCGACGAGGCGACGCACCTGCCGCTCCGTGTAGCCGCGCGCCACCATCCGATTGACGAATTCGCCGTGCTTGCGCTCGGTCTCGGTGTCCTTCTTGGAGCCGAAGCTGATGACGGGCAGCAAGTCCTCGACCTGCGAGAACATGCGCTTCTCGATCACGTCGCGCACCTTCTCGTAGCTCGCCCAGGACGGGTTCCGCCCGCCGTGCGCGGCGCGGTAGCGCAGGGCGAACTTCACGACCTCATTGCGGAAGTCCTTGGGATTCGCAATCTGCGCCGGCTTCTCGATCTTGGTGAGCTCCTGGTTCAGCAACTCGCGATCGAGCAGCTGTCCCGTGTCGGGGTCTTTGAAATCCTGATCCTCGATCCACGCGTCGGCGTAATCGATGTAGCGGTCGAAGAGGTTCTGCCCGTAGTCGGTGTAGGACTCGAGATAGGCCTTCTGGATCTCGTTGCCGATAAATTCCGCATAACGCGGCGCGAGCTCGGCCTTGATGAACTCTAGATAGCGCTTCTCGATCTCCGCCGGCAGCTGCTCGCGGCGCAGCGACTGCTCCAGCACGTACATCAGATGGACTGGATCCGCTGCGACCTCCACCGTATCATGGTTGAAGGTCGCCGCCAGCACCTTGAATGCGAAGCGGGTGGAGAGCCCGTCCATGCCTTCGTCGACGCCGGCCGTCTCTTTATACTCCAGCATGCTGCGCGCGCGCGGATCGACCTCGCGCAGGCTCTCGCCGTTGTAGACGCGCATCTTCGAGAACAAGTTGGAGTTCTCATGCGGTTTCAGGCGCGAGAGCACGACGAAGCGCGCGAGCATCTCCAACGTGCTCGGGGCGCAGCTGGCCTTGGCGAGCTCCGAGCCGCGCAGCAGCTTCTCATAGATGCGCTGCTCCTCGGAGACCCGCAGGCAGTAGGGCACCTTGATCACGTAAATTCGATCGATGAAAGCCTCGTTGTTGCGGTTCGACTTGAAGCTCTGCCACTCGGCCTCGTTCGAGTGAGCCATGACCACGCCCGAGAAGGGGATCGCGCCGATGTTTTCGGTGCCGATATAGTTGCCCTCTTGCGTCGCGGTCAGCAGCGGGTGGAGCATCTTGATCGGCGCCTTGAACATCTCGACGAACTCGAGCAGGCCCTGATTGGCGCGATTGAGGCCGCCGGAATAGCTGTAGGCGTCGGGGTCGGACTGCGCCAGCGCCTCGAGCTTGCGGATGTCGACCTTGCCGACGAGCGAGGAAATGTCCTGGTTGTTCTCGTCGCCGGGCTCAGTCTTGGCGATGGCGATCTGCCGCAGCCGGGACGGCATGAGCTTGACCACCCTGAAGCGGCCGATGTCGCCGCGGAACTCGTCGAGACGGCGCAGGCACCAGGGGCTCATGAGTCCCGTCAAGCGCCGCCTCGGGATGCGATATTGCTTCTCGAGCATCGGTCCGGCGTCCGCGGGATCGAAGAGACCGAACGGACTCTCGAAGACGGGGCTGAGTTCGTCGCCGGCTTTGAGCACGTAGATGGGCCGCTGCTCCATGATCGATTTGAGCCGCTCGGCAAGTGAAGACTTGCCGCCGCCGACGGGGCCGAGAAGATAAAGGATCTGCTTGCGTTCCTCGAGCCCCTGCGCCGCGTGGCGGAAGTAGCTGACGATGCGCTCGACCGTCTCCTCCATTCCGTAAAATTCGGCGAAGGCCGGGTAGACCCTGATCGTCCGGTTCATGAAAATGCGGCCAAGTCGCGGGTCCTTGGACGTATCGACGAACTCCGGCTCGCCGATGGCGTCGAGGATGCGCTCGGCGGCGCTCGCGTAAGTCCGGGGGTCCTCTCGGCATAGGTCGAGATAGTCCGCAAGGGACATTTCCGATGCGCGGCGGTCCTCATAGGACCGCGCGAACTGCGAGATTACGTCGTCTTTCGTCATGGCTCCGCTTCGTCCCCGTGGTTTCGGGCGCAACGCGCCGCATCACTGCTCCACGACCCTTCGCAACCGACGCTTGAAAGACTTCCGCCGCTGCTCCGGCTTGGCTTTGCGCCTGAATGACTCGATACAAGTAAAAATAAGCTCATCCGCCCCATATCCAAGCAGGTGAGGCGCCATATTGTGAAGGAGAAGACATTGTTAACAGCTTTTCAAAAATTCCCTGCCAACTTTTTGCAAAGCGGCGCATTTACGGAACAGCGAGCCATCCCATGGCGATGTCGACTCCCACAGCCCGGCCCAAAGTCAAGCCGGCGCCCGCGCTTTTCAGGCTTTCGCACGACTCGAGGCCCGGCAGAAGCCGGACGCCTTTCCGTTCGGCGCCGCCGTGCATCACTCTTGGGCAATTGCTGCGCGGCGGGATTCTCGCGCTTGCGGCTCTCGCCTATGCGGATCTGGCGGTGCTGAGCGACTTCCTGCCGAAGAGCCCCGCGATCCAAGCGCAGACGACGCAGGATGCTGATCCTACTCCTGTCGCAGCGATCGAGGAACCGGAACAAGCCGGTCGTTGATGGGTTATTAAGGATGCCTATGCATACTCTGCGCCGATCTCGCGTTCAAGCGAGATGTGGCCGCGGTGGGTTGCTCCCCCGCCTATTCACTTCTCCCTGACAGCCTGAGCCGCAAATCCGCGGCTCTTTCTTTGTGTCTCCGGCCGACCGCGGCTTGCGGTCGCGGCAAAGACCGTTGCAACTTGCGAGCTGCCATGCGAGGCTCGTCGACGCTCGATCGAAATTAAGGTTAAAAAAATCCTAAGCGAGCGGGAGGGGGGCATCTGGGCTAAATTGCGTCACGTGAGAACCAGGGGCGGCGATCCCCGGCGTCAAGCAGCGCGAGCGTGCCATGCGTGTGAAAGAATCCTCGAGCGAGGCGGCGGCGCCCGTCTCCTTTGCTGAAAAACTGGCTGGTTCCGAGGCTTTCTGCGCTTTGTTTCGCGAGGGCATGGCGCTCGTCGAGGAGGCCGCGGCCTATCTCGACGGGCAGGGGCGGGAAGAAGCGAAGGCCCTGCCGCGGTCGGAAGCCCTGGCCTACGCCGCCGAGAGCATGAGGCTGACGACCCGACTGATGCAGATCGCCTCATGGCTCCTGCTGCAGCGGGCGGTGAACCAGGGCGAGATGACGCGGGCGCAAGCGGCGAGCGACCGCCACCGCGTGCGGCTCTCACAACAGGAGCTAGCCTCGAACCCGGAAATTTTCGCCGTGCTGCCGCAAAAGCTACGCGAGCTGTCGATCAGCTCAGTGCGTCTGCAGGCGCGCATCATCCATCTCGACTCTCTGATCTATGCCCCGCCGGCGAAGCCGCTGGCGCAACCCGCGGTGAGCCCGATCGAGCAGCAGATGGAAATGCTGCGCAGCGCCTTCGCCACCCGGTGAGACATTCTCCTCTCTTGAGACATTCTCCTCTCTAAAGTCCTGAAGTCGCGCCCGGCGCGCCGGCCTAGGGGGGAGCCCCGCCGCAGTCCGCGATCGCCTGCGCCATGTGCGCCGGCGTCGGCGCCTGCGCGGCGATCGGCGGCTTGCTGTCCTGCATCGGCACGACGATCGCGCGCGCATGGAGATGCAGCGCCGGCGCGCCGTCGCGCTTGCCGTTCCCGTAGACGGGATCGCCCAGGATCGGCCAGCCCATCGCTTGGCAATGCACGCGCAACTGGTGCGTGCGCCCGGTGCGCGGCTTGAGCTCCAAAAGCGCGAGACCCGCGCCGCGGCCAAGGACGCGCCAATCGGTCACTGCCGGCAAACCCAGCGGGTCGACGCCCATCCACCAGCCGCGTTCGGCGTCGAGCCGCGACAAGGCCAGCTCGATTCGACCCTCGGCGGCGTACGGCGCGCCTTCGACGACGGCCCAATAGGTCTTCTCGATGCGCCCGTTCTTGAAGAGCCTCCCCAGCCTCTCCAGCGCCTTGCGATGGCGCCCGAGCACAAGGCAGCCTGACGTGTCCTTGTCGAGCCGATGAGCGAGGGCGGGAGCGCGCGGCAGTCCGAAACGCAGCTGATTGAACTGGTCTTCGAGATTGTCTCCGCCTTTGGGGCCGCGATGCACAGGCAAACCCGCGGGCTTGTCGACAATGAGGATGAGCCCGTCGCGATAAAGCAGGCGGGAGACGAGATCCAGAGGCATGCGGCCTGCTTTACGCGGGCGGAAAAGCGCCCGCAACCCGCGCGCTATCGGAGGGCCACGACTATGGCCTGCTTGTGGCGGCGTGAGCGCAGCGTTACACCGCGGACGACGCCTCCAGCCATTGGACCAAAGCCCTTGACCGCCGACTCTTCGCCTCGCAAACCTCTCCATCGCCAGCTTTATGCGCAAGTGCTCGCCGCGATTATTCTCGGCGCGCTTTTCGGCGCGCTGCTTCCGCAATACGCCGACCGCGACGGCGTGCGCGCGCTCGGCGAGGGCTTCATTAGGCTCGTGCGCATGACGATCGCGCCGATCATTTTCTGCACGATCGCGAGCGGCGTCGCTCATATCGACGACGCCAAGAAAGTCGGGCGCGTCGGCGTCAAGGCGCTCGTCTATTTCGAGGTCGTCTCGACGCTCGCGCTCGTCATAGGGCTGCTCGTCGGCGAGGTGCTGCAGCCGGGCGCGGGCTTTCCTGGAAAACCCGACGCAGCGGCGATCGCGGCCTATGCGCAAAAGGCGCATGAGCAGCGCAGCCTCGTCGAGTTTTTGCTCGACCTTATACCGGATACAGCCGTCGGCGCATTCGCGCGCGGCGACATCCTGCAGGTGCTGCTGTTCGCGTTGCTGTTCGGCTTCTCGTTGATGGCGGCCGGCGAGCGCGTCGCGCGCCTGCGCGGCTTCATCGACGACGCCGGCCATGCGATGTTCGGCGTCATCGACATCGTAATGAAGCTCGCGCCGCTCGGCGCCTTCGGCGCCATGGCCTACACCGTCGGCCATTACGGGCTCGGCTCTCTGAAATCCCTGACCTGGCTCGTCGGCGGCTTCTATCTCTCGTCCTTCCTGTTCGTGGTCCTCGCGCTCGGCCTCATCGCACGCTACGCCGGCTTCAGCATCTGGCGCTTTCTTCGCTACATCAAGGAAGAGCTGCTCATCGTGCTCGGCTCGTCGTCCTCGGAGGCGGCGCTGCCCTCGCTCATGGAGAAACTCGAGCGCCTCGGCTGCTCGGAGTCGGTCGTGGGGCTCGTCGTGCCGACCGGCTATTCCTTCAATCTCGACGGCACGAACATTTATATGACTCTCGCGACCGTCTTCATCGCCCAGGCGCTGGGGATCGAGCTGACCATCCTGCAGAAGCTCACGATCATCGGCGTGGCGATGCTGACCTCGAAGGGCGCCTCGGGCGTTTCTGGCGCAGGCTTCATCACGCTGGCGGCGACACTGGCGGCGGTCGATCCGCGCCTCGCGCCCGGCATGGCGCTGGTTCTGGGCGTCGACAAATTCATGAGCGAGTGCCGGGCGCTGACCAATTTTTGCGGCAACGGCGTCGCGACGATCGTCATCGCAGCCTGGGAGGACGAGCTTGATCGCGATGCGCTCAACCGCGAGCTCGAGCGGACATCGACATGAAACGGCAATCAACCCGGTCGACTATGCCCACATTTCTTGAAGGTGGCGGCGCGGGCCGCGACGAGGTGGGACGGACATGGGCGACGCAGAGCTGCTGACGCAAAATCTCGTCGAGGGATACGAGGGCTTCCTCGCCGGCCGCTTCCTGCGCGAGCGGCGGCGGTTTCGCGATCTCGCCGAGACTGGCCAGCATCCGCATACGCTCGTGATCGGCTGCTGCGACTCGCGCGTGGCGCCCGAGGAAATCTTCAACGCCGAGCCAGGAGAAATCTTCGACCTCCGCAACGTCGCCAATCTCGTGCCGCCCAATACGCCGCAAAGTTTCCACCATGGCGCTTTCGCGGCGATCGACTATGCCGTCGCTATTCTGCGCGTGAAGAACATCGTCGTGCTGGGGCACGCCAAATGCGGCGGCGTGCGCGCCTATGTCGAGGGTCATCTGGGCGGCGCAACGCCCGACCCTGACGCCCTCGATTACATCGGCGATTGGATCATGGGTCTGGCGACCGCGGCACAGCGGCTGGGTCCGCCGCCATCGCGCTTCGACGCCGATTACGCCGAGAGGCTCGCGCGGGAATCGGTCCGTCAGGGATTGATCAACCTGCGCAGCTTTCCGAAGGTCGTGGCGGCGGAACGCGCGGGGACGCTGAAATTGCACGGCGCCTTTTTCGGCGTGGGCGACGCGCGCCTGCTGGCGCTCGACGAGGCGGGCGGCGTCTTCATGCAGATCGCCTCGAAGGCTCATGCGGCGGCCCTAGCCGCGCCGAGGTTTTAGCGGCGAGGCGACGCTTCTTGTCGCAATGACCTCACTGGCTCGCGTAGCGCATTGCGTGGGGCGGGGTTCCGGTGATCGAGATGCTGGCGCCTTCGCGCTGGACCATCTCGAAAAGCTGCTGCGCGTGCACGGGCGAGAGGCGCACGCAGCCATGCGAGGCGGGGCGGCCGAGCTGCGCGGTCGCGTAAGTTCCATGGATCGCGTAGCCGCCGCGAAAGAAGATCGAATAGGGCATCGGCGCGTTGTCGTATTTCTTCGAATAGTGCATGCGCTCGAGGCCGATCGGCGCGAAACGGCCGCGCGGAGTGGAAAAACCCGCCCGCGCCGTCGAGACGGCCCAAGTGTAGGCGCCTGCGGACGACTGCACATGCATGGTCTGCGACGACAGATCGATGTCGATGACGACCTCGGCCTTCGCGGCGGAGCCGAACATCGCCAGACCGGCGAAGAACATCGGCGCGGCGACGCCGACAACGCCTCTTGCAAACAGCTTGCCCATCTTTCCCTCCTCCTGGTTCACGGCTCAATGCGATTGAGCGCATGGTTAACCTACGGAGACTGGGCAGAAATGTTTGTGCGCCGGCGCACGCGGCGAAGAGGCCGATCGGAAAGCTTCCTTTCGCCACAACCCCGGAAAGACGTGCTATTGTCCGATATCTTCTTCAGGCATGAGGCGTCATGATGCGAGCGCGCGAAACAGCGAAGCTTTCGGCCAAATTCCAGATTTCCATCCCTCGATCCGTTCGGACCGCGAAGGGTTGGAGCCCCGGGCAACTCTTCGCCTTCATCCCCAAAGGCGAAGGCGTCTTGATCGTGCCCGTGCCCGAGGCGGAACGTCTCGCGGGGATCGCATGCGGCGCGAGGCCGGAAGGTTATCGCGACCCTGCCGACCGAGTCTGATGCGCCTCGTCGACAGGTCGGCCCGCATAAAGCGAAATTTGGTGAATAAACGAGCATTGACCCACTTCGTACGTCAACAATCTGGGGTTCCATTGAAATATGTGCCTTGAATATTGTCATTTATTATCTGTCCAACTAAATCTTCGCGCCACACAACACCGAGATGGACATTTTCTTGATTCTTATTGGTCAAATGGGACGAGTATATACCAAGCAGGCGAGTCCTTATAGCTGGTCCATCAGGAAAGAGACTTATAATTGGGGTGCCGTTTGTAAACGTACCGTTGTCGATAAGAGCAGGTCCATAAGATCTAATCAGAACAGGGGAACCAGACATTCCCCCAAAGGTCGTCGCGTCTATGAGAAATGCGGGCCTCCCGTCCCAAGGAAAGCGCGGCTGCGTTGCAATTACCGCGCTTTTCAAAATGACGCTTGTGAATCCACCTTTATTAAGGTCATTCTTGTCATCCGGAAAGAACTTCTCACCAAATAGCGGGTATCCAACAACAAATGCTTGAGAACCAACCTCACAGTATAGATTACTAAATTCAATTCGATTCAAAACTCTATCTGTTGGATGCGCTGGGCCAACCTTTAGCGCAGCGATGTCGATGCGATGCTTGATGAAGTCCCGGTGTTGTAGCCAAAGCGGCCTACCTTCGTCGTCTATCAATCTAAGCTCGTAGTTATTTCTACCCAAGAGGGT
>Ga0187784_10003760_pt1 | contig 12276 bp, 5 predicted proteins | sample 1015_SJ02_MP15_2_FD_132964 | JGI IMG/M metagenome (GOLD analysis project Ga0187784, IMG submission 132964) | Tropical peat soil microbial communities from peatlands in Department of Meta, Colombia - 1015_SJ02_MP15_20_MG | ecosystem: Environmental > Terrestrial > Soil > Wetlands > Peat | place... | reverse complement strand
TCGGCGACGCCGCGGTGAACTACCACGTCGCATTTTGGAGTCCAGGCTCGTTGCGAATCCCGGCCCAGCCACCAGTCTTTGGAGACCGCGGCCAGCCGTTCGCATTTGGCCGCGAATCGGGGCAGGTTGCCCTCGGCGGGACACCAATAGATGCGAAAATTGGTCGTTTCGGCGATCCAGTGGCACCAGTCGCACGGCGCTGGGCTGATCACGATGGCAACTTTGTGGTCAGACGACGCCCGCGAGGCCGCATGATCCGAATCGTCGGCCAAAGCCACCGAAGAACCGGCCAGCAGTACAAGTCCAGCAATCAAGCGCATCGGTTGAATTTCAGTGAAAAAAGGCTTGCCCGCTTTGCGAGCGGAAAGCATCATTAAGGGAGATGGGGGTGCGCAGCGCGCACCGCGTTTGATTGGCTTTCTCAGCGCGGAGCACGCCTTTCGGGCAGGATCGCACGGCGCCTGCCGGGTAGATTACCGCGGTTCTTCGCCGCAGTTGTTTACCTCAGCGGACGCACGCAGTCACCGTTTGGCTTTGCTTACCGCGGCTGAGTCCCGGCGGGTGCCGGTTCGCGCGGACAAACGAACAGCCAACCATCGGTGATCATCAGAAGAACCCGATTAAGGGGCCTGATCATGATGCGTGCGTCTCGAAACTTGTCACTCGTGGGCCTTCTCGCCCTTTCGCTCCTCGTTGTTTCAATGGAGACCGCCAGAGCTGGTGATCCAAGCTGGCGAAGATTTCAAAACAGTCGTTCTTACGCGAACTCAAACGGCTACTATGCCAACCCGGCTCCCGTAGCCGCTGCTTCAATGGCAAACGGCACCTACCGTTCGTATTCGGCCGAACCGGGAGTCGCCGCTCCGGCCGTGTTGCAGCTGTACTACTACATCGACGCCGGCTACTACCACTACTACTACGCTCCTCCTCGTGCGGCGGCTCCGCCCGCGCCTGGGGCGCCACTTCCGGCTCCGGCCGCTGCAAAGACCACCGCGAAGTAAGCCGTCAAGCGCGCGACGTGACTCGCATCGCTGGGACAGCTGCGAGAGTCCCAAATCACACTGTGACCAGAATCGCCGCAACAGGGGGCGACGAGCGCGAATAAGTCACCCGCGCCAGCGCGTTGGCGGAGGCTAAAGGAATCCGGACTGCACGCGGCCCGCTCGATCTGTCTGCGTGGGAAAATCATCGCTGCGATCTTCACGCTGGCGCCGCGCATCCCGACGAGTCAGATTTCGCGCGCGGCGACCGCAGTTCCACCAAGATCCGGCGATCTGACCCGTTTGGCTCGGTTGCCAACCTTCGCGCCGGTCCGGTTGGAAGAACGCAAACGCTATTCCGAGCGTCGACTGTCCCACAACCATTGGGCGTCGCAAGAGACGCGGCGGGAAGGACTTTCAGCTCGGACGGTGAGTCGCCATCGGCCAAGGGAGGGGCTCAGCATTACCTCAGCAATCCAGTAATTTGCAAACAATGGCCGGCGATTCCATGCAGTTTGCAACCAAGAATCGTCCAGCGCGGCCAGTTCCTTAGGCGGGAATTGCAAGCGCTTTGTGCAGATTCTTGCCGCGGTGGACCGATACAGCCCCTCATTGCGCGAAAAAAAACGGCCGAAGGCACGGAGGTACCATTCGGCCGAGGGCTTCTTGCGAACGGAGCGGATTAGGCACCCTTGATGTAGGGAGACCGACGGCTCCCGTCAGAACCGCAGCGTGGTGTCCAAACCGACGATCCACTCGCCCATCGCGTTGCCGTCGTCGAAGGCCCGCTGGTAATAGCCACGGTAGTAGCCGAACTCGGGGCGGACCTGCCACAGCGGGTTGATGTTGTAGCTGACGCCGATCGAGTGGCTGGAGTAAAGGTTCGCGAAACCGGTTCGCTCGCCCTTTTGATCTTCCCACAGTTCGTTACGCACCGAGAGATAGGCTGTTTTCGAGAGCTGGAACTCGGTGTAGTTGAGCACGCCGTATGCCGCGGCCACGCCGGGAATGAGCGGTCCGAGGCCACCGCCGCCGAAGCTGTCGGGCGGAGCGGCACTCGAGGTTCCGCCGACATGCGCATCGAATTGCCACATGTAGTAGGCCTCGGTATTCGTGTGGATGCTGCCGCTGTTGGTGAACTTGTGCGTCCAGGTGCTGACGATGTAGTTGAAGTTGTCGTGCCCCATCTCTTCGCCGTATTCCTCGAACGTGCGGAACTTGGCGGTGTCGATCTCGTTGAGGCACGTGTAGAGCGAGTCGCGATTATCCTTCGAGACCCAGCGCAGACCGAGGAAGCCGCAGGGCGTCGCCCCCGGATACCAGGGAGCCATGTCGGTGCCGGCGATGAAGCCAACCTGAAACATCCACTGCTCGTTGACGCAGAACGTGAGCATGATCCCCGTCTGCGTGTACGTGTCGTACGTGAAGAGCAGCGAGTGGCTGCCCATGTAGTTGTCGGGCGAAAATTGCGTCTCGATGTCGGGGCAGGCAATCCAGCGGCCGATTCGGAACACCATGCCGTCCAGCACGTTGGGAATGTAGATGTCGGCATAAACTTCCGTCGGGTCGTAGCCGTACAACTGATTCTCGAGCAGGGCCTGTTGGCTGAACCAGCCGCCGGACGTCAGGTAGCGATAGTCGATGCCGTAGACGCTGCTGAAGCGGAACCCCCAGTCCCAGTGGTCCGTCTGGACCATGTCGGCCTGTCGCTCGAAGCGCAGGACGAACTGATCGACCTCGGCCCGATTGGGCACGATCCAATAGGACGCGGGTTGGTTGCTGTGCTCGGAGGTGCTGTAGTTGTATTCGCCAGTGACCCAGCCATAGATGTCGATTTTGTTGTCGTTGAGCCAGTCCCCCAGCCACGTTCCTTTGAGTGAAGCCATGAGCGGATCGCCACTGTGCGGCGAGACGGGGACTCCCACGAGCGGATATCCCTGGAACTCGTGACCGGGGAAGGGAGGCGATGGCCAAGATTCAGGCAGCGCACGGCGCTGGGCGGGAGTTTCCTCAGACGCTGCATCGCCGCTTGGATTGAAGGCGTCGTAGTACTGCTTGAAGAATTTCGCCCACCAGCAATCGCCGTCGAGCCAGAAACAGCCGCCGCAAGTTCCGGGCTGCAGCCAATCGGGGCGCACGCTCGATGACGTCGATGGACACACGGGGGCGGCTGCCGACGGGGCAGGGGGACCACCCGGAGTTCCCGGCGGCGAACCGGGCAATGCGCCGGGCACAGGCCCTTGTGAGACGGGATTCGGCGGTGGAGGCACCGGCTGATAGCCAAGCGACGCGTCGAAGCTCCCGACGACGTTGCTCGCGACCTCCGTCGGCGCACCGGAAACTGGGCTCTGCGCGCTGATCGTCTGGATTTGATCCAGCGGTGCCTGGCCGCTTGCGCTCAAAGCAAGCCCCAGAATGAGGGCATTCATCATGGTGTTCGCATCCTTGCTGCCGTTTGCCCCGAATGAGATTCTTCAGCGGGCAATCACGTTGCGTGAAGTTCGCGTTTTGGCGGGTCGCGCAGTCCGCCTGAGGGCATTCCCTCCGTGGAACGATCCGACGCCACGTATTATCGTCGTATTCGGGCCCACAGTTTTGCGATCCGATCTCGAATGCAGCCCCGTTCACGTACGCAGTTAAAGTGTGCCGGAGATTAATCTTGCATTTCGCAATACGTCCGGGCGAACTGCATGGGAACAGGTTCCAAAACCCGAAACGGCGTTCATTGATCCATCTGTTTGAGATTTAATCACTTGGGCTTGGCTTTGTACGCGCTTTTGCGACCGGGCACAAAGAATGCGACTGTCGCGACGCTGCGCTTTATGACATCTGCGCTCGAATTGCCGGCTCGGAGCCGTGATTTGTGAACATTCTGCTGATCGACGACGAACAGAGCCTGCGAAAATCCTTGCGGTTGGCCTTGGAAACGATGGGCCATCGCGTCCAGGAGGCCAGCAGCGGCAGCCAGGGCCGCGGTCTCCTTGCCCATCATCAATTTGACGTGGCTTTTTTGGATCTGCGGCTGGGCCGCGAGCAGGGCCTGGACGTCTTACCAGCCCTGCTCCAGCTGGCGCCCGGGCTGGCGGTGATCGTCATCACCGCTTACGCGACGATCGAAACGGCCGTCGATGCGATGCGTTCGGGAGCGGCCGACTACCTCCCGAAGCCGTTCACTCCGGGACAAGTTCGAGTCGTGCTCGACCGGGTGCAGCGGCTGCACCGGTTGCAGTCGCACGTCGAGGAGTTGGAAGAGCAGGTTCGCTCCGTCGTGCCCGAGGCCGACTTACAGACCTGCCAGCCCGCCATGCAGCAATGTCTGGACATTGCGTTTCGCGCGGCAGCCACCGACGCCACCATTCTCTTGCGCGGCGAGAGTGGGACGGGCAAAGGCGTTGTCGCCCGGGCGATTCACGCCCGCAGTTTGCGCGCAGCGGCGCCGTTTATCACCGTGCACTGCCCGAGCCTGTCGGCCGAACTCTTGGAGACCGAGCTGTTCGGTCACGTGCGCGGAGCCTTCACCGGTGCCGTGCAAGACACCACGGGCAAAGTGGCCGTGGCCGAGGGGGGGACGCTCTTCCTCGACGAGGTCGGCGACCTGCCGCTCACCCTGCAGCCGAAGCTGCTGAGGCTTTTGCAAGAGAAACGCTACGAGCGGGTGGGAGAGCCCTCCACCCGCTCGAGCGATGTGCGGATCATCGCGGCGACAAACCACAACCTCGAAGAGGCGGTTGCCAAGGGAGCCTTCCGCGAGGATCTCTTCTATCGGCTCAACGTGATTGACGTGACACTGCCTCCCTTGCGCCAACGGCCGGAGGACATTCTGCCGCTGGCCACGCACCTGCTGCACTTCTTCGCACGTCAATCAGGCAAACAGGTCTCGGAATTCACCGACGAAGCCCGCAATGCCCTGCTCAGACATCCCTGGCCCGGCAACGTGCGCGAGCTACGCAATGCCGTCGAACGGGGCGTCATTCTCGCTCGCGACCAGCAGGTCGGACTTTCCGACCTGCCCGCGCAGATCGGCGCGGGATCGCCCGAGAGCACGCTGGAGATCGGCAGCGCTGTGACGCTCGAACAACTCGAGGCTGAGCATATCCGACGCGTACTCGCGCAGACTCCGACGATGGAAGAAGCAGCCAGCGTGCTCGGGATCGACCCCAGCACGCTTTATCGCAAACGAAAGCGGTACGGGCTGTGATTCTGTGACAGTGGGCCGCGGCTCGCGGACGCGAGCTTGCTTCTGCCACAACGTCCTACTTAATCACCATGATTTGCACGTTGCCTTCGCGACGGAGCACGTTGACGCCGACATCCTGGTCGTGCCGCACGACCAAGAGATCGATGCTGCTGCCGGCGACCTGCAAGTTGTGGATCCGCAGCTCTTCGAGAAAGCTGGGCAGTGCGGGACGCGTGAGACTCAGCTGGGCGTCTGGTCCGTTAATCTCCAGGCCAAGCGCGGCTTGCAGCAACAGAAAGACGGAGGCTGCTGACCAGGCCTGAGGCGAACAGGCAACGGGGTACAAGACAGGGCCAGCGCCGGGATCCTTGACGAAGCCGCAAAACAGTTCCGGCATCCGCTGCAACTCGAAATAGAGCCCACTCTGAAACAGGCCCGTCAGAATTCGCAGCGCGCGCTCTTGATGACCGTAACGCGAAAGGCCGTAGGCGATGAGCGCGTTGTCGTGCGGCCAGATTGAGCCGTTGTGATAGCTCATCGGATTATAGCGCCTCTCGGTCGAGGCAACGGTGCGGACTCCCCATCCCGAAAATGACTCCGACGAGAGCAATGTTCGGGCCAAGGGTTCGGCGTGCGCGGGCTCCGCGATACCGGTGAACAGGCATTGTCCGGCGTTTGAAGCCCGGACCTTGCACGGGCGTTTCTTCCCGTCCAGCGCGACCGCGTAAGTCGCCAGGTCGTCGCACCAAAAAGCCCGATTGAATCGCTCGCGCAGCCTCTCGGCCCGGGCGGCCAGCCTCGCCGCTTCGCCGGGATTTCCCAGCAGCGTCGCCAACGTGGCTCCTGCTCTCCAGGCCGCATACACATAGCCCTGTACCTCGCACAGCGCGATCGGTCCCTCGGCGAGCGTGCCGTCGGCGTGAAACACCGCGTCGTCCGAGTCCTTCCACCCCTGATGCACAAGGCCGTCCGTCGATTGCCGGGAGTATTCGATGAATCCATCGCCGTCCGGATCGCCGTATCTCTCGATCCATCCCAGCGCCGCCTCGATGTGGGGCCAGAGCGATTCGATAAACGCCCGATCGGCCGTCCGATCGTAGTAGGCTCCTGCCAAGAGCACGAACAGCGGAGTCGCGTCGACACTCCCGTAGTATTTGCCAAAGGGCATCTCTTTGACGGCGGCCATCTCTCCGCGGCGCGTCTCGTGCAGGATTTTCCCGGGCTCGGCGTCTTGCTCGGGGACCACCTCGGTTGCCTGCGTCGAGGCCAGATACGCAAGCACACCCTTCGAGAGCCCGGGCCGCATCCACAGGCATTCGAGCGCCGTGATGATCCCGTCGCGTCCAAACGGCGTGTTGAACCAGGGAATGCCAGCGTACGGATAGGGTCCGGTTGGCAGCTCGGTCGTGAGCATGTGCAGATCGGCGACGGCCCGATTGATCCACGCGTTGACCTGGCTGTTCGACGTACCCAGGTGGCACGACCACGCGGAGAATCGCTCGAGATCGGCCTCGACCTCCGACCGCGCTTCTTCGAATCGGAGAACCCGCGGCTGCCGACCAGCGATCTCGCAAGCGACGGACAGCGAAAGTGTCCTCTCTTGCTGCGGCTCGAGTGTCAGTTCCAGCGTGGCTGAGGAGGACGTCAGTCGAGTTGGCGGCGAATCGAACCGCACCAGGCTCCTTCGAACCACTCCATCCCGCCCACGATATGACAGCACGACCGTGTCGCCATCGACGAAGGGCGGCAGGTCCTCGCCGCGCGCTTTGCGGTGCATGCCCCGGATCTCGAAGATGTCGGCAAAATCGGCCGTGAAGTGCAAGCCGAGCGAGGTATCGACCGGCCGCAGTCCGTAGTTGCGGATTTGCAATTGCTGGTAACAGACGCCGTTCCAGAGAAACCGCGTCAGCGAGACTTCCAGCGTGCCCAAAGGCAAGCGCACCAGCCGCTCGTCGAGCAAGTCGGGATTCGTCAGAGAAACGCGGAGTTGATCGTTCTCGTCGCGAACCGTCGAGCTCAAGAAGAAGGGTCGCCCCCCTTCGAGATCGAGCAAGAGCCCCGAGAGAAACCGCGTGCCATCGTGATAGAGCCCTTCTTCACCGAGCCCTTCCGGCTTGATGTCGCCGTAGTGATCGAAGACGCCGAAGGTGTCACCATGCTTGAGGACCCGGGTCCGCTCGTCCGCGAGACTCGACGCTGCGAGAATGCGAAAGGCGCTGCCATCAGCCTGGGCCAAGGGAGTTGCGTCAGACGTCCGCGGCCGGTTCAGCTGCGCTGCCGTGTCTGCGGCCGACGTCCGCTCGGAACCACCCATCGCATTGTTCTCCTCCGCCGGTTCTCCTCGGGTCTTCCCAGGAATTCTACGTTGTCGCGACGGGATTCGGCACGTCTTGCGGCGCCGTGACGGCGCTTACCACTTGGTGAAATCGGGGCACTGCGCGGAGCCGTTCGTGCGGTTGCCCATTTCCACCGGCGGTTGGCGGCGACCGCCACGATTTGACCTCCGCGTGGGGTCCCAAGTGCACTTGCCGGCGGTAAATGTTCAAATAATCGTTCGTCATTCGGCTGACATTGAATCGCGTCTCGAAAGCCTTGCGGCAAACGCGACGATCAAGCCACTGGATTCGTTGGACGGCTTCGACCCCTTCCTCAACGCTGTCGATAATGTAGCCGGTGAGACCCTCGTCGATGACCTCGGGGACTGAGCCGCAGCGCCAGCCGATGACCGGTGTCCCGCAGGCCAGGGCCTCGATCATTACCAGTCCGAACGGCTCCGGCCAGTCGATGGGGAAGAGAAGGGCCTCCGCGTTGCCCAGAAACTCGTCCTTATCGCGGCCGCCGACCTCGCCGATGAATTCGACGAATGACGCATGCTCGCGAAGCAAGGGCTCGATTTTTTCCTGCACATAGTCGCGCTCGCCCTTGTAAATGCGAGCGGCCACTTTCAGTTTCCGTCCGGCCAGCCGCGCAATTTCGATCGCGCGGTCGAGCCGCTTCTCGGGGGAGATGCGACCCAGAAAGGCGAGGTAGCTCCCCGGGCTTTCGCGAAACGTGTGAGTGTCGTTCGGCATGCCGTGATAGACGGTCCCCTGCCAGTTGGCCCAAGGGACGGGCCGCCGCTGGTTGTCGGAAATCGACACAACAGGAATCTCGTGATACTCCTCGAAGAGTGTTTTGAAGTCCTCCAGGTCGAGCCGCCCGTGCAGCGTCGTCACGCTCGGACAACCGACGCGCCTCAGGAGCGGGTACTGCACCGCATCGCAATGGAAATGAATCAGGTCAAACCGCGACACGTCGGCAAAGACCTTCTCCATCAAGCGAATGTGATGTGGCAGCTCTTCGCGGCATGACGGATCGTGCCACAGGGCGCGCGGACAACCGGGAACGAGTTTGGCGCTCGTTACGGAATCGCCGCTGGCAAACAGCGTCACTTCGTGGCCGAGGCGGACCAGCTCTTCGGTCAGATACGAAACGACACGCTCGGTTCCGCCGTAGCGCTTGGGGGGAACACTCTCGCAAAGCGGCGCGACTTGTGCGATTCGCATGGTCTTTTATCTCTCCCTTTACAAAGCCGGTCGCTAACCGCCGGCGAACTTTTTTACTGACGAATCAACCTGGAATCAGAGCTTCACGTTGGGCACACGGATTTGCGGCAAGCCAGTGCGCTTCTTCTGGAAATAGGCAATCTCCACCAGCGTCGGCCAAAGTTCGATCGATCCTTTGATCACGCTGATGACGTCGTCCACGATTCGCAGCAGGTTCTGCTGGAAGAAGTCGGGCTCGAAGCCGTAAAACGCCTTGTTCAAATTGGCAGCAAACAGTCGCAGCGCCTGAGCCCGCTCGGGCCTCTCTGCAGTCTCGGCCAGGTCGAGGGCGCGGCCGTAGACGTGGGCGATCTTGTCCAGGATTTGCTGCGCGTCCTGGGCCGTCACTTCCCCCTCGTACTCAAACGAGATCGACAGCTCGTCCAGCCGCGACACGCTCGATTTGATTTTGCGCTTGAGGAGATTCGAGACCTCCTCGTTGAACACCTCCGCCGCCGGGGGGTTGCGCATGTAGTTGCTCTTGATGTGGTTTTGCGCCGCATCGACGTGGGCCGCCGCAATCCCTTCCTGCTGCACCCACAGCCGGTAGATGTAGTCTTCAAACCGCAGGCGCGTCGGGAAGAACGGGGGCAGACCGAACGAGTTGTTGTACGCCGCCACGCCACAGTCCATCCGCCAGTTCTTCTTGGTGACAACGGGGCGGAAGTTGACGAGCACGTAAAACTCGGTCTGGGCGTCAGGATCGATCTGCTGCTCGTCGTCCAAAAACATCTCGACGTAATCGATCGCGTCGAGATCGTTGGTGCCGGAGCGAAAGGTCTGAGCCATCTTGATTCGCGCATCGCCCGAGAGTGGGCCGCGCTGCAGCAACAGCGAATTTTGTCTCGCGAGCCCTGTTGACGTGTTGGTCTCCAGATCCATCGCTGTGTCGACCAACAGTTCGCCACGTTCGTAATTGTCGGGCGCCTCCTTGACAGGCTTTCCGAGCACGTCCAGGAACGAGCCGAGCACATCGAACGACTTGCGGCTATAGCCGTTATCGCCCATCCGCAAGAGCTTGCCGCGACAGACCTCTTCCGGCCCGAGCGATTCGGGGCTGTGCTCCATCAGCGTGTAGGGACGCATGTCGTCGTCGGCCGACACCATCAGCCCGCCGAGCGTGTACATCAGCGTGCAATTACGGTTCCCTCCGTAGCTCGGGCGGAACAGGTTCTTCACCAGCCCTTCGAGGCGCTTGTCGCGCAGCCGGCTGTTGAGGTACGCCAGCAGCTGCTCTTTCTCGCGCGGGCCGACGTAGAACAGCTCGTTGTGGGTCTTCGTCTGCTCGAGAAGGGGAAAATACTTTTCCTGGTTGACCGGGCTGGAATCGTCGAACACGATGATCCGCACCGAGTGCCCGTTGCGCCAAAAGTGTTCGTCGTAGCTTCTGACCGTTTCGCCGACATCGCGAAGCCGGTGGGTGGGGATGACGAAGAAGACGTTTTGTGCCGCCATGCTTGGATAGGCTCTGGGGGAACGAAGTGCGGCACTGACGTCCTGGATTGCACTCCGGAAGGCCCGCCGCGGGATGGCCCGAGCTATCGCAACTGGTGTGCCGCCAGCAGACCAGACGTAAGCCAGTGTGCGAAAGCCGCTTACGACAAGAGTCTATGTCTGCCCGCCATCAGAAGGCCGGGCGACCTGCTTGATTGGCGACCTTGCAGCGCCGCAATTTGCCCGGCTTTGCACGATGCATTCTGCAGGCAGTCTTGCCCGGACAAGCGGCAGCGCGCGTTAAGGGCCAAGTGGGGACGGTACTCCTCGCGCAACGTTTTCGCCAGAAACTGCTGGAAAACAAGCGAATGGCCGCGCGTCGCCGGCTGCATCGGCAACGGGCATGCGAGTTGCGGTGCGGCCGAGCGGCGCGGTTGATGCACGCCAGAAGTCGCCGAAGAAATCGACTGATGGCCGCGCGGCGGTTTGCGATGCAATACAGTCGCTAATCCGTCCTACGGACGGGGTGGAATGCTCGACCGGCCTGCCCGGGGAAAGGAGGATCGTCCTCGCTTTTGCAACCGCACCTGGCGGTGAGCGCAACGAACTCGTAAGTGGTGCTCGTCGTGCTCCGCACCTCGAGCGCGCAGCGGTCGGCAGGGAGTCGGGAGAAACGGCCTGGCTCCCTGTCGCCGTTTTGTGTGCCCGACGAGCCGCATCAGCGCCGACCGCAGTGCATCCGGCCTACCTCAGCGGTGCTTCTCGCCCTTCTGAAGTGGCTGATACCGCCAGGCGGCGTGAGGACCAAACCGAGTCGTCGGACCGTGGGTCGCGTCGCGCGGACGCATCACGGGCGCGTCTTTGTACACCGCTCGCACGCACAGAGTCTCGGCCACCGGGAAGAACGCCGCGCAGATCACCGCGATCAATGCCGCGCGCGCGATCAGGCGTCCATAGCGCGCGGGGATCCGACTGAGCTGAGGATCGTCGGTTCGCGGCACAAGTAGCAACAGCATCGTCGCCAGCACAGCGTTGAGGGTGATCACTCCTTCGGTCAAGAGCCGCGGCTCGGCGAAGTGAACCACCACTTTTCCGAAATTGCCGATCACAAGCACCCACAGCAGGATGAGATACAACCATTGACCGCGGCCCAGCCAACTTTGTTCCAGCAGGGCCAATCGGCGCCGCGTGTGAATGTTGAGCAGCACCACAAACGCCAGCGCAGCGACCCCGAAAAAAACATTGAACCATGCCCACGCCGACAGCGAGAAGCCGATGAGGGGCATCCGCATCGATGCCGGCATCGCCGGCGACGGCCCGCTCGTCCAATCGCCCACGTCCTTCTGAAGATTGACCCACATCAGCATGGGCCCGACGAACGTGACGGCAACGATCTCGGTCCAGTATTCGCGCGGGCCACTCTCTTCGGAGCGGCCCAAACGGCGCAGGAGCACTGCCATCGCGGCAGCAACGGCAAGCCCGTTCACGAACCCATAGCTCTGTTCCAAAAAGCTGTGCCAGTTCGCCGAGAGCCAGAATTCCCAGTGATGAACGGGCTGCGCGCCGAGCACGTCCGCCGGAACGGGCGCGTTCGCAACGCTGTTCTGCCAGCTCGTCCAGCTTTGAGCCAGGCCGGGAGCAAGGTTGGCGTTTCCGAACGACTCGCAGACCGCCTCGACGCAGGCCGCGCCAGAGAATCCAATTCCCCCGACTGCACCCGCCACGAGCGCGGCGGCGATCAGGGGCCACAACCGACAGCGAACGCAATAAATCATCAAGCCGCCAAAAACGCCCAGCATCCCGGCCCAGTTGTCGCCACGGGGAGGCGTCATCCGCACGTCGAACAACACCGGCAAGACTAAAAAGCCGACAAACCACCCCAGCGCCAAATGCAGAAGCAGCGATGACCCGCGGCGGAACTTGCCGAAGCAGGCGAAGTAGCTTCCGATTCCGATAATCAATCCGACGGCGAGGCCCGCATAGCGGCCCGCGTAGCCACTCTCATTGAGAAACGCGGGTGGCCAGTTGCAGATCAGGCGCTTGTGGTCGAACAGGATTTCGTCCCCCTGCGTGCGCACAAGTAGCTCGTGCAGGGCTTCCG
>Ga0187784_10003759_pt1 | contig 12277 bp, 7 predicted proteins | sample 1015_SJ02_MP15_2_FD_132964 | JGI IMG/M metagenome (GOLD analysis project Ga0187784, IMG submission 132964) | Tropical peat soil microbial communities from peatlands in Department of Meta, Colombia - 1015_SJ02_MP15_20_MG | ecosystem: Environmental > Terrestrial > Soil > Wetlands > Peat | place... | reverse complement strand
TTCCACGATATGCTCGGCGGCTTCCACGAAATCGACGAGCACTTCCGCAGCGCACCGTTCGAGCAGAACTTGCCGGTACTGATGGGCCTGCTAGCGGTTTGGTATAACAACTTTTTCGGCGCCCAGACCGTCGCGGTCCTGCCTTACGAGCAATACCTCAAGCGTTTTCCGGCCTACCTCCAGCAGCTCACCATGGAGAGCAACGGCAAGCATGTCACGCTCTACGGGCATCGCGTTCCCTATGACACCGGCGCGATATTCTGGGGCGAGCCGGGGACCAACGGCCAGCACTCCTTCTATCAGCTCATTCATCAAGGCACCCGGCTCATTCCCTGCGATTTCATCGGCTTCGCGCGTACCTTGAATCCGCGCGGCGAGCATCACGACATGCTGCTTGCGAGCGTGCTGGCGCAGGGCGAGGCGCTCGCCTTCGGCAAGACCGCCGAGGAGGTGAAGGCCGAAGGCTCGCCGGAGTGGCTCGTTGCGCACCGTACTTTCGAGGGCAATCGGCCGTCGAACACGCTGTTGCTCGAGCAACTGACGCCGGCCGCGCTCGGCCGCCTCGTCGCCCTGTATGAGCACTGTGTTTTCACGCAGGGGGTGATCTGGAACATCGATTCCTTCGATCAATGGGGAGTCGAGCTCGGCAAGGTCCTGGCGAAGCGCATCCTTCCGGAGCTGCGCGACACGCCCGCCGCGGCGCACTCGCACGACAGCTCGACGAACACGCTGTTGCGCCGGATCGCCTCTCTCAGGGCGCGGCGCTGAGCCGGGACGCTTGAGCTATCCCGCTCGGGGCAGAAGCGCTCCCCTGGGCGCGACGCTCGTCGAGGGCGGCGTCAACTTCAGCCTGTTCTCGGCCGAGGCCTCGGCGGTCGAGCTGTTGCTCTTCGATCGGGTGGAGGATGCGCGCCCCTCGCGCATCATCGAGCTCGATCCCCGCGCGCAACGCATCTGGAACTACTGGCACGCATTCGTGCCGGGGGCCTGCGCGGGCCAGCTGTACGGGTATCGGGTGCACGGCCCCTTCATGCCCGCCAAGGGCCTGTGCTTCGACGGCGCGAAGCTGCTCCTCGACCCGTACGCCAGGTGCGTCGCCATCCCGAGCGGTCGCAGCCGGCTGGGAGATTCCGCACCCGGTGATAATGTCGCGACCGCCGCTCGCTCGGTCGTCACCGACCCGGGAGCCTATGACTGGGAAGGCGATCTCCTGCCGCGCACGCCGTTCGAGAACAGCGTCATCTATGAGCTGCACGTCGGCAACTTTTCCCGTCACTCGAGCTCGGGCGTCGCAGGGGCGCGGCGCGGGACCTTTGCGGGTCTGATCGACAAGATCCCCTACCTTCGCGATCTCGGCGTGACGGCGGTCGAGCTGATGCCCGTGTTCGCGTTCGACGAGGCCTCGGCGCCCCCGGGCAGACGCAACGTCTGGGGCTATCAGCCGATCTCTTTCTTTGCCCCCCATCGCGGCTACTCCTCCCGGCCCGACCCCTTGGGCGCGCTCGATGAGTTTCGCGACCTGGTGAAGGCGATGCACCGCGCCGACATCGAAGTCATCCTCGATGTGGTCTACAACCACACCGCCGAAGGCGGACCGGAAGGCCCGACCTTGAGCTTGCGCGGGCTCGCGAACGATACCTATTACATTCTCGACGGCGATGGCGCCTACGCCGACTACACCGGCACGGGCAACACCCTGAACGCCAACGAGGCGATCGTCCGGCGGCTCATCATCGACAGCCTGCGCTACTGGGTGAGCGAGATGCACGTGGACGGATTTCGCTTCGATCTTGCGGCCGTCCTGTCGCGCGACGAGCGGGGCCTGCCCGTTCCCTCACCGCCCGTGGTTCGCGACATCGAGTCGGATCCGGTGCTCGCGAACGTCAAGCTCATCGCCGAAGCCTGGGATGCTCGCGGACTGTACGAGGTCGGGTACTTCGCCGGGCATCGCTTTCGGGAGTGGAACGGGCGGTTTCGCGACGACCTGCGCCGTTTCCTCAAGGGCGACGAGCGGACGGTGCAGGCACTGGCCTCGCGCCTTTCCGGAAGTCAGGATCTTTATGGTGCGCAGCGCTACGCCCCGTCGAGCTGCGACCCCACGTGCAGCATCAACTTCGCCACCTGTCATGACGGCTTCACGCTCCGTGATCTGGTCTCCTACAACCACAAGCACAACGAGGCAAACGGCGAGGCCAACCGAGACGGAGCCGACGAGAATTACAGCTGGAACTGCGGCGTGGAGGGGCCGACGGCGGACGTGGCAATCAATCGGCTGCGCAACCGCCAGATGAAGAATTTCCTTACGGTGACGCTGCTCTCCGCCGGGACACCGATGCTGCTGATGGGCGATGAGCTGGGCCGTACGCAGAACGGCAACAACAACGCCTATTGCATCGACGACGAGAGTGTCTGGCTCGACTGGCGAAAACTCGACAGCGATACCGATTTGCACCGCTTCGTCCGCGAGCTCATCAAGTTGCGACTGCGGCCCGTGCCAGCGCCGAGCGCGGGCGGCGAGGCGCCGCCCTTGACGCCTCGCCTCGTGGAGTGGCACGGCACCGTCCGGCAGCAACCCGATTGGAGCGACTCATCGCACAGTCTCGCAGCCACGGTGCATTTCCACACCGACGAGGTCCTGATGCACTGGATGCTCAATGCCTACTGGGAGCCGCTGAGCTTCGAGATAGCGCCTCCCGAGGGCCGGCGCGGACCCTGGCGGCGCTGCATAGATACCTACCAGAGCGCACCGCAGGATATCTGCGTGGGGGTCGATGCACCGCTGGTGAGATCCGCGCGCATCGTGGTCGAGCCACGCTCGATGGTCGTGCTGCTCTCGCGGCTCTCGGAAGCGCCACAGGGCGCGGGCTCCTGATACCGCGTCCACGCGGGCACCTCACTCGACGTCGGGGTAGGGCCCCTTGCCGCCTTCGGCGATGAACCGATCGATGCGCGCCGTGAGCACCGGCAGGGGCACCGACCCGAGCTCGAGCACCGCGTCGTGAAAGGCGCGCACGTTGAAGCGTGCGCCGAGCGATTGCTCGGCCTTGCTGCGCCCCTCGAGGATCGCGTGCTCGCCGAGGTAGTACGAGAGCGCCTGTGCAGGCCAGGCGATGTAGCGGTCGACCTCGGTCTGGATCTCATGCTCGGGCAGCGCCGTATATTGGCGCAGGTAGGCGATCGCCCGATCACGGCTCCAGCCCTGCGCATGGATGCCGGTATCGACCACGAGCCGGGCCGCGCGCCAGGTCTGGTAATTCAGCATGCCGAACCGATCGTAGGGCGTCTCGTACATTCCCATTTCCTGACCGAGCCATTCGCAGTACACGGCCCAACCCTCCCCGTAGGCCGAGAGGTAGGTGTGCTGGCGAAATTCCGGCTGCCCCTTGTGCTCGAGCGCGAGGGGCATCTGGAACGCGTGGCCGGGCGCGGACTCGTGCAGCGTCAAGGCGGTGAGGTTGTAGAGAGGACGGCTCGGCAAGTCGTAGGTGTTGAGCAGGTAGATTCCGGGACCGCCGCGCCCGGCGGTGTAGAAGGGAGCGAGATCGTCGGGCACCGGCTTGATCGCGAACCGCGCGCGCGGCAGCTGCCCGAAGAACTGTGAGGCTTTGCCGTCGAATCGCTTCGCGATCCAGGCCGCGCGCATGAGCAGCTCCTGCGGGGTCTTCGCCTGGAATTGCGGATCGGCGCGCAGGAAGGTGAGGAAGGAGCCGAAATCGTCCTTGAATCCGCTCTCTCTCATGGCCTCGAGCATCTGCTCGTGCAGGCGCGTGACCTCCGACTCTCCGAACGCATGAATGGCGTCGGGGTCGCGATCGAGCGTGGTGAATTCGCGGATCTTCGCTCGGTAGTAGGCTCGGCCGTCGGGCAGGTCGTAGGCGGCGAGCGTCGTGCGAGTGCCGGGGAGATACTCCGTGCGCATGAAGGTGAGGAGCTCGCGGTAGGCGGGCTGCACCGCCCCGCGAATGACCTCCAGCGCCTGCGTACGCAGGCTCGCGCGCTCGCTCTCGGTCACCCCGGGCATCTCCCTGAATGGGGTGTAGAACAGGCTTGCCTCGGGAGCCGCGTCGGTGACGGCCGTGAGGGAGGCGTCGCGCCCCTCCATGGTGACGCGCGGCGGGGTGAAGCCGCGTCTCAAGCCGGCGCGCATCTCCTCGGTTTGCTCGCGAAAATAGCGCGGAATGTCCCGCATCTGGGCGATCCAGTTGCGATAGTCCTCGACTCGACGAAACGGACGGCGCGCCGTGTATCCGAGGTCCGTCCAGAAGGTCGTGTCGGAATTCGCCGGCATCTGGTAGTCGCGGAATCGCTGATTGGCGATGAGCGTCTCGATCTGTGGCCGATAAACATCGTAGTTCAGCCGCTCTGCGGGCGAGAGCTCGGCGAGCGGGATCGAGTCGAGCTTCGCGAGCGTGTCCTCCCATCGGGCGAGCCGCATCGCCTGAGTGGCGGGGTCGACCTTCGGTAGATGATCCTGAATCGGCTTCTGCGCATCCTCGTCGTCGGGGAATTGCTGTTCGCGCCACTTCCATTCGCTCGTGTAGATCGCGGCAAGCCGCGAGTCCGCAGCGCCGCTCTTCGAGGTGCATGCGCCGAGAAGCAGTAAGGACATCCACAAGGCCGTCGCCAAGGCCGCGGCCAGGGCGCGCTCAGGGAGTGAATGCATGCGCGATGGTAGCGGTGCTACCATCCGTGAGGCAACTGCGACGCAAGGAGAATCCCATGTCCAAAGCATCCACTTGGTCCGGTGTTTTTCCCGCTGCCACGACGCAGTTCGATCAGCGACTCGAGGTCGATCTGGAGGCGACGCGGAACGTGCAAAAGAGCCTCCTGCAGGCCGGAGCTCACGGTCTCGTGCTGATGGGCACGGTCGGGGAAGGTAATTCGCTCAGCGCCGACGAGAAGCGCAGTGTGCTGCGGGGAGCCGTCGAGCTGAGCGAGGAGAGGGTGCCCGTCATTGCCGGCGTGTCGGAGCTCACCACCGCGGCAGCGGTCCGTTTCGCGCGCGATGCCGAGCGCATCGGCGCCGCCGGGCTCATGCTCCTGCCGGCGATGGCGTACGTGCCGACGCCTGCCGAGCTCGAGTACCATTTCCGCACCGTGGCGGCGGCCACGGAGCTTCCGATCATGCTCTACAACAATCCCCCCGCGTATCGGGTGAATATCGACCTCGCGACGCTCGCCCGTCTCGCCGTCGTGCCGAATATCGTCGCGATCAAGGAGTCGGCTCCCGATCCGCGCCGCTTCACCGATCTCATCAATGCCTTCGGAGATCGATTCGCGTTGTTCGCGGGACTCGACGATGTGGCGTTCGAGGCCTTGGTCTTGGGCGCAAAAGGCTGGGTGTCGGGGCTCGCGAATGCTTTCCCGGCCGAATCGCTCGCCCTCTACGATGCGATCATCGAGGGTGATTTGAAGCGCGCACGAAGGCTGTACCGCTGGTTCATGCCGCTCCTGCATCTGGACGCCGAGCACGACCTCGTGCAATCCATCAAGCTCGTCGAGCAGATCGTGGGCCGCGGATCCGAACGGGTGCGCCCGCCGCGACTGCCGCTCGCAGGCGAGCGGCGGGCCTCGGTGATCGCGATGGTCGAGCGGGCACTCGCGACGCGCCCGCTGTGACCCGCGATGCGAGTCATCGATTCGCATACGGGTGGCGAGCCCACTCGCCTCGTGCTCGAGGGGGGGCCTGAGCTCGGGTCGGGGCCGCTGAGCGAGCGTCTAGAGCGCTTCCGCACGCACTTCGATGCCTATCGGTCGGCGATCGTCGACGAGCCGCGCGGCTCGAGCCCGCTGGTCGGTGCACTGCTCGTGAAACCCTACCGCGCGGATTGCGACCTCGGGGTGATCTTTTTCAACAACGTGGGTTTTCTGGGGATGTGCGGTCACGGGACGATCGGCTTGATCGCCTCGCTCCGTTTCCTGGGGAAGCTCGCGCCCGGCTCGATGCGCATCGATACGCCCGTAGGGGTCGTCGAGGCGCGGCTGCAAGCGGACGGGCGGGTGAGCGTGGTGAATGTGCCGAGCTATCGGGCAGCCGCCGGGGTCAGCGTGGAGGTAGCCGGCATCGGCCGGGTCACGGGCGATGTGGCCTGGGGCGGAAACTGGTTCTATTTGATCTCCGAGCACGGGGAGATTCTCGATCTCGAGCACGTGGAACGATTGACGGATTTCGCCTGGCGCGCACGCTCGGCCATCAACGCCGCCGGACATCCGCTCGTGGATCACATCGAGCTCTTTGCGGCACCGAGTCGCCCCGGCAGCCACAGCCGCAATTTCGTGCTGTGTCCCGGCAAAGCCTATGATCGCTCGCCCTGCGGCACGGGCACGAGCGCGAAACTCGCCTGTCTCGCCGCGGACGGTGAGCTCGCCGAGGACGAGGCCTGGGTGCAAGAGAGCATCATCGGCAGCACCTTCATCGGCCGCTATCGCTGGCTCGATCGAGCGCGGGGCGAGATCGCGCCAACCATCACCGGCAGCGCGTACGTGACGGCCGAGGCGACGCTGCGCCTCGATCCCGAGGATCCGCTCTGCTGGGGTATCAGCGCCCAGCCGGCGCGTGATTCCAGCGGATGAGCTCCTGCGGCGCTACTGATGGTCCCGCGGGATCGGCTCCTCCCAGCTCTTGGTGCGCACGAGCACGCCGTCCTTGAGCAGCGTGCGGGTGTACTTGTAGAAAAACGTGTGCGCATCGCTCGAGACGTCGAGATGCCCGCGCCAGGTGAGGGTGTGGTCCTCGACCGCCTGGATGCTTTCCGAGTCCACTTGAACGCGCGAGGTCGCGGGGTGGGCGTCGTCGACGTCGTAGGTCAGCCGTTCCGTATGATCGAAGCGGCCCCAGGGGAAGACCTCGGCGACCTTGCCTTGCCAGATGCCCGTCGAGCGCTGGTGCACCTCATCGCGCAGCACCGTCCATTCACCCGGCCAGGCCCAGTCACCGCCGCCGACCGTCCGGATTCCTTGCGGCTCCTCGAGCGGCTCGGGCGGCGCAAAAGCGGAGACTGCCGGTCCATGCACCGGCACGCGGGGCAAGATCACCCGCGAGGGATCGGCGCCGCCGAGCAGGAGCGAGCTGGTCATCGCATAGGGCGTCGGCCAGTTCATGGGCCAGAGCGCATTGGAGACGGCGATGCGAATCCGATGACCCTTCGGGAACACCCAGGAGGCAAGGTGCAGATCGAACGAGATCCGATAGGTCTTCCCGGGCTCGAGGTCCACGGGCTCGGCCATCGAGTTGCGCTGGGCGCCGTTCAAACCCGCTCCGGTGACGAGCGTCACTTGACCATCGGGTGCCACGTCGCAGAGTCGCACGAACCAGTCGGCGAGCGGCGCATCGGCCCCGACATTGAGGGTGACCCGCGCTAATCCCAGGATCGCCATCTCCTCATCGAGCACCGGCGAATCGTAGACCAGGCTGTAAGCATCCACGGGCCGCTGGTCGGTGAGCAATTCACCCCACCAGAAACCCGCTTCGATGCCGGCGGAAGGCACGTAGCGCAGCTGATCGCGGCCCGCGCCGTGGATGTCCGATGAGCTCAGCCGATGATCGGGCTCGAGGTACCAGGTGGCGGCGGTCGATCCGGCCGGCGGCCAGGCCTCCGCACGCCACTCGCCGGGCACGTCCTGATCCTGCGAGCCGGGCGGGTGCCAGTGCTGCTGATAGATGATCGCGCGCGGTTCCTTGAGCACGCCGGTATCTCGGCCTTTCAGCCAGTAGTCGAACCAGCGCACGGCCTGGTCGCGCCACTCACAGTGCGGTCCATAGTCGCCTTCGTTGGGAAAGGCGTGATTCCAGGGGCCGATCCAGGCCTTGATGGGCGCTTTCACTTTCTCGAGCATTCGCGGGATGCTGTCGCGGTACCCGTCCTGCAGTCCTCCGATTAGAAACGCGGGCACCTCGAGCGTCTCGATGGGCCGCACCGGCGCGCGCCAGAAGGCGCCGTCGCGCTGGTGCTTCATGTAGGTGAGCGACCAGGGCGGCGAGTCCATGCGCGCCCCGATCACGGACTCCTCCAGGCTGAAGTCCGGAGCGCCGCTTCGCCCCTGGTCGAGGTCCATCGTGGCCTCGAACTCATCCACGTGGAACACCCCGTCCATGTAGTGCACGTCTTCCTTGAACAACTCCTCGGTGGCGTCCACGGCGAGAATGGCCTTGAGCGCCGGCGGCTTCCTGAGCGCCATCTGAATCGAATTGAAGCCTCCCCAGGAGATGCCGAGCATCCCGACGTTACCGTTCGACCAGGCTTGATGCGCGAGCCAGGCGATCACTTCCTCCGCGTCTTCCTGTTCCTGCGCCGAGTATTCCCGCTCGGGCGGCGCTCCCTCGCTCGCGCCGAAACCGCGAATGTCGACGCGCGCGCCCACGTAGCCGTGCTTGGCGAAGTACACGTGATCGCCGTAGTCGCGAATCGCCTCGTCGTCGTCCTTGCGATAGGGCAGGTACTCGAGGAGGGCGGGGAAGCGCTCGCTGCGCGCCGCGCCCGCCGGCATGTACAGGGTCGCAGCGAGGCGTACGCCATCGTGCATGCGGATCCAGATCTTCTCGATGTGCACCCCGTAGCGCGGCGCCGGGGCGAAGGCCGCAGCCCCCGCGGCCGAGGCCGCCGCGACCGAGAGCGCGGCCATCGAGAGCCCCGCGATCGACAGAGTGGCGGCCGACGGTGCTGCGGCCGACAGTGCTGCGGCCGACAGTGCTGCCGCCCGCATCGATCGTGCCGCGACCCGCGAGCGCGAGCGAGCGCTTCCCGAGCGCTGCTTCCCGACGAGCGTCACGGTCGCGGCCCGAGCCGGCCGCGTACCCCGTGCCACCACCCCTGTGCGACCGCTTTGAGCTTGTCGATCTTCATCTCCTCATATAACACGATGCGCTTGCACGAGCGCAAGCGGCGCGCGAGGCTCTTCAGCGCCCACGACCCTCGCGGATAGCGACCGTGCTCGCGCAGCATCACGGTGTCATTGCGCGCGATGTAGTAGCGACGATCGGGAGAATGATTGCTGGTCCATTTGTCCGTCCACAGCACGCTGTGCCGGGTGGATGCGCCGATCGCGTGCGACATGAGAGGCGCTCGGGTCTTGATGACCCGTAAGCCTCGCGCACGCGCTCGATAGCAGTAATCGATGTCGACGTAGTCGATGAAGAGCTCGTCACGAAACGGTCCGATCGATGCGAAGGCGGCTACCGGGATCAAGGAGCCCGAGGTGATGACGGACTCGACCTCTTCCCAGGGGGGGCCCATCGCAGCGCCGGGCGATTGCGTTTCCATTCTGTGGACGTCCCTGAACCCCGCCCCGAGCACGGCCAGGCGATCTCGGTCGGGAAAGGCGGCGCACACCGCGATGAGGGCTTGCAGCATGCCGGTATCGATCGTGCTGTCCTGATCGAGGAGCAGGACCCAGCCAAATCCGCCTGCGATGGCGCGCTCGATGCCGATGTTGAGCGCGCGCGCAACGCCGAGGTTCGCATGGTTCGCCACGAGAGTGATCGGCGCCTTCGAGCACAGCTTCTCGAGCATCTCGAGCTCGGCATCCGCCGAGCCGTTGTCGACGATCACGAGGGCGCCCACCTCGAGAAGCAGCCGCTCCACTCGATCGGGCAATCCGGCGTCCGGGTGATAGGTCACCATCACAGCGCAGACCTGCTTGCCGCTCGTAAGCTCCTCGGGCACGCTGTCGCTCATGCATGCATCATATCGGACGGGAGGAACGCGATATGCAGAACACCACCTCGAGTGGCGCGCGTGTGAACGGCACGCGCTTGTGGTCGCGGCTCATGGCCATGGCGAAGATCGGTGCCACGGCCCAGGGCGGTTGTAATCGACAGGCGCTGACGGAGGGGGATCTCGAGGGCCGCGAGCTGTTTCGGCGCTGGGCCGAGGCGGCCGCTTGCTCGGTGCGCGTCGACGCGATCGGCAACCTCTTTGCGCATCGTCCCGGGCGCAATGACACACTGCCCGTGGTGATGACCGGCAGTCATCTCGACACGCAGCCGACGGGCGGAAAATTCGACGGCGTCTATGGGGTGCTCGCGGGGCTCGAGGTCATCGAGTCGCTGAATGATAGGAGCCTCACGACGACGCACCCGATTGAAGTCGCCGTATGGTGCAACGAGGAGGGATGCCGATTTCCCGCCGCTATGATGGGCTCCGCGGTATGGTCGGGCCGGATGTCCCTCGAGAGCGCCTACGCGCTCACCGACCGCGATGGACGCAGTGTCGGACAGGAGCTCGAGCGATGGGGCGTGAAGAGCTCCGCCGTGACCCGTCAGCGCGTCAAAGCCGCGTTCGAGGCTCATATCGAGCAGGGACCGGTGCTCGAGCAACGCGGAAAGAACATCGGGATCGTGACCGGGGTTCAGCACATGAGTCGCCACGAGGCGGTGGTGCTCGGGCAGGAAGCACACGCGGGCCCGACTCCCATGGACCTGCGCCGAGATCCCGTTCGGGTACTGGCGGAGGCGCTCCCTGCCATGTATGCGGCGGCGGCACGCCACGGGCGAGATGCACGTCTGACCGTCGCCGTCATCGAGACGCGGCCCGCCTCGCCGAACACCGTGCCTGGGTTCCTGCGCTTTTTCGTGGACCTGCGTCATCCCGACACGGCGCAATATCGATCGCTGCGCGAGGAGGTCGAGTCGCTCGTGAGCGCAGCCATCGCCAAGCACGGGCTCAAGGGCGAGATTCGCTGCGTGTGGCAGGCACCCGGCGTGGTGTTCGACCCGGGCTGCGTTGCCGCCGTGCGCAATGCCGCAGCTGCGCTCGAATGCGATGCCATGGAGATGGTGAGCGGCGCCGGCCACGACTCGGTGAACGTCGCGGCCATCGCTCCCACGGCGATGATCTTCGTTCCCTGCGCGGGCGGCTTGAGTCACAACGAGGCCGAGAGCGCCACCCCGGCCGATCTCGAGCGGGGGGCGAACGTGCTCTTGCAGGCGATGCTCTCGACGGCAGCCTGAGGGCATCTTTCGGCTCTGCCTGGCGCTCGAGCAGGCGCCCTGGGAGCCCCAGCCTGCCCGCCGCGTGGGGAGTCAAGCCCCAGGTCCTTGAGGCACCCTGGGCCTCGGGAAGCGCTCCTGCGGGCGGACGCGACGGCCGGTCAAGGCCGCTTTGTGAAATCCGTGATGTTCGTACTTAACCTAACAGCCTCGGAACCTTAACCTCGATCGCCATGAATGGCGCGCCTGAGCCGGCGGAAGATGCTGCACTGCAAGAAGTAGGTGTCCCGGTGGATGAAGCCGAGCGCCTCGTGTCGCTGCACCGGCTGGGTCTCTTGGACACCCCGCCCACCCCGGCTTTCGACGGCATCACACGACTGGCCGCCGCCGCACTTCGGGTTCCTGTCATGCTGGTGTCGCTGGTCGATCAAAATCGACTGTGGTTCAAGTCGCGCATCGGCCTGGGCGTGCGCGAGTCGCCTCGCCACGGCTCGTTCTGCGCCTATGCGGTGCATCAGCGGCAAACGCTTTTCGTCCGCGACGCCGCCGCGGATCCGCGCTTTGCAAATCATGCGCTCGTAGGCGGCCCCCAGCGAATACGATCCTATCTGGGAATCCCGCTCTACACCCGCGATCGTCAGCCGGTGGGCACGCTGTGCGCCATGGATACCGAGGCGCGCGATTTCGGCGATCTCGAGGTGGTCGTGCTCACGGAGTTCGCGAAAATCGCCGAGGAGCTCCTCTGCTCTCAAGAGGTCGCGGCGAAGTCCGACAGCGTCCTGCAATATGCGATGGAGCGTGAGAAGCTGTTCCGCGACACCTTCGAGCTCGCTGCGGTGGGAATCGTGCACACGACGCTCCACGGGGCGATCCTGCGCGTCAACCAGCGCGCGTGCCTCATGCTGGGCTACACCCCCGCGGAGCTTCGCGAGCTCTCCTTCCCGGCTCTGGCACATCCCGATGACCTACCGAGGAACATTCGAGAATTCAAGCGCGCCCTGGCGGGCGAGATCGACAGCTATCGGGTGGAGCAACGCCTGCGATGCAAGGATCAACACTACGCCTCGGTCAACCTGTCGATCAGCTTGCGGCGCACGGGATCTCGGCAATCCGATTACAGCATCGTCGTCATCGAGGATATCTCGGCGGAAAAGCAGGCCGGGACCGAGGCGCTCAAGGCGGCGGCGCTCGAGGGCCAGCGGCTCAAGGATCAGGATGAGGCTCTCCCGCCATCGGGAGAACGGCCGGCCCCAGCATCGCGTGAGGCTCAGGCGAAGCTCGCTGAGACGGAGGGCAAATTGACTGAGACTCAGGACAAACTCATCGAGGCGCAGGGCAAGCTCACAGAGA
>Ga0187784_10003757_pt1 | contig 12280 bp, 11 predicted proteins | sample 1015_SJ02_MP15_2_FD_132964 | JGI IMG/M metagenome (GOLD analysis project Ga0187784, IMG submission 132964) | Tropical peat soil microbial communities from peatlands in Department of Meta, Colombia - 1015_SJ02_MP15_20_MG | ecosystem: Environmental > Terrestrial > Soil > Wetlands > Peat | place... | reverse complement strand
CGCCAGGGCCACGCGCGCCTGTGCCGCCGCGGCCTGGTCCGCCAGCACGACCATGTCCGGTCGAAATTCCAGGGCCTGCTCGACCACCGTGCTCCAGCTCCCGTAGGCGGCGAGCACGGAGACGCGAAACCGCTGCGGATGCAGCGCGATCACCGCGAGGGTGTTCCTGCCGATGCTCCCGGTCGAGCCCAAGATCGCAATCCCCTGGCGCTCGGTCATGCGACCACTCCTGAGCCGAATAATCCGAGCGCATAGATTGGGGCGGCGGCGGTCACGCTATCGATGCGGTCCAAGAGACCGCCATGTCCCGGCAATAGTGCGCCGGAGTCCTTGAGCCCCGCCGAGCGCTTGAACATGCTCTCCGTCAGATCGCCGACGACGGAGAAAATCCCGACCACACAGCCGAAGGCTACACAGGCGAGCGCCGGCAAACCGAAGTACAGCGCTCCGCTCAAGGCCGTGAGCGCCACGGCGCAGAGCCCCCCGACCACCCCTTCCCAGGTCTTGCCGGGGCTCACGCGCGGAGCCAATTTGCGCCGCCCGAAGCGGCGCCCGGCGAAGTAAGCGCCGATGTCGGCCGAGATGACGAGCAGCACCAGCCACAGAACGATCGCGGGGCCTGGGGCAAATCCGTGATTTGCGATGGTCAGGCGCGCGAGCGAGACGAAAGTCGGGACCAGCACGGGCACTCCGCACGCGAGAGTGAGCCAGCGCTGGTTGCGCTCGGGGGCGAGCAGCAGCCACAGGAAGGCGATTGCCCACCATCCGCAAGCGATCCCGAGCACCACCAGCAGGTGCAGCGGATCGCCGGTCCACTGCCAGAACAGGCGCAGCAGCAGCGCGATGGCGCAGGTGTAGGCGAAGCGGGCCGGCGCTCGATTGAGCCCGCCGAATCGCGCCCATTCCCAGGCGCCCAAGGTGAGGACGACGCCGAATGCGAGCACGGTCCATCGGGGCTCGAGCGCAAACAGCCCGAGGAGCAGCACGCACCCCAAGATCGACGCCGTGAGGATGCGCAGCCTAAGCATCGGCCTTCGATGCGATTTGCGCCGAAGTTTTACCGAAGCGGCGCTCGCGCTCCCCATAGAACTTGAGCGCCGCGTCGAGGTGCGCCGCCGTGAACTCGGGCCACAGCACCTCGGTGAAATAGAGCTCCGCGTAGGCCAAGTTCCACAATAGGAAGTTGCTGATTCGCTGCTCGCCGCCGGTGCGAATCAGCAGGTCGGGATCGGGGATGCCGGCAAGTGAGAGCCGCGCGCCGACCTCGGCCTCGCCGATTTCCGCGGGCCGGATCTTCCCGGCGGCGACATCGGCCGCGAGCGAGCGGCACGCTTGGGTGATGTCCCAACGTCCGCCGTAGGCGACCGCCACGCAAAGCTCGAGCCCGCGGTTCGTCTCGGTGAGCGACTGCGCCTGCGCCATGCTCTGCGCGAGCTCGGCGCTCAGGCAATGGCGATCCCCGATGAAGCGCAAGCGCACCTGATTACGGTGCAGGTTCGCCACTTCGCCCACCAACGAATCGAGGAACAGTCTCATGAGCATGCCGACCTCATCGGGCGGCCTTTGCCAGTTCTCGCTCGAGAACGCGAACAGGGTGAGATAGCGGATGCCGCGGTTCGCACACTCCTCGACCACCCGGCGCACGACCTTCACGCTCGCCCGGTGGCCGGCGGGACGAGGCAAGCCTCGGGAACGAGCCCACCGGCCGTTGCCGTCCATGATGATCGCGACGTGCGGCGGCTTGTCGGTCATGCGCTGCTCAAGGGCTGTGCGGGTCTTCGAGCGGCTCTCAGACCTGCATCAATTCCTTCTCCTTATCCGCCATGGCCCGGTCGATCTCGGCGATGTGCTTGTCGGTGAGCTTCTGGATCTCGTCCTGAGCGCGGCGGTCTTCGTCCTGCGCCATCTGCTTCTCCTTGAGCATCTCCTTCAGCTTGGCGATCACCTCGCGGCGCACGTTACGCACCGAGACGCGCGCGCTCTCCGCCTCGGAGCGGACCACTTTGGTGATGTCGCGGCGCCGCTCCTCGGTGAGGGCCGGCATCGAGATACGGATCAGCTGTCCGGCCGTGTTGGGGGTGAGCCCGAGGTCCGACTTGAGTATCGCCTTCTCGATGACGGGTACCATCGCCTTCTCCCAGGGAGTCACGGTGAGCGTGCGCGCATCCTCCGCGGCGATGCTCGCCACCTGATTCAAGGGCATCTCCGAGCCGTAATAGTCGACCTTGATGTGCTCGATCAAGCTCGTGTGGGCCCGTCCGGTGCGCAGCTTCTTCAGCTGATCCTTGAAGGTCGACACACATTTCTGCATGCGTTGGGTTGCGTCCTTCCTGATGTCCTCGAACATGACTTTCCCCTCTTAAGGTCCGGCGGAGACCACCGTGCCGACGTCTTCGCCCTGAACGATACGCACCAGATCGCCGGCGTGGAACAGGTTGAAGACTTGCAACGGCAAGTTATTCTCGCGGCACATCACGATCGCCGTGGCATCCATCACGTCGAGACGATCACTCAGCACCTTGTCGAACGTCAAATGCGTGTAGCGCCTCGCCTTGGGATTCACCAGAGGGTCGGAGTCGTAGATGCCGTTGACCTTGGTGGCCTTGAGCAAGATGTCCGCGTTGATCTCGATGGCGCGCAGGCTCGCTGCGGTATCGGTGGTGAAGAAGGGATTGCCCGTACCGGCGGCGAAAATGACCACGCGGCCTTTCTCCAGGTGCCTCACTGCGCGGCGGCGAATGTAGTCCTCGCATACCTCGTTGATGCGCAGCGCCGACATCACCCGCGCATAGGTGCCGAGGCTCTCGAGCGCATCCTGCAGCGCGAGCGCATTGATCACCGTGGCGAGCATCCCCATGTGGTCGCCCGTCACCCGATCCATGCCCGCTCGCGCAAGGCCCGCGCCTCGGAAGATGTTGCCGCCGCCTAAGACGAGTGCCACCTGTACCCCCATCTGGGTCAGCTCGCGGATTTCCCCGGCGATGCGCTTGAGCATCTGCGGATCGATGCCGTAGTCCTCGTTGCCCATCAGGGCCTCGCCCGATAATTTGACCAAGATCCTGCGGTAGCGTGCGGTGGGCGCCTGATCCATCATGGCCTCGTACCTATAAAAGACCCCGCGGTCGCGGGGTCAGTCGATTCGAATGCGCTCGGGCGTTGGGACCTCATCCAGGCTCCTAGTGCTGCTTGGGGCCGTCCCTGCCCTTGCTCGGGCCCGCGACCTGCGCCATCACCTCGCCCACGAAGTCGTCGCGCTTTTTCTCGATGCCGGCGCCCACCTCGTAGCGCACGAACTCGACGACCTTGGCGCCGGACTTCTTGAGCAGCTTCTCGACGGTGATCTCCGGATCCTTGACGAAGGGCTGTCCCAGCAGCGTGATCTCGGCCAAGAACTTGCGCAATCGCCCTTCGACCATCTTGGCGATGATCTCCGGCGGCTTCTTCTCGCCCTTGGTCTGCTCGGTGAGGATCTCGCGCTCCTTCTCGAGCACCGGCCCCGGGACTGCGGCCGCATCCAGATAGGCCGGGTTGATCGCGGCAACGTGCATCGCCAGATCGAGCGCGAGCGCTTCGCTCCCCCCCTCGAGGGCGACGAGGCTGCCGATGCGCGAGTTATTATGGATGTAGGCGCCGAGTGCCGTGCGGGCGGAGAGACGCGCGCAGCGGCGCACCGCGATGTTCTCGCCGATCTTTGCAATGAGCGCACGGCGTCGATTCTCGAGGGCGGCCGAATCCATCTCGAGCAGCGCCTCCACGCTCGGCGGCGAGCGCTCGAGCGCAGCCCTCGCCAGGTCGCGCGCGAAGGCCCGGAACTCCTCGCTTCGTGCCACGAAATCGGTCTCGCAGTTCACTTCGACCAATGCCGCGCTCAACCGGTCGCGCTCGAGCGCAACGGTGCCTTCGGCGGCGATTCGAGCGGCCTTCTTGTCGGCCTTGGCGAGACCGCTCTTGCGCATGAGCTCGGCGGCGGCATCGAGATCCCCGCGCGTCTCGACCAGGGCCCTCTTGCACTCCATCATGCCGGCGCCGGTGCGCTCGCGCAGCTGCTTGACTGTCTCTGCGGTAATGTTCATGTCTCAAAACGGCCGTTCGCGGCAGTCCCCTCGTTGATCAGAGATGAAATGAAGGCGCGCGGTGTGAGATGCAACAGCGCTCGCCGCGCGCCCCGACTCGAGCTCAAGCATCTCGCGCCGGAGCACGCCGTCCGACGGGCCGGCGCCGCGGCGCGCTCGCCGCCCGCTGCTCGGCGGGCGGGGTATCGGGCGTATCGACCTCGTCGCCTTCGGCCTCCGCTTCCGACTCCACCTCGTCGAGCTGAGCCGCAACGGCTGCCGCCCCCGGAATGACGGTGACGGGCACCTTGCGCCGCTGAGGCGGCTTCTTGCCGCGACCCGCGGGCGACGCGCGACGACTCGCGGGAGCGCGTTTCTTGGGGTTGCCTTCCTCGTCCAGCTCGACGAACTCGTCCTCGCCCACCGGAACGACCGGGAGCGACGCCTTGCCCTCCAGCACCGCTTCGGCGACCCCGGCGGCATACAACTGGATGGCGCGCATGGCATCGTCGTTGCCGGGGATCACGTAATCGATGCCGTCCGGCGAGCAATTGGTATCCACCACGGCGACCACGGGGATCGCGAGCTTGCGCGCCTCGTGAACGGCGATCTCCTCGTGGCCGACATCGATCACGAACAGCGCGTCGGGCAGTGCGGACATCTCTCGAATGCCGCCGAGGCTGCGCAGGAGCTTCTCCATCTCCCGGCGCAGCATCTGAGCCTCTTTCTTGCCACGGCGCTCGAGCGAGCCGTTTTGCGCCATCTCGTCGAGCTCGTTCAAGCGCTTGATCGACTGGCGGATCGTCTTGAAATTGGTCAACATGCCGCCGAGCCAGCGCTGGTTGACATAGGGCATGCTGCAGCGCATAGCCTCCTTTTGCACGGCATCGCGCGCCGAGCGCTTGGTCCCGACGAACAGGATCTTGCCGCCTCCCGCCGCCACGCCCTTGATGAACCCGGCCGCCTGCGCATAGAGCGGCTGAGTCTTCTCGAGGTTGATGATGTGAATCTTGTTGCGCTCCCCGAAGATGAAGGGTGCCATCTTCGGGTTCCAGAAGCGGGTTTGGTGTCCGAAATGGACACCCGCCTCCAGCATCTGTCGCATCGACACGCTGGGCATAATGACTCCTGTTCGGGTTGAGCCTCCGCGTGCCCCGATCGGCAACCCGAGAGCCCTTGAAATCGTGAGGCGAGTCCTCACCCATTCAAGCGCTGCCCGGGCACCCGGCCGATCGTGACGACACGCGTGCGGGGTTGTTAAAATAGCCGCGCTTTATACCATGAACCCTTACGGAAACAAAGCCGAAGACCGATGATGGACGCGACCCGCCCCCCCATGCACGTCACCGTCAAGACCCCCGCCGAGCAGGACAAGATGCGCGTGGCGGGCCGGCTTGCGGCGAGCGTCCTCGACATGATCGCGCCGTTCGTCCAACCCGGAGTCACCACCGAGGAGCTCGACAGGCGCTGCCACGATTACATCGTCGGAGAGCTCCAATCGGTCCCGGCGAATTTGAACTACCGCGGCTTCCCGAAGACCATCTGCACTTCGGTCAACCATGTCGTCTGCCACGGGATCCCCGGGGAGAAGCGGTTGAAGAGCGGCGACATCATCAATATCGATGTGACGGTGATTCGCGACGGTTTCCACGGCGATACCAGCCGCATGTATTTAGTCGGTACCCCCTCGGTGCTCGCCCGCCGCCTCTCCTCCATCTGCCATGAGGCCATGTGGCGGGCTATCCGAGTCGTCAGGCCGGGCGCGCGGCTCGGCGACATCGGCCACGCCATCCAGAGCTTTACCGAGGACAATGGCTTCTCGGTCGTGCGGGAATACTGCGGGCACGGAATCGGCCGCGTGTATCATGAGGACCCGCAAGTGCTGCATTACGGTAAGCCCGGCTCCGGCATGGAGCTGATGGCGGGCATGACGTTCACCATCGAGCCCATGATCAATGCCGGGCGGCGCGAGGTGCGCTTGCTCCCCGACGGTTGGACGGTCGTCACCAAGGATCAGTCGCTCTCCGCGCAGTGGGAGCACACCATCCTCGTTACCGACGAGGGCCACGAGGTGCTCACGCTCGGCGCCGCGGCGGCGGTGCCGGCGGCGGCGGCCTCTTGAGCGCCGGCGCCAAGTTTCTCGAACCACCCGCAGACTGGGCCTATTTGGCGGCCGTGCCCGAGGCGCTCGCCAGCGGGCAGTTCTCCCCCATCGCATTTCGCCAGGTGCTCGACACGGGAAGCGAGCTCTTGCGCGAGCGCTTCGCCGCCGACGAGCCGGTCGAGGAGCTGGTGCGCGATCGGGCCCGTCTCGTCGACCTCGCCCTGCGCGAGGCATGGGTACGGCATGCCGGGCGCTTCGCCGACGATCTCGCCCTCGTGGCCGTGGGCGGCTACGGACGCGGCGAGCTTCACCCAAGCTCGGACATCGACATCATGGTGCTGCTGCCGAAGAGCGATTCGGCCGATTGGCAGCCGGATATCGAGAGCTTCCTCACGTTTCTCTGGGACATCGGCCTCGAGGTCGGCCACAGCGTGCGCTCGATCGACGACTGCCAGCGCGAGAGTCTTGCCGACATCAGCGTCGCGACGACGCTCTTCGAGGCGCGCCTCCTGGCGGGTCCCGAGTCGCTGTTTGCCGGCATGCGCCGCGCTCTCGCGCCCGATCGGCTCTGGTCATCGGCGGATTTCTTCGAGGCCAAGGTCAAGGAGCAGGCCGAGCGCCATCACCGCTACTTCGACACGGCCTACAACCTCGAGCCCAACGTGAAGTCGAGTCCGGGCGGTCTTCGGGACATTCAAACCATCGGCTGGGTGGCGAAGCGCCACTTCGGAACCGATACCCTGGATGAGCTCGTGGCGCACGGATTTCTCACGCGCGAGGAATTGCGCAAGTTGAAGGCCGGCCAATCCTTCCTCTGGAAGGTTCGGTTCGGGCTGCATGTGCTCACCGGTCGGCGGGAAGACCGCTTGCTGTTCGACTACCAGATCAAGCTGGCGAAATTGTTCGGCTACGAGGACGCGAGCTTCACGCTCGCAGTCGAGCAGCTGATGCAAAAGTACTACCGCACGGTCATGGACGTGAGCTTGCTCAACGAAATGCTGCTGCAGCTGTTTCGCGAGGCGATCCTCACGGAAAGCCGCCCGCCGGTACCCATCAACGCGCGCTTTCAGATCCGCAACGACTACTTGGAGGTCACGCACCCGGAGATCTTCGCACGCTATCCGTCGGCGCTGCTCGAGCTGTTCGTGCTGCTGCAACAGCATCCGGAGCTGCGCGGTGTGCGCGCCGAGACCATCCGCTTGATCCGCGACCATCTATGGCTCATCGACGAGGAATTCCGTCAAAACCCCCGCCATCATCGGCTCTTCATCGAGATCCTGTGCGCGCCCGTCGGGGTCACGCACGAGCTGCGGCGCATGAACCTCTACGGTGTGCTCGGCCGCTACATTCCCTCCTTCGGCCGGGTGGTCGGGCGCATGCAGTACGACCTGTTCCACGCATACACGGTGGACGCCCATACGCTGTTCGTGGTGAGCAATCTGCGCCGCTTCGCGATACCGAAATACAACCACGAGTTCCCGACGCTCAGCCAGATCATGCAATCCGTGCCGCGCCAGGAGCTCGCATACCTCGCGGCGCTGTTCCACGATCTCGCCAAGGGGCGCGGCGGTGATCATTCCGAGCTCGGCGCAGTCGACGCGGAGGCGTTTTGCCTCGAGCAGGGCCTCGGTCGCTACGAGGCGCGGCTCGTGGCCTGGCTGGTGCGTCATCACTTGATTCTATCGATCACGGCGCAGAAGAAGGACATCAGCGATCCCGATATCATTCGCGAGTTTGCGCGCCAGGTCGGCGACCAGGCGCACCTCGATTACCTGTACGTGCTCACCGTCGCCGACGTGCGCGGCACCAACCCGAAGCTGTGGAATGCGTGGAAGGCGCGTCTGTTCGAGGAGTTCTACGAGCGCACCAAGCGGGCTTTGCGCCGAGGTCTCGAGACCCCGGTCGATCAGGAGGAACTGATCCGCGAGACGCAGGAGAGCGCGCGCGCCAAGATGCCCACGATCCCCGAGGAGCAAATCGCGCGGGTCTGGTCGCAATGGACCGAGGCCTACTTTCTGCGCTACTCGCCGGAGGAAATCGCCTGGCAGACGACGGTGCTTGCCGAGCGCGCGCCCGATGACGATACGCCGCTGGTCGCGATTCGCCAGCTCGCCGATCGCGCAGGGACCGCGGTGCTCACTTACACCCCGCAGCGCGTGCCGAGTTTCGCGCGCACCACCGCCGTGCTCGACCAGATGGGCCTCACCATCGTCGACGCTCGCCTGATCACCAGCGCGAACGGATTCAGCCTGGAGACCTATGTAGTACTCGAGGACAACGGTGCAGTGATCACCGACCCCGCCCGCATCGGCGAGATCGAACGCGGACTCTGGCGCAATCTCCAGCTCTCGGAGGATTCCCCGCTCACCGTCACGCGGCGCGCGCCGCGCCAGGTGCGCATGTTCTCGACCCCCACTCAGGTCAGCTTCAGCCTGGACAGCCGCAACAACCGCACCATACTCGAGCTGATCGCCGCCGACCGCCCGGGCCTTCTCTCCGAGGTCGGCAAGGTGTTCAAAACGGAGCGGGTCGCGGTGAACGGCGCAAAGATCATGACCGTCGGGGAGCGGGCGGAGGATGTCTTCTACGTGACCGATGCCGCGGGGCGCGTCCTGCCGGAGGAGGCCTGTCAGCGCGTGCAGGAGGCCCTTGTGCGGGCTCTCGATCGGCGCGAGGCGGGCCGGGCGTGAGCGGCACAGGCGAACTGCGCGCCCTGATCGAGGGCGCCTACGAGTCCCGGGCCGAGATTACCCCGGAGCGAGTCCGCGCCGAGGTGCGAAGCGCAGTCGAGACTGTGCTCGGCATGCTCGACTCGGGAACCGCGAGAGTCGCCGAGAAGCGCGCCGGTCGCTGGCAGGTGAACGAATGGTTGAAGAAGGCGGTGCTTTTGTCGTTTCGCATCTCGGCGAACAGCCCGGCGCACGCCGGCGACCTCGCTTTCTACGACAAGGTGGCATTGAAATACTCGGGCTGGAGCGAGGCTCGCTTCGCCGCGGCGGGTGTGCGCGTGGTGCCGCCCGCAACCGTGCGCCGCGGAGCATTCGTCGCGCCGAACGTGGTGCTGATGCCGAGCTACGTCAACATCGGCGCGTACGTGGATTCGGGCACCATGGTCGATACCTGGGCCACGGTGGGATCCTGCGCACAGATCGGCAAGAACGTGCATCTCTCGGGCGGCGTCGGTATCGGCGGCGTGCTCGAGCCTTTGCAGGCGAACCCCACCATCATCGAGGATAACTGCTTCATCGGTGCCCGATCCGAGATCGTCGAGGGCGTCATCGTCGAGACGGGGGCCGTTATTTCGATGGGCGTGTTCATCGGGCAGAGCACGCGCATCTACGATCGCGAGCGCGACGAGATCCTCTACGGCCGTGTCCCCGCGGGCTCCGTGGTGGTGCCGGGGAGCTTGCCAGCGCCGAACGGCAAGTACTCCCTGGCCTGCGCGGTGATCGTGAAGCGGGTGGACGAGCAGACCCGGGCCAAGACCTCGATCAACGAGCTCTTGCGCAATACCGACTGAGGGGCTGGCGCGGTTCGCAGCGGCGACCCGCCCCACGGGCGGCGCGACCTGCGTTTTGCATCGCTGCGTTCAGCCGAACCGCCCGGTGACGTAATCCTCGGTGAGCCGCTGCTGCGGATTGGTGAAGATGAGATCGGTCGGCCCGATCTCCACGAGATCCCCCAGATGAAAATACGCGGTGCGCTGTGAGACGCGCGCGGCCTGCTGCATGTTGTGAGTCACGACCACGATAGCGTAGTTCGTGCGCAGCTCGTCGATCAGGTCCTCGATTCGCGCGCTCGCGATCGGATCGAGCGCCGAGGTCGGCTCGTCCATCAGGATCACCTCGGGATTGACGGCGATGGTGCGTGCGATACAGAGCCGCTGCTGCTGGCCGCCGGAAAGACCCGTACCGGGCTCGGTCAGGCGATCCTTGACCTCGTCCCACAGGCCGGCGCGCTGCAGGCTGGTCGTCACGAGCTCGTCCAAGTCCGCGCGACTCCTGGCGAGGCCGTGGATGCGCGGACCGTAGGCGACGTTCGCGTAGACGGAGTGCGGAAACGGGGTGGGCTTCTGGAATACGATGCCGACACGGGCACGCAGCTGTGCGACGTCCTGCTTGGAGTCGTAGATGTCCTGCCCGTCGAGGGTGATCTGGCCCTCGACGCGCGCGCTCGCGATGGTGTCGTTCATGCGGTTGAGGCAACGCAGGAAGGTCGATTTCCCACAACCGGACGGGCCGATCAGGGCCAGCACCTGATTGCGAGCGATGTCCAGGCTCACGTTGCGCACGGCGTGCTTCTCGCCGTAGTAGACGTTCACCTGCCGCGCAGTCATGACCGGGTCGTACACCGAATCGCGGGCGGGAGCGGGGGACCTGCCCGCAGGCACCTCCGCCTCGACGCGCGACAGCCGCACGGGTTCCTCGCTAGCTCTCACGGCGATCTCATATTCCTCAGCCGAAGCGACCCGTGACATAGTCGTCGGTTCGGCGATTTTTCGGGGCGGTGAAGATCTCCGCGGAAGGGCCGATCTCCACGAGCTCGCCCAGGTACATGAATCCGGTGATGTTCGACACGCGGGCCGCCTGCTGCAGGTTGTGCGTGACGACGACGATACAGTATTTCTCGCGCAATGCCTGCAGCGTCTCCTCTACCTTCAACGTCGAGATCGGATCGAGAGCCGCCGTCGGCTCATCGAGCAGCAGCACCTCCGGTTGCACCGCGATCGTGCGAGCGAGGCACAGCCGCTGCTGCTGCCCTCCCGAGAGGCTGCGCCCGTCCGCATGCAGCTTGTCCTTGACCTCGTCCCAGAGCGCCGCATCCTTCAAGGCCGATTCCACGCGGATCTTGAGGTCGGCGCCGCGCATGCCCCCGGCGAGCTTCAGCCCGAACGCCACGTTCTCGAAGACCGACATCGGAAACGGCGTGGCCTTCTGAAACACCATACCGACCCGATAGCGTAGGTCCGCCACATCGACGGTGGGCGCGAGAATGTCGCGGCCGCCGATCAAGACCTCCCCCACCGCGCGCTGATGGGGGTAGAGGGCGTACATGCGATTCAGCACCCGCAGCAGAGTCGACTTGCCGCAGCCCGAGGGTCCGATGAAGGCGGTGATCGAGCGATCGGGCAAGGAGAGATTGATGTTGCGAAGCGCCTGCTGGCTACCATAAAAGAAATCAAGCTTGCGAATCTCGATTTTCGGCGGCCCCGTATCGATGGGGGCCCGTGCGGGCCTGGGTCCGCGCTTCTTCAGGTGCCTCGGCAGTTTCGAGGTAGGGATCATCGTCCGGGCCCGCCTCCGCCTCTCGAGTGCAGCACTCCCAGCAATATCCGCGCCGAAATGCTGAGGATCAAGATGCTCACCGTGATGATCAGGGCACCGGCCCAGGCCAGCTCTTGCCAGTGATTGTAGGGACTCAGGGCGAACTGGAAGATGACCACCGGGAGATTCGCCATCGGCGCGTTCAGGTCGCTGCTCCAGAACTGGTTGTTGAGCGCGGTGAAGAGGAGCGGCGCCGTCTCCCCGCTGATGCGCGCGACGGCCAGCAACAGACCCGTGACGATCCCGCTGCGCGCCGCGGGGTAGAGAATGGAGAGGATGGTTCGCCATGGATAAGCGCCCAGAGCGGCCGAGGAATCCTTCATCCCCGGCGGCACCAGGTTCAGCATATCCTCCGTCGTGCGCAGGGTGATCGGAATGGCGATCACCGCGAGCGAGAAGGCGCCTGCGATCGCCGAGAAATGCCCCATGCGCACCACGATGATTTCATAGATGAATAGGCCGACGATGATCGAGGGCGCCGACAGCAGGACATCGTTGATGAAGCGCACGAGCGCGCTCAGGCGCGATCGCTGGCCGTATTCGGCGAGATAGGTTCCCGCGAGCACGCCGATCGGCGAGCCGATCAGGATCCCGAGCAGCGTCATCGCCGCACTGCCAAAGAGCGCATTCAACAGGCCCCCACCCTGGGTATCGGGCGGGGGCGTCATCTGCGTGAACAACTGCGAGGACAGGCCGGAAATGCCGTGCGAAATCAGAGTCCAGAGAATCGCCGCCAGCGCGCCGAGTCCGGCCAGCGTCGCCAGGAGCGACAGCGCGAGGAACGCGCCGTTTTTCCACTT